>Ga0123338_10003226_pt1 | contig 14825 bp, 11 predicted proteins | sample grotaG_FD_89793 | JGI IMG/M metagenome (GOLD analysis project Ga0123338, IMG submission 89793) | Glacier valley bacterial and archeal communities from Borup Fiord, Nunavut, Canada, to study Microbial Dark Matter (Phase II) -... | ecosystem: Environmental > Aquatic > Freshwater > Ice > Glacier ...
GGTGAGCTTCAACCTATCCTATCCCTACCGCCTATAGTAAATCTCTAATCTGGCTTATACCACGCCCAAAATTTACTGAGTTTGCGGCCTTTTTCCAATCGCGTGATTGGTTACAATATAGTATAGACCTGAGTATAAAGAACTAAAGATTTTGAAGGGTTTTTAGCCTCAAAATCAAATCAAGAAATTTAGATGTTAACGTGCAGATCTATAATATAACATTACAAACAAGCTTACAGTCACATTAAATTTATTTCATTATGTTTTAATTAAATTTTAATTACTAAATCGCTAACTATGTGCTACCATCCATCGAAGAAGGTAGTAAGCCCATTTTCCGTTCCCGTTAAAACACAATAATTCTCCGGCTTTTACCAAGATATAGGACTATCGCTTAATTAACTAGCTGTAAGGCAGGAATACGGGGATGGAGCAGTTCGGCCCCCAAATAATCACTAACGGCATCATGGCTGACGTTTTCCAAATGGTCGGCCAGATTGGTACAGCTATAATTTAGCGGTGTACTTATCAGAGCTACCCAAATGAGGGAATGTTTAGCTGATTATTACTAGCCATGATTAAAAAGCTGCAATTGTAAATGCTATCAGGATTTGTTAAACTTGAGTATTATTCTATTCAAGAAAGGTAGTAACGTTAAAATGATTGGGACGGGTTCGGTATTAACTGATCGTTACGAGCTGGGGCAGCGCATCGGGAAGGGCGGCTTTGCCGTAGTCTACCTGGCTAGGGACTTGGTTTTGCAACGGGAAGTGGCGGTTAAAGTTATTATCCCCAACGATATAGAAGAAAGTTCTGACGACGGAGCAACCAGCAATCGGCTTCTGGATTTGTTGGAAGAAGCTCGCTTTGTAGCCCGCCACCGCCATCCTAATATTCTGGATGTTTACGACTTTGGGCAGGTTGAAGATGAAGCCTATCTAGTAATGCCCTTTGCCGCCGGAGGCACACTTTTACAAAAACTCCGCCAGACCGGGCCACTGTCCTTCCCGCAAACCAGCTTACTACTCGATCAGATGGCCTCCGCCCTGGACTATGCTCACTCCCTCGGCGTGGTACACCGCGATATCAAACCCCAGAACATTTTGATGTTTAATCAGCAGCAGGTAGCTGTCAGTGACTTTGGTATCGCCAAAATCTTGAACGATACCAGTGGCTACAGCAACACCCGCGCTTCTGGTACGCCCAGCTATATGGCCCCAGAGCAATTTGCCGGACGTATAAGCAAATATAGTGACATTTATTCGCTGGCGGTAGTAACCTACCAGATGCTAACCGCTAATTTACCGTTTAAGGCGGAAAGTCAGGCCGGGTTGATGTATAACGTGCTAAACAATCCTGCTCCGCCGCTCCGCCAATCTCGACCAGATACCCCACTCACCCTGGAAGAAGTTTTCAAGCGGGCTATGAACAAAGAGCCTACCCGACGCCCCCACAGTGCTGGGGAATTTGCCCAACAATTTCGGCAAGCCCTAAACCCGATCCCTAACACGGCCCAACCGCCCCTGGGCAGTAGCGACGCGACTATGGCAATACCACCCCCCCGTCCGGCAGTAACGCCCTTGCCATCGGCCCCGGCAGCCCAGCAACCCCAATATCAAATCCCCAACGCCCAGCCAGCGATAATAACCCCGGCGGTTTACTACGTGCAACCTGCCCTGGTCACCCAGAGTAGCCCACCCCTCCAAACGGGTTCCTCGGTGGCGGTCTGGCTTGGGTTGGGGGGCTTGGCCTTAGTGGTGGTAGCTCTGGGGGTAATCGTTAGCTTATTGCTATTGGGCAATAATAAATCAGCTATTCCTACTGCCCTGGCCCTGGTAACGACCCCGCCTGTAACCACCTCAACAATCATCCAGGCATCCATTAAAACCGATAATGTCACAACCATCGTCGTAACCAGTGCGCCGCTATCAACGGGAGTTACCAACCAGGTCACCATTGAGGCTACCACCGCCCCACCACCGACTGCGGCCTTTACCTCACTACTAAATATAGGTGGCAAGCCAATAAAGGGCAGGCTGGTTTTTAGCTACGAAGATAATGTGAATGGTAAACATATTTTCGGCATCAAAACCCGCAATATTGAGAATGGGCAGGAACAGGCCCTCTTTTCAGATGGCTCTAGCCCGCTGAATCCCGCCTGGGCAAGCAACGGCAGGGTAGTTTTTAGCTTTAACAGCACCATTATTGTAATGAATGATGATGGCTCAAACCGCCAGGAACTTCCAGTCAACGGCTTAAACCCAACTTGGTCACCCGATGGGCAACATCTGCTATATATCGTTGGGAGAGAAATTTATATCGCCGATGCCAATGGGCAAAACCCTACGCCGCTAACAAGCGACAACGCTGAGAAAACCGCCCCGGTTTTCTCGCCAGATGGCACTAAAATCGCATACAGTCGGGTAACCAGTGGGTTATGGCAAATTTGGGTCGCTGATGCCAACGGGCAGAACGCGCGACAGGCCAGTTCTGGTAACGAAAATGCCCGTTTCCCAAGTTGGTCACCTGATGGGCAGCAACTTGCCTATCATATTGCTGATGGTAGCCTGAACCCGGTGCAAATCTGGGTAATGAACGCTGATGGTAGTGGGCCAAAACCGCTTACGGCGCGTGATGGAAGCGGCCGGCCTTTCTGGAATTATGATAATTTAATATTTTTTCATAGCTACCGGGCCAATTCCACCAAAGCCAGTTTATATGTGATGTTACCGGATGGCACCGAGCAAAAAGCTATAACTGGTGGTCAGCTAGACTATTACGGAGTAAGTTGGAAACCATAAAGCTCTATGCAACCACCTAAATTCAAAAAACCATTTAGTGGTCGGATACACTGGATAGTGGCGGGTTATCTAATCCTTTTTGTAGTAGTAATTGGCGTGATGGCTCTGGTGCTAAACCTCACCGCTGACTCTAAAAAGAGTATCCCTGCCGCTCAGTTAGCGGTCTTGCCAACCTCCACCTTTACGGCTTTTTCTGCTACCGCTACTCCTTTCCCGACTCCAAGCCCTACTACGCCCCTAAACCAAACCCTTACCCCCTTGCCCACCAGTACAGCAGTGAGCCGCCCGATAATCAATCCCACACCTACACTGCGTCCGGCACCTACTCCCGCTAAAATCAGCCTGCTGCCCAGTGGGTTGTTACAGGCTGGCTTGCCCGATTTGGGATTGATGGTGGTTTACGAACCTAACTCTTTTGCTGCCAGTCACCTTAGCGAATTCCTGGCGAATTGGAAAGAGGCTTCGGATTATGTGAAAGAGCGACTCAAGCTGAAAACCGCTATTACTATGACTATCGAACTGCGAACGGATGGTGCGCCTCAGCCATTGGGTCTGGGGGTACGCGGTTTTAGTGACGTAGCGAAAGGCTACGTATACCAGCTTTACGATGGTAGTGGGGATAGTTTAGACCGACGTTATATTACCGCCCACGAAATGGGCCATATGGTGGCCTACAAAAAGTGGGGGGCTGGGGCAAACCTGATGTTAATCGAGGGGCTGGCAATGTACGCCAGTGACGAATTTCTGCGACAAGCGGGGTTTATTACCCTGGACGATTTTGCGGTAGCGGCAAATCAGCAGAAGCGTTTAGTGTCTATAGCTCAGCTTTCGACCGCGCCCGAAGCTGAATTTAACGGGCGGTTGACCGGAAGGGTTAATTATGACCTGGCGGGTTCATTTGTTAGCTGGCTGATTGAAACTTATGGTTTGGATAAATTTGGCGTGGTTTATACCACAGGACGCTATGTCCCGGTTTATAACAAAACATTAGAACAATTAAATCAAGAATGGATTAAATTTCTGGAAAATCGCAGCAAAAACCAATCTGTCAAATTCGACTCAACTACATATTTTGGATTTCTTGATCGGGTGTCGCTGGATTATCTGAAACTTTACGCCCGTGCCACCCAAAATAATGATCGTTTAAACCAATCCGCCTATGACACCATTGATAAAGCTCGCCTTTATTTGGATCGCCTGGATTATCCTAATACCGAGGAACAATTAAAACTGTTTGACAAACAAATTTGAGTAATTAGAGACTAAGCAAAATTCCTGGCAGGTGACATATTACGTTATCCTGGTTTTTTACGCTCAAGGCTACATCAATTAAGGTGGCTGAACAGACCAATGGCTTAGATTTACTGTTCGAGTTACTATTAAATATATACAATATTTTTGTTTATGGCGTAAGGTAAGGAATGGTACTTAACCCAAATCCCCCCAATGACAGTAGTAAGCTTATCGCTGCACGTTATCGGCTTGGCCGCTTTCTTGGGCGAGGAACTTTTGGCGAAGTTTATTTGGCAAATGATATTAAATTTCAACCCCCTCGTCCAGTTGCCCTAAAAATATTACATCCGGATTTACTGGCTGAAGAGCAGGCTCGCCAGGATTTTGAGCGGGAAGCCAGCCTGTTAGCCCGCTTTAATCATCCCAATATTTTAAGAGTGCTGGATTTCGGCGTGAGCCAGGAGCAGACTTTTATTGTAACCGAATATGCCGGGGGTGGTTCGCTGGCCCAAAAGTTAAGACCAGATCCCACTCAACCTCCCCTTCGACTTTCTTTTGAAGAGGCTGGCTACTACCTGGAGCAAATCGGCGAGGCCCTGACTGAAGCTCATTCTCAAGGACTAATACACCGCGATATCAAACCTCAAAATATCTTATTGGATCAGCGTGGGCACGCCCTGGTAGCAGATTTTGGACTGGCAGCGGTAACCACTACTGCTACTTCTTCTTCGGTAGCGACAGAAGCCTCCGTGAGTGGTACTCCCCTTTATATGGCTCCAGAACAATGGCAGGGTAAAGCTCGAAAAGCTTCGGATATTTATGCGCTGGGCATAATATTGTACCAGATGCTAACTGGCTTTCCACCTTATCTGGGTAGTCAGTATGAACTAATGAGTCAACATATTAATGCCCCGGTTCCCAGATTATCCAGGCAAGCCTCTGAATTAAACTATCCTGAAGCCCTTAACCAACTTTTCGCCCAACTTCTGGCAAAAGACCCTCAGCAGCGCCCCCGCCCAGCAAAAGATTGTTATCAATTATATAAAAAAGCTCTGGCGACCTCAAATCCCCAAGGCGTTGGAATTAAGAGCCACCCTACCCCTGACCCAGAACCAACCGTTGCAATACCGCCAGTTCTCCCAGCCTCGCCCAATTATGTTGCAGGTAATTTGGTGCCCCTTATTTTTCAGACTACCCCACCACCGGCAACTCCCACCCGCCGATTTTCTAAGAAAGCTTTAACTTTATTTGGAATTGAACTACTGGTAATCCTGTTCCTGGTCAGTTTATTAATAGTTTTTTTGATTGGTAATAAGCCGGAGGAAATTGCCAGCCGCCAGATAACCGCATCGGTTTTTACAACTAGCCAAAATACCAGCCCATCCTCTACTACTGGAGAAATAACGCTGGCAATCCAGAAGTTGGAAACCACGCCTACGCCTTCTACAACCCGGTTAGAAACTTTTACCGTCAGGCTACTCTCACTAAACCCGGTAACTCCCCTACTCCCGCGCCCGAATCCAGGGCTACTACCAGCCTTTCAAATCTCTCGGTTGTAAATCCTAGCCAGCCAATTATTCAAACCCTCCTGGGCCATTCTGATCGGGTTATAAGTGTGGTTTTCAGCCCGGATGGTAAATTGCTAGCTAGTGGTAGCTTTGACAATTCGGTCAAACTCTGGGATGTAACGACCGGAAAAGAACTCAAAACTTTAAGTGGTCATACGGCTGGTGTGAGAAGCGTAATATTCCATCCAACCGGAAAGTGGTTAGTTAGCAGTGCTAACGATAAAACCATCCGAATATGGGATATAGCCAGTGGGCGAGAGGTAGGAACGTTTTTGGGTCATACCGCCGAGGTGGGAGCCCTGGCATTTACCCCAGATGGCAGTCTTTTAGTAAGTGGTAGCGATGATACTACCCTCAAGGTTTGGGATTTCGCCTCACGCCGTGAATTAAGAACTTTAAGTGGGCACAGCCGTGAGGTAAATTCGGTAGCCATCAGCCCAGATGGCAAAACCATCGCCAGTGGCGGTTTTGACAACCTGCTTAAATTCTGGGATTTAGCAAGTGGAAAAGAATTAAAGAACTTGACAGGACATAAAAATCAGATATATTCAGTGGCTTTCAGCCCAACTGGGGATATTGTTGCCAGTGCCAGCACCGATACCAGTTTGAAATTCTGGGAAGTTTCAACTGGCAAAGAGCTAAAAACCCTTGAAGGTCACAAAGATGAGGTGTTATCGGTAGTATTCAGCCCGGATGGAAAGACAATAGCCAGTGGCGGCGGTAACTCTGAGCCTGTTATAAGAATATGGAACGTGGAAAGCGGCCAGGAAATTCAGAAATTAAGCGGACATAGCTCAGGAATAAGAGGGCTGGCAATCAGTCCTGATGGGAAAATACTGGCTAGTGGTAGTCGAGATAATACTATTAAACTCTGGCGAATAAATGGTTGAAACCAGGATTTAACGGGATCGCCACCCCCATCCTGTTGAAAATATTGCCTGAATGCTGGGTGGCTACTCCTATGTTGCACCGAAAGCTGCCCATCAGTGGTATAAGTTAACCGCCCGTCAATTTTATTCCCCCAGGGATATACTATTTCACCAGAAGCCAAAATCCGATGATAATCCACTAATTTCCAAGTTCCAACCAGCTTTTCTTTTACTTCAGTAATTTGCTCAAAATCTACTTTACCCATTACTTGGCCTCTCTTAGTGGGTAATCAGACTGGCTGATTTCAAAGTTTTGATTAAATCCAATGAGCTTCCCACCGTGCCAAACACCCCACCCTGCATCTTGACCATTTTCAAAGCACTTAAATAGTTACCGTAATCGGTTGCCCCGGTGCAATCTTCCAGCAATAAACATTCAAAGCCCCGGTCATTGGCCTCACGCATAGTGGTATGGACGCAAACATCGGTGGTAATCCCGGTCAGAATCAGGTGGGTCAGACCGCGAGTGTGGAGGATTAACTCAAGGTCGGTGGCGTAAAAGCTGCCTTTACCCGGTTTATCAATGATTATTTCGCCGGGCAGAGGGGCAAGTTCCGGCACAATCTCCCAACCCGCTTCGCCCCGCACCAAAATCCGGCCTAGCGGCCCGGCCTCACCAATTCCCGCCCCGATTTGTTGGCTGCGCCAGAGTTTGTTAGGCGGGCAATCCGAAAGGTCGGGGCGATGACCCTCGCGAGTATGAATTACCGTTAGCCCTATCTGCCGAGCTACCTGCAACAGCTTGCCGATTGGCTCAATTGCCCGCGCCGTTAGCGAGAGGTCATAGCCCATCAGGTCAACATAGCCGCCCTTGCCACAAAAATCGGTCTGCATATCTATTATTAGCAGGGCGGTTTTATTAATATCAAAAGCATAGTGGTAGGGGTCGCCCTTAACCACCAGACCGCCAAAAACACTGGTTATATCCGGCATCTCTCACTCCAAAACAGTTGTCGATGGTCGGTTGTCAGTTAAATTCCCTCTCCCTTAGAAAGGGAGAGGGTAGGGTGAGGGTTGGCTCGACCTAATACCATTTAACTGAGAACCGCGTCCAGCAGGGGCGGCCAGTATTGTTTCCAGGGACTAGCCGCCTCGAAGTTAGCCGCCGCCTTCAGCACTGTCACATCATCCAAATGTTTGCCGACGATTTGCAGACCAACGGGTAAACCGTCATCGGTAAACCCGGCTGGAACGGTAGCGGCAGGCTGTCCGGTCATATTAATCGGGAAAGTAAAAGATAGCCAATGGGCTGGCCCGACTGGTTCACCGTCAATTACGCTTGGGCCGGGGATATTCAATTCAAAAGGTGGCACTGCCAGGGTCGGCGTTAACAGGAAATCGTACTTACGCATAAATTTCCACATTTTGTTAACCATATCCTGTCGAGCCATATGCGCATCAGTAAATTCCTCGGCTGTCCAGGGTCTTTTTAGCACGGCCACCAAACTGGGCAAGGTAATTTCGCCCCGTTCCATCATCGCCCGCATACCGCGCAGGTCGCTATCCCGGAAAACCAGCGTCCAGAAGGCATCTTCCATATTATCAAAACCGGGATGGGCAATCTCAATCTCACAGCCCAGCTTTTCACCAAAAACCTTAACCGCCGCCTCTGTTACCTTTCGTACCTGTGGGTCAACTCTGGCAAAGCCCCAATCGGGACTAAAAGCTACTTTCGCCCCTTTCAGGTCGCCCTTCATCGCCTCTAACCAATTGAATTCGGGGCCCGGCAACGAATGGCGGTCACGGTCATCCGGGCCAGAAGCAATCACCGAAAGCATCAAGGCACTATCCTCAACCGTGCGAGTCATTGGGCCAATATGTTCCAGCGACTCCCAACTACTAACGCCGGGATAACGCGGGTCGCGACAGCCCGGATAGAGTGGCACGCGCCCAAACGAAGCTTTCATGGCAAACAGCCCCGAAAAGCTGCTGGGAATCCGTACCGAGCCGCCGCCATCACTCCCAATCGCTAACGAACCCATTCCGGAAGCGACTGCCGCCGTGCCACCACCGCTAGAACCCCCTGGCGTTTTTTCCAGATTCCAGGGGTTGCGGGTAGTGCCAAAAACATCGTTGTGGGTTGCGCCCATATAGCCAAATTCCGGCACATTGGTTTTGCCTAGAATAATCGCCCCGGCCCCCCGCAGCCGCTCCACCACAATATCATCTTCGTCCGGGATAAAATCAATATAACCTTTAGAGCCGGATACTGTCCGAATCCCTTTGGTGCAAACTAAATCCTTAATCGAAACGGGCACGCCATGTAATGCGCCTAACTCGTCACCTCGCAGCACCGCCGCTTCCGCCTTTTTAGCGTCGGCCTTTGCCTCATCTTCCACCAAAGTACAAAAGGCGTTTAGTATCGGGTTAAGCAGGTGAATCCGCTCGTATACCGCCCCCACCACCTCCACTGGCGACAATTCCTTTTGTTTTATCAGCCGAGCTTGTTCCGTCCCGCTCAAGGCGCATATTTCAGCATTGGTTGCCACTTCTCAATTCTCCTTTTCTTAATGGTTGTCGGTGGTCAGTTGTCGGTAAAAAGTAATATCAAAAGTCCTATTCCCCCTTCCGCTTTAGGGAAGGGGGTTAGGGGGTTAGGTCAGCCCAACCGCTACTGCCGCCCACTAAAGCGTTTGATACCTACCTCAAGTAGGCTAAATGCAATTACCAGCGTTAGAATTGCCAGACCGGGGAAGAATGTTACCCACCACTGTCCGCTCACGATGTAGCTGCTACCCTCGTTAATCATCAAGCCCCATTCGGCGGTGGGTGGCTGCACCCCAAAACCCAGGAAGCTTAACCCGGCGGCAATCATAATAGCGGTAGGTAAGTCCAGGGCAATCTGGGTTAGCGTGCCAAACAGAGTATTAGGCAAAAGGTGAATTAAAACGGTGCGAGCGGGATGTAAACCCATTGCGCGGGCGGCTTCGGCGTAGGGTTTAGAGCGTTCCGATAAAATAGCGGCGCGAGTTGCTCTGGCATACTGGGGAATTAATACTACCGCAATCGCAAAAATTAGCGTACCGATAGAGGCCCCTAGAGCCGCCGCCATCGCCAAAGCCAGAATAACACTAGGAAAGGCCGAAATTACATCCAGCACGCCCATCTCGATATTATCTAACCACTCTGGCACAGAGCCAGCTAACGCCCCTAGCAACACCCCGATTAGCGCCGCCGAAATAACACTGCCCAGCGCGATAACAATATCGTAGCGGAAGGCGGTGGCGGTTCTGACCAGCACATCCCGCCCCAGCGCATCGGTGCCGAAAATATAATCGGCGGAGGGGGCTAAAAGCTTGCTGCCATAGGTCACTTCTTCGGCGTTGCGCCCGATAAGCAAAGGTACAAAAATCGTAATCAGCAGCCAGGCCAGCATAATCGAGCCCCCGATTAACAAACTGACCGGGATTTTCGTCCGCTTGCTTTTGGTAGCGGCGGGGGTAGCTCCAGTTGATTGTAAGGGCGGGGACTGGGTTTTTTCTGTGGTTTCTACGTTCACCTTCAGGCCACCTTGATGCGGGGATCGAACCAGAAATAGCTCACATCCACCACTAGATTTATCAGCAAAGTCAGAATAGTCGTTATTAACACTACCGCCTGTAAAGGGGCAAGGTCGGCTACCAGCAAACTTTCAACGGCGTAACGACCAATCCCCGGCCAGGAAAAAACGATTTCAATCAGCACCGCCCCCCCTAACAACAGCCGAGCGGTAAGTCCCACCGCCGTTACTATCGGAATCATGGCATTTTTCAGGGCATAACGGCCTACTATTCTCCAGCGCGATAGACCGGAAGCGGTGGCGGCCCGAATGTGGTCGGAGGTAAGCTGATTGCTCATAGTGCTGTAGGTTACGCGCACAATCGGGCCAGAAGTGACAAAAACCAGAGCCAGCACGGGCAGAATCATATGGGCTACTGCCCGCCCAAACATCTCCGTATCCCCCGCGAAAAGAGTATCCAGGGTGTAAAACCCGGTGATATGAGGAGGCGGAGTGTCCAGAATATCCAGCCGCCCGGTTGGAGAAGGCACGAGGCCAAGCAAAAAGAAGAAGATATAAACCAGCATCAGCGAAAGCCAGAAAACCGGGATACCGAGGCTAAAAGTAACATAAGTATGAATAATTCGGTCAAACCAACTGCCTTTGGTGGCGGCTGCCAGCGTCCCTAGCACAATACCCAACGGGATAGCGATTATCAGGGTATACAGGGTAAGTTCAATCGTGGCGGGTAGGCGGTCTCCCAAATCAATAATCACATCGTTACCAGTTTTCCATGAATGCCCAAAATCGCCCTGAAAAAGATGCCCAACATAAATTACAAACTGCTCCGGGACGGTTTTATCCAGTCCCATATTGTGTTTAACCTGGGCAATGGTTTCGGGGTTTACGAACTGCCCCACCCGTGACATAGCGGCATTACCCGGCAGAGCCTGTGTCAGAAAAAAGATAACGATTAACGCCCCAATCAGCGTTGGCAACATCCAGATTAGCCGCCGTCCGGCATAGCCAAGAACCTTCATGCCTCCTCCTGTGCTTGCATTAATGGTAAGAGCTTGCCCACTTCCGGCACGGCATCCCGCAAGGTGCGACTGTAGGCGTTGGCGGGGTTGGTAATAAATTGGTCGCGGGTAGTAATTTCCAGCAATTCACCGTAGCGCATAATCCCTACCCGGTCACAGACCTGCCCGACTACTGCCAAATCATGCGAAATAAAAACATAGGTCAGATTTAATTCACGCTGTAACTCCCGCAATAAGTTAATAATCTGAGCCTGTACCGAAACGTCTAAAGCCGAGGTTGGCTCATCCAAAACTAACAGGCTGGGTTTCAGAGCCAGGGCGCGAGCCAGACAGATGCGCTGACGTTGACCACCGCTAAACTCGCGGGGGAGACGTTTCTGACTGCTGACGGGCAAACCGACCATTTCCAGCAAATTGGCTAATTCGCGGTCAAGTTCTGCTCCTTTTAGGCCCCGAAAGAGTTTCAGGGGTTCGCTGATGGCCTGTCGAATAGTCATCCACGGGTTCAGGGCTTGATAGGGGTCTTGAAAAACAATCTGGATAGCCGAGCGCAATTGGCGCAACTCGCTACCCCTCAAATGGGTTATATCTTTATCGTCATAAAGTATCTGACCAGAGGTCGGTTCTTCCAGCCGCAACAATAGCCGACCCAGGGTGGTTTTACCAGAGCCGGACTCGCCCACCAGACCAAAAGCCTCGCCGGGATAAACCGCCAGCGAAACATTCTTTACCGCAATAACATCGTGACCATGCCCGAAACTGCCGCCCGCCCGGAAGCGTTTGACCAAATCTCTGGCCTCAATTAGCGGCTTGCCAGCTTCAGGGATACCCGGTTTTACACTCTCAGCCGTAATGGTCATGCGGCACTCTCCGTATTTTGGGGTAAGTTGCCCGCCCGAATACACCGGGCCAGATGACCGCCGCCCATTTCCAGCAGTTCTGGAATTGCCAGCCGACATTCAGGCAGGGCATAAGCACAACGGGTATGGAAAGCACAACCTTCTGGCATATCGGCTAAACCGGGCATTGTGCCGGGAATACTGGCTAATTCTTTCCGTTTGAGTTCGAGGCGCGGCAAGGCTTCCAGCAAAGCCTGGGTGTAGGGATGCTCCGGTTGCTCAATTAGCTTGTGGGTCGCGGCGGTTTCCACTACTTGCCCGGCATACATCACACAAACCCGGTCACATAGTTGCCAGACTGCCCCCAGGTTGTGCGAAATAAACAGCACTGCCATACCCCGTTCCCTGGCGATATTTTTCAGGAGGCGCAAAATTTCAGCTTGCACCGTCACATCCAGAGCGGCGGTGGGTTCGTCGGCCAGTAGCAGCTTGGGGGAACCACTCAAAGCCATCGCAATCATCACCCTTTGGGCCATTCCGCCCGAAAACTGGTGGGGATAAGAGCGTAACCGCCGCTCCGGGTCGTTAATCTTGACCTGATTAAATAATTCGATGGCTTTTTCGCGCACCTGTTTTTTGGTCAACTTTTCGGCGGAATGGGCACTGATTACCGCCTCTAGCTGTTGGCCTACGGTAAAGACCGGGTTCAAATGGCGCAGGGGGTCTTGAAAAATCATCGCCACACTACCGCCGCGCAACCCCTGAAGCTCCTTGCGCGAAAGTTTTAGTAAATCCAGCCCATTAAATTTGATCGTGCCCGCACTAATCTGCAACGAAGGGGGTAATAATTGGAGTACTGAAAGAGCGGTCATGGTTTTACCACTGCCGCTCTCCCCGACCAACCCCACTATCTCGCCCTTATTTACCTCAAGCTCAACCCCGCGAATCACTTCGGCGGTGGAGTGATTTTGCTGAAGCTGAACCCGCAAATTTTGAATAGATAATAAAGGTTCTTCCATAGTTGAGTTAGCCCTGTTAGCTCATTTTCAGGTTATCGAAGCGACAGCCCAAAGGATAGTCGGGGTAATAGGCAAAGCCCGTTACCTTTTTGCTATGGGCAATCACCGACTTGACCGAAGCAAAGTAAACCGAGAAAACATCGTCCGCCATAATCGTCTGATATTGCTTCAGCAACTCGATGCGTTTGGGGTCTTTGGCCTGCATATAGAGCAATTGCCGCCCGATTTTCTCCTGAGTAGGGTTAGCATAGCCAAAGTAGTTGGCATAGCTATCGGGCAGGTGGTTCCAGAGGGCGTGATAGCCCGCATCCGGCACGAATGAGGTGAAATCGGTGATACTCATCTGCAACTTCTTGGCAACCAGCGCGTCGGAGTTCTGGGCGGCGGTCTGTTTCTCAATGTTGACCTTAATGCCAATCTTGCCCAACGACTCCGCAATTAGCTGGGCTGTTTTCTCAATGTTGACATCGTTATTCTGAATGGAGAAAGTTATAGGGAAGCCCGTCGGGAAGGCCGATTGCGACATATACTTTTTGGCGGTATCCAAATCAAATTTGTAAGGCCAAGTGCTAGGGTCAGCCCCTACCACCTTTGAGCCAAAGGGAGTCTTGGCTGGCACGGCAAAGCCGTAATAGACCGTCTTGAGAATATCGTCAATCGGGATAGCCGAAGCAACAGCCTTCCGCACGTTCTTATCCTGGAACTGTGGGACGCTCCAGTTAAGGCCGATATGCGACCAGTAGTTGCTTATCCAGGAGTCCACCGTGATATTTGGGTCGGATTTCAGGGCATCCAAATCCTTGAAATCTATAATGCTCACCATATCCACATCGCCCTTTTTCAGCAGCGAGAAACGCACAGAGGCATCGGGGATAACCCGGAAAACAATTCTCTGGATGTCAGGTTTTGGGCCATACCAATCAGAGCGGGCTACCATCACCATCTGTTCGCCTGAAACCCACTTCTCCACCTTGTAGGGGCCGGAAGGGGTAGCGTTTTTCTCCATCCACTTCGCCCCAAATTTATCGTCGGCGGTGGCGTGCTTCACAATTTCGTCGGCATCCACAATCGAAAGCAAGGAAATATAGTTTGCCAGAACACCCCAGGGTACGGTATCTACCAGGGTCATAGTAACGGTGTTATCCTTAGCCACAATATTGTCACGCGATACCAACCCATCTACTTTGGCCTGTCAGCCGCCAACCTCGTTGCGGTCAAGATACCACTGGAAAGATTTGACCACCGCCTGGGCATCAATCTTCTTGCCGCCATCAAAAGTCACCCCGTCCCGAATAGTCCAGGTAATGGTTTTGCGGTCATCGGAGATGACGAACTTCTCGGCAATCCGCATTTCGGGGTTTTCCTCATCGTAATAAAGCAAGCCATCGTCCCCGGTCTTGGTTTTGTAATGCACCAGGTTATCGTAAAGACAACGTGAGGCATACCAGTTGAGGTAGGGCCCCCAGGTGTCCGGCTTGAGCGACGAAGCATCCTGCTCTACCGCCACCGTCAGGGTTTTAACCTTTGTACCAGTCGCGGCAGTGGTGGTAGCCCCGGCTGCGCTGGTGGTAATAGTGGTAGTGGTTGACGTGCCAGTGGTAGCGGTGGAATCGCCACAGGCCGCCAGGATAGTGCTGACGGCTGATGCTGAAAGAGCTATAACCCCGGCTTTCTTGAAAAAACGGCGGCGACTATATCCCGCGCCTGATTGCGAAATCTCTTCCTCCATAATTATTCCCCTTAACTCCGTTTCGTTGTTTTTCCAGTAGATGTAACAATATGCAACAATGTAGCAAAACGCAAAGATACTAAACCTGTTGGTATCTAAACATCAGGGCAAATTTAATTAACGCCTTGCTAGTTAGAAATTCAAGGCAGGGCTATTAAACTAATTTATTACTAACAGATTTTTTTATTA
>Ga0123338_10003230_pt1 | contig 14811 bp, 14 predicted proteins | sample grotaG_FD_89793 | JGI IMG/M metagenome (GOLD analysis project Ga0123338, IMG submission 89793) | Glacier valley bacterial and archeal communities from Borup Fiord, Nunavut, Canada, to study Microbial Dark Matter (Phase II) -... | ecosystem: Environmental > Aquatic > Freshwater > Ice > Glacier ...
TAATTACCGATATACCTATGACTGCAATGAAAAGCAACGATTCAAACCATGAACTGGTGGAGAGTAATAAAATAAGTAGAAATATTGGTAATACAAAAGCTACAATTGTGATGATCTCCTTGGAAGTAGTTTCCCGCACTGCTTTCGCTGCAACTGCCGAGCCTCTGATTGCCACATTTTCGCCTGCAATCGATTGGATTTCATCAAGTGCCTTCCCTACCCGCAAACTGTAATCACCTTCCACAAATAATACTTGATAAAGAGCAGTTTCTTCTTTATAAAAGCCAGTAACAACCTCTTGGTCGAGAATCTCAATCGGTTTTCTGATATCTGCAAGATCATCAAGCCACGTTACCGACTTTACTCCCTCCACCAGTGATATTTTATCCTTTATTTCTTTTGCCTGTGGAATACTTACTCCGGTTACCATAATCTGCGCTGAACCATTTAATCCAAACTCTTTATCAAGTACCTTCATAGCCCTAAGCGTCGGCATGTCTTCCGGCAGATATTCGCTCATATTATAATTTACCTGCACCGCAGGAATTAAAAAGAGGCTAAGAAAGGTAATGATTCCAAACACTATCAATATAAATTTTCTTCTTTTTACAATGGTTTGTGCCAATCTTTTCAACATAAAATTGGTATCTCCTTTATTTATGTATTTTTTCTAATACAAAATGCAAACTTTCTGTCCTGTCACCTGATTCGTTTTAGTAAACCTATTTGCTTAATATAATTTAAATGAACAATCGTTCATTTAATGGGTAAAAAATAAAGATTAAATATAATCTTGTATTTAAAGCATATAATAAGTATGGCAAAAACTGCCTGTCACAAAATGATTAATAAATGAACTTCTGTTCATCAATAAAATTATTGTAACACTCAACTACAGAATTGTAAAGAATTTTATAAGAACGAGGAGATAATCAAAAGCTATTCCTATTATATTCCATATAAAGAAATAATATTTAATACTTATTTATTTTATTTAAAATAATTCTAAAACCATTTTTTAGACTACATTATTACCTCTTTTTTTACTTTTCTTCCGCCAATAAAATAGCTTTTGTGGAATGGCAAGTATCAGCATGATTCCAAAGGCTATCGAAATAGCAATACTAATTGTTTCTACTCCCTTATTGACTGCCAAATCTATTTGATTCGCAAAAATATAGTATGCGGTATAATAGATTCCGGCGCCGGGTACAAGTGGAAATATTCCTGATATTAAAAATATAGTAACCGGTACTCTCCTGTTAATTGCAAATATCCTTGAAGTAATTGTTAGTACTATTGTGGCTATGAATGATGCAACTGCAACAGAACCTACCTCAGGATAGGTTAACAAATAAAAGAACCAGCTGATAGCCCCGGATAAACCACAATAAAAATATTCTTTTTTTGGAATACTGAAAATAACAGCAAAAGAAATAGTAGCAACAAAAGAAACTAATATTTGAATAATCATTTATATTTACCTCCATCAACTAACCAGCATAACCACATTGTGGCTGCAAATTACACAAAATACCCAGGAATATAAGAATGAATTTCCAATGGAATTCATTCTTATATTCCTATTGGCTCGCATGTTTCTTACAAGACTATTTTCAAATTTCTAAAACAATATTTCCCACGCCTTTAATACCACACCAACACCGACGGCAATGCTAGTAGCAACTAGTATCGCATCTACTAAATGAATCGTTCCTGATAAATAATCCGCGTTAAAGAAATCACGAACAGAAGTGGTGAGCGCTACACCAGGTACCATGCTTATTATGGAGCCAATAATGATATGATCCAGGCTATTGCCTAATCCCATAGTAAATAGTACGAGGGAAATTAAAGTTACTCCTGCGCTTCCAAATACAATCTTTAGGACCTTGGGTATCTTAGTTTTTTCTGCATAGATCACAAATATATATAAAAGAAAGCCTGTAACTAAGGCCACTACACTATCATAAAAACTCCCGCCCAAAATATAGCAAAAGCATGCACTACCAATACCTGCAAAAACAACACGCATATTATTAGGCGAATAAGGAATGGCAGCTACTTTATCAAGTTCGCTAATGGCATCTTCAATGGAATATTTTCCGGCTACTATATCGCGGGATAAATTGTTTACTGCTTCCACACGTCCTAGATGAATTTGTGCAATCGGTATATATTTGATCTGAGTCGAGAAGCTATTTCCATCCATTTGCATCGTGATAAAGATGCCATTGGAAACGATAAAGACATCTAATTCCGTTACATCATATGCTTTCGCAATGATTGTTATAGTATCTTGAACCCGAAAAATCTCAGCTCCATTATGAAGTAGAATTTCTCCTGCCTTCATGACCAGTCTGAAAACTTTATCTTTATCATTCATGTTCTCATCTCTTCTCTATATAAACTTCTCTTTATTTCTCTTCTCAACATTTCCTTCACTGCATTTCCTTCACTGCATATCCTTCACTGCATTTCCTTCACTGCATATCCTTTACTGAATTTCCTTCAATGCATTTCCTTCTCTGCATCATTATATTGTCATCTAAAATTTTTATCTATTTCATCAGAAAGTTAATTACTATGAAATTATCGAAACCTTTTATAAAGATCATCAAAGTAAATAAACAAAAGCTGACCTAACAATTCTTTTATTTTTGCTTGGTCCCTATATTTCCTTAAAACCATGAAAATTCCCTCAACAAAGGTTGCCGCAAGGATATATAGGATATAGTCGTCCTTAAGTTTAATTCCATTCTCTTTAAATATTACTAATAATTCACTTTTAATACGATAATTTACTAACCTGATTAATTCCTCCTTGATATCTTCATATTTTGACCCTTTACTCTTGTCAATCAAGATAAGAAGTTCGGTTTCGTACTTATCATAGAATTCCATTATTTTATCAGTAATATCCACTGTCATCAATTGCATTTCCGGTATAGAACCCTGCGTTTGATATAAATCGAATACCATTGAGGTGAATTTTGTATAAACCGGACCAACAATCGAATTAAATAATTCATCTTTATTTTTAAAATATCGATAAACATTACCGATGGCAACACCGGCCTCGGCTGCAATTACACGCATGGAGGCATCTTGATACCCTTTTAGTGTGAACTCCTTGATAGCAGCAGCTATGATATTATTTCTGATTTCATCTTTTAAGTATTGCATAAGTGCCCCCTATTCTGCTTCCAGTATATCGACCACATACTTTAAGGACTCCGTATACTCCCTATCAGAAGAGTTTTTAAAAATCAACAAGTCATCGATAATATTGGGGTCATCGAGTGTTGTCGGAATATTAAAATTACAACTTGTTAAATACTCCTCCCAGTTGGCAAGCTTCCAGGTATCCCGTTCGCTATTTCGTGCAATCATTCTCTGTTTACAAACTTCAATTGAAGTTTCTACCCAAATCACTACCAATCTGGTGTTCTTTTCCTTTAGTCTGGCTTTTAGGTTATTGATATAATTAATATCACGAATTTCTTCAGTAAATGGGGCATTGATTAACACAATGTCATCATACTCAAGCGCTTCTAAAGCTAAGTCAACTATTGTCTCATACTCGTAATCCCTGATATTTTCTTCAAAGAATTCAGAGCTTCTATTATATGGTTCTCCTGCTACTTTAAAAATCTGTTTTGATAAACAAATCAAGGTATCCTTATCCAAATATACAACATGCTTTAACGTCTTCGACAACTGCTTTGATATAAATGTTTTTCCACAGGCTGGCGGTGATGTTACTAAAATTAACCTTTTCATATCTATTTCCTCCTGGAGATTAATAATTTCTCTGTTTTCGTTGGTTTTATGTCTAAATCTGCAATATCACTATATGACAATTCTTTCACAGCTATATGGCTATAACTTTCTTGTTTTAATACTATAAGATATCCCTAACATTCCTGTAGTAATCTCACATAAAACTCCACCGTCTTGATTAACGTATCAATCTTAATTCTCTCATTATTTCCGTGAATCATTCCTCTCTCTTCCTTCGAAAGCTCCATAGCAGAGAATCGATAAACGTGATCGGTAATTCTGCAATAATGTCTGGAATCACTACAGGCCATCATAAGATAGGGCGAGACGATAGCCTCTGGCCAGGTGTTATGAATTACCTGCTTTAGCTTTTTCCATTCCTCGCATACAGTATCAGAATAAATGGAAGGGTTCATACCATTCACAATACTAATTTTTACTTTATCATTATTTATTATTTTTTTTAAATTCTGCTGTGCGGATTCCATGGTATCTGTACCAATTAAGCGAAGATTTGCTCCGATGGTTGCCTTCGGTGGAAGTACATTAAATGCTTTGCTTCCCTCCATTCTTGTTAAGGCGCAAGTGGTTCGCATCATGGCATTTAGTTCACCGCCAGACATTTTACATACCAAGTCCAAAACAGGTTTAAAGCACCACAAATTGGCAAATAAAATTCGGTAAACAAAGCTTGAATGTCTTCCTAAGGTATCAAACATTTCTGCAACCGGTTTTGTCAGTTGAGCTTTAAATGGTTTCTTTTCGATAGCAACTACTGCCTTAGCAAGAGTTCCGACAATCGTATGGATTGGAGGGGTTGATGCATGTCCTCCCTGGCTGTCCAAAGTAAATTCCATATTGACGCTTCCCTTTTCACCGATACCAATCAGAGCACAGGATTTTGTCACTCCCGGAAATACCTTTTCTACTACGGCTCCTCCTTCATCCAAAACAAAGGCTGGCTTTACACCACGCCTTGTAAGCTCTGTAACAATATCTGCACAGGAATCCCCGTCAATCTCCTCTTCTCCTGAAAACGAAAAATAGATATCCTGTATGGGAATATAACCCGTTTGGATTAAATGCTCCGCAGCTTCCATGATACCACATAAGGTCCCTTTGGTATCCAAGGTCCCCCTTCCCCAGATGAATCCATTCTCCAGGATACCTTCAAAGGCAGGCTTCAACCAGCCACTCTCATCTATGGGAACGACATCGTAATGAGCCATAAGGATAATTGGTTTATCGCTTTGTTTTCCCTTCCAATGATATAAAATTCCTACCTTCCCGATCAAATCTCGCGTACAGGTTTTATGTATCTTAGGAAATCGTTCTTGTAGTAGTGTTCTGAACTTTTCAAACTCCTTCCGGTCTACGAGATTTTCCTCTCGGTTAGATATAGTCCGGCAACGTATCATATCCACCATATCATTCACAATTTTGTCGTTATCAAGCTTATATTCCTCCCTATTAATAGGGGTGTCTTTCTGCGGACGAAACCTTGCTGCACGCAGCAGAATAATTGATAAAAATGCTAGAACTATAATACCAACAGCCATACCAATATAGCTTCCCATAGATTTCCCTTCTTTCCAAATATTAAGTTAGCTTTCTGAATTTTTACTATCTTTTTTCCTTTTCGTAAGAATAAGATATGTAACTCCCGCGATAGAGAGCAACGCAAATATTGCTGTAATGAGATGAGAATCTTGTGAGCTAGACACATAAATGGTTGTCGGTCCATCTGCACCGCCTATTATACCTACTGAGGCTGCATCACTTAAATCTGTATGAAATTTAAAAGAAAGATATATGGGCAGTAAATAATCATAAGTTAAACCAATAATAGTTGCTATAGTAGATAAAACTGTAATGAGGAAAACCACTTTTTTTATCTTTTTGCTTCTCATTATTATCCCCATTCTTGCGCATGTCTTTTGCACATATTAAGTTTGCGCCAAGTGTGTTCCAAACGATCTATTATAAAAGCTTTTTCTTATATAATATTCTTGCAGCAATGATTGAAATAATTGATCCAACCGGTACCAAAATCCCTACTGAACCTGCAAGGGAAGGTACTAATAAGAATAAGACAACCATAAAAATCAATGGAGTCAAGGATATTTTCCAGTTCTTACTTACATAAACCACTGCAAGTCCACCAAATAATGCTGGGAGAATGTTTTCAAATGCCGGTTTTAGAGTAGGCGAATTCAGAATGGGCGCCAGCTGTGCTAACAATAGAACACCGGCGGCAATAATAATCGTCGTTACAATCGAAGAGGTAGCAATTGCAATCGTAGATATTACCTCGCCCTCCTCTGTTTGCGATTTTACCTTCGCATTTTCCATTGCATTTAAAGCACTAGGAACCTTAAGGTTCGTAAGATTTCCCGTAACAAAGCCAAGATAGGAGCCGGCCGTACCTAGCATTGGAGTATATGTAATAACTTCAATTGTTCCTACTGTCCAAAAAATCGGTGCAACTCCCAAGAGTCCTTCCAATACCGGTGCCATTCCCGGCCAAGCGTTATAATAAATGCAGATAGATATTGGTACGCAAAGTAGCAATACAATAGCTGTCCAAATCCAGATCTGACCGTAAAAATGTGTCACATTATCGTAAGATTTCTTATTCATATTAACCTCATTCCTCCTAACCAATTAGCGGTGTAATAACTACCGCAAAAGCCATAGCCCCTAGCATACTGATGGGCAGAGCATAATTTTGCAGCCATTTTATCTTGCATACCTTCACAAGTATGCCGCAGACGCCCATTAATAGTGCCGAGAAGAGAAGTACAAAAATCGGAATCCAACCTACTAAACCACTTCTTACATCGGAAAATACCATACCAAGAAATGCCGAAATCATGCCTAAAAACATTGCCGTGATAAAAAGGTCTCCCCATTTGGCATCTTTATTTTTTATAGAAAAAATCCCTTTTTGAATTCTTTTTAATAAAATCGGTACCAGAACAATGCTCGGCATAATTCCGAGTGTCATTACCCATGCGATAGCGGAATAAGCTTTGGGGTCAGAAATTGTCTCTGAGAGTGATACGCCTAATGCGTTCGCCGTCGTGCTTGCTGCAGGCAGCTCATATGTAATCGCTCCAATCACGCTTAATCTAATCCAGGGTAGCGGTAGACCTAAAAATTTTGACAAGGTCACAACACCCAATAGGATGGATACCGCCGGAGCAATGGTAAAAATCGTGGTTGATATTATGGTTTTTCTTACCTGTTTCATGTCCATTCCAATGACTCCTGCCCTTTTATAAGCTCGTATCAAAAAGAATAAGGACTGGGCAATTACAAACAAAATGATGATCACAGCTACAAGGTACAGAAAGCTGCCATTTGGGTCAAATTTCATATCTTGTTCCTCCTTGGATGAATTTTGGTATACCCATCGCTACTTATAGAAGTAGGGATAAACCCCAATAGACGGGTCGTTAAAATAGTAAATTTTGGTTCTTACTCTATTAAATATATCACTCCTATAAATTGTTCGCAAGCATGAAACCCAAATAATCCGATAAGAATAAAAGATTCATCAAACAAATACATATTTACCACTTTTCGGAAAAACGCAAAAAGATTTGGCAGATCAGTTAGGCGTTACGGATAAGGCAGTTTCTAAATGGGAACGGGGTGCAGGTTATCCTGATATTAGTATATTAAGACCTTTAACTGGTTGATTGCTGTGTATCCCTGGCAATATCATTACTAATAATGTAGTTGATCGTTATGTAAAATCAGTTGATGTTACCTCTAGGCAAATATCTACCGTTTCAACTTTCATCGCTATTTTGGCTGTTGCAGGAATCTTCGTCGTCATTGGGTTGGTTAAAAGGAAATCTTAATGAGAATGTAAATGATGCAGATCCGATGAATGGGGATGTTTATGCTCTATTGTCTCATGGGTATGTTCATGGCTATGCTCTCCAATTACTTCGGGATTATGGGTATGATTATGATGGCCATCCGTATGGTTATGCTTGTGTTCATGGATAACCTCCAAATGTTTATGCAAATGATAATGCTTTTCCGTGACAGCAAAATAGGAACCGACAAGCATGATTGCAAAAGCTGCCAAAAAGGAACCAGTAATGCCATCCGAATAGATTATCCACGAAATGAATACTCCGATAAACGGTGCGGCAGCATAAAAGGTGCTTGTTCTTGCAGCCCCGAGTGTTCTCTGTGCTGAAATATAGAAATAAATACTAAGTCCATAAGCTATAAATCCTAGTAGTAATGTATATAAAATAGAAAGGATGTCACTACATAAATTCCTTAAAACCACAGATATAATCAGTGAACCGATACCCGAGCCGAAGCCTTTCACTATGACAATCTGCAATGGGTCCTTCAAAGACAGCATCCGAGTGCAATTATTTTCAAAACCCCAGCATACACAGGCCAATAATACAAAGATGGATCCTGCGGAAAAGGAAATGCTACTCAAATCATCTACCGTTAATACAATACTAGAAATCGTAATCAAGGAGATTGCGATCCACATATGTTTGCCAACCGCTTCTTTAAAAACAAATAAAGCAATCACAGCGGTTGCCACGATTTCAAAATTATTTAGTAAGGACGCATTTGCCGAGGTTGTCATAGTTAGACCAAGCATAAGAAGAATTGGTGCCGCTATATCTAGGGCTATCATACCTACGATATAGGGAAGCTCTTTTTTTGTCATTCTTGCTTCCATTTGCTTCTTCTTACTTAAATGTTCAAGGCCTTTCACTACAAGCATTCCAAATCCAGCCCCCAGGTATAAAAGGGCTGCCATGAAGGTAGGCGGTATCTTTACTACTAGTAATTTGGATATCGGTGAACTGATACCGTATAGGGCAGCCGCCAGAATTGCCATGAGAATCGGATTTAGTTTCGCTTTTTGCATAATGTGCCTTTCTACATTTTACTTATAGTATCTTATACCCCCTATTATAACATGACACCCAATTGAATGACATATAAAATTCTTCGCTCTCTTACGCAAATCCAATGTAAGGAAGTTGATTATTTATGAAAAAACACATGATTTATATGCTTCTATTCATATAATAAGATAAGGAAAACAATTGGAGTATTATAATATATGGCAAATAACAATTCGAACAATCATCTTAAATACAACATTATGACCTTAACAGGAAATGGTAGAGTAACAGCCATCCCGGATATCGCCATCCTTCGTTTGGGCGTTCAAACTACGGGAGAGGATCTAACACTCGCTCAATCTGAAAATGCCCGAATTAGTCAAACCGTACTTCAAGCTTTAAACCAAATGGGCATTACAGATATTAAAACATTTCAATATTCAATTGATAAGCTCTATGACTATGAAAATGGGAACAGAATTGACCAAGGATATTCCGTTCGAAACATCCTTGAAATCAGAATGAGTAACATGAATCAGGTTGGAGCAGTGATTGATACCGCTGTATCTAATGGTGCTAATGTAGTAGATTTTATTGATTTTGAGGTTTCCGATACAACTGATTATTATCTCGAGGCACTCAATTTTGCTTTAATGGATGCGTATCAAAAAGCGAAATCCATATCCATTAACCTAGGGTTGATGATGGAACCTATCCCAGTAAAAATCGATGAGAATTCTACTTCTCCAATCCCGTACTCACGAACCTATGCAGCCAGAGAGGGAGCTTTCACCACACCGATTGAACCTGGGAATAAGCAAATTGAAGCATCCGTTACCGTAGAGTTTATTTACGAAGGATAAAACAATACGCGAACGGATGAGCCCAAGAGCTTATCTAATACTATACTTTTCTGCAATCTTCACCAGCATTTTTACACATTGATCCATAGCTTGTACACAGGCATATTCCATCTTGCCATGATGATTGTGGCTCCCTGTCCCTAGATTTGGGCAAGGTAACCCCATAAAAGATAATCTGGAACCATCCGTACCACCTCGAACGGGAGCACTAAAAGGATTGCCACCTAGCTCTTTTACCGCTTCAAAGGCAGTATCAATGAGATGCCAATGGAGTTTAATCTGCTCAGACATATTATAATATGTGTCTTTCATCTCAACTCGGATTGTGTCCTCGCCGTATTTGCGGTTTAGTTGTGCTGCAATACCTTCGACTACAATCTTTTTTTCTTCCAGCTTTGCCTTATCGTGGTCACGAAGCAGATACTTCATTTTTGCATGATCAACCATTCCCTCTATCGTTTCCAGATGATAGAATCCCTCATAATGTTCCGTGTTCTCGGGTCTTTCTTCCTCAGGTAGCATTGCATTAAATTCCATAGCAATCAACGAAGCGTTTTTCATCTTTCCCTTCGCCGATCCTGTGTGAATACTTACACCGTTAATATAAATATCAGCTGCAGCACCATTAAAGGTCTCATATTCTACTTCACCGAAGGCAGCTCCATCCACCGTATAGGCAAAATCTGCACCGAAGCGCTGCACATCAAATAAATCAGCACCTCTTCCGATTTCCTCATCGGGTGTAAATCCGATTTTAATCGTACCATGCTTAATTTCGGGATGATTCTTAAGCTCCTCTGCCATAGTTAGTATCTCGGCAAGACCTGCTTTATCATCTGCGCCAAGCAAGGTGGTACCATCAGTAACCACTAAGTCAGAGCCAATATAAGCCTTCAGGGAGTCATATTCTATCGGGCTTAATATGATATTCTTTTCCGCATTTAGTAGAATATCCGATCCATCATAGTTTTCGATAAGCTTTGTCTTTATATTAGTAAATGGCACATCTCGCACTACATCCATATGGGCTAGAAAGCCGATGACGGTTCCTGTCCAATTATCAATATTTGCTTCTATTGTACCAAATACATATCCGTTTTTGTCGATATTTACATCTACAATACCAAGACTTTTCATCTCAATAGCTAAGTCTTGTCCAAACACCAGTTGCTCCGGTGAACTAGGACAGTTTGTGTTTTCAGTTACTGATCCTGTCTCGAACTTTGTATAATTGATTAATCTTTCATATGCTCTCATAATGCCCTCCTTTCCTGTGACTCAGGTCACAGGTGAAAATGATGTGTAAGTTAATATTTAAATACTGTATCATTGAAAAGTCCATATTAACACTTAAATCGTTTTGGTCACTCCAGCTATTTTAGAAACATTTTTAAGATTTTCAGGTGATTAACATAAGGTGGATAACGCAGTGGTAAATCAAAAAGGTTAGATTTTCTTAAAATACTCTTATGATGGGAGAAGGTATCAAAGCTTACTTTTCCATGATAACTTCCCATTCCGCTTTCCCCGACGCCGCCGAAAGGCATATGCGCGGATGCAACATGCATCAAGGTATCATTGATACACCCACCACCGAAAGAAATATTTTGAATAATTTTTCGCTCATTTTTCTTACTTCTTGTAAAGAAATATAAGGCTAGGGGCTTTGGACGGCTATTAATTTTAGAAATGACATCCTCGAGGTTTTGATACTCGAATATAGGTAAAATCGGTCCAAAGATTTCTTCCTGCATAATTTTACTATCCCAAGTTACCTCATCTAGGACAGTCGGTGAAATCTGCCTCGTAGCTTTGGAAGCCTCTCCTCCAATTACGATATGTTCACCCTCCAGTAACCCTAGTAATCGATTAAAGTGTTTTTCATTAATAATCTTCGGGAAATCATCGTTCGAACAGGGATGATTACCATAAAATTTAATAATATATTTCTTCATTTCAAGGAGCAACGCCCCTTTGATAGAATGATGAGCATAGATATAATCAGGTGCCACACAGGTTTGTCCAGCGTTAATAAATTTACCCCAGACAATTCTCCTCGCGGCCAATTCAATATTTGCTGTTTCATCGATGACGCATGGGCTCTTTCCCCCAAGTTCCAGGGTTACCGGAGTGAGGTTCTTTGATGCTGCTTCCATAACAACCTTGCCCACTGCTACGCTTCCTGTAAAAAAGATATAATCGAATTTTTGTTCCAGTAAGGTTTTATTTGCCTCTCTTCCACCCTGAACCACAGCTACATAGGAATCACAAAAGGCTTCCCGTAGAATTGTTTCTATCACCTTTGAGGTATTCGGTGAATCCTTAGACGGTTTCACAATCGCACAATTTCCGGCAGCTATGGCTCCAATTAAGGGTTCCATCGTCAATGTAAAGGGGTAATTCCAGGGAGACATAATCAGAGCGATACCATAAGGCTCCGGATATATTATACTAGAGGCAATCTGGTTTGTGATTGTAGTCTTTATCCTTCTTGCTCCTGCCCATCTTGGAAGCATCTTGATAACAAAACGCAGTTCATTTAGTACAATTCCAACCTCAGTAGCGTATGCTTCAAAGGGTGCTTTGTTCAGATCTTTTTTCAGTGCTGATAAAATCTCCTTTTCATGCATTTGGATTGATTTCTCCAGCTGTCTTAGGTGCTTTAAACGATATGTAATTTCTTTAGTTTTTCCTATTGCGAAAAATTCCCTTTGTTTTTCTATCATAGCTTTAATATCTTCCATGGCATCTTCATTTCCTTTCTTGTGAAATGTTTTATATAAACCTTATCCGTTCCTAGGATGTTTTAATCCTTATTATAAATAAATCTTTAAAAACTATACTTTATTGACGGATTCTATGGTTCATCCCAACTATGATGGTATACTAGATGATTGGGATGTTTGGAAAAACGGGCTCTATAATTTTGCTCAATTAATTTTCAAATAAAGAAGTTCATGAAACTTTATGAAGCGTTTCAAACATTTATCTAAGTCACTCGATAGTTTTTTTGTAGCCTTTACACCTGCTTCATACCATATGTGATTAACATTCAAAGCGTTATTTTTAGAATCCCTAATTACTTCAATTCTTCCAACAAATCGCTCTCCCGACAATATCGGTAGAACATAATAGCCATACTTTCTTTGCTCAAGGGGGGTGTAAATCTCCCATTTGTATTCAAAATTAAAAAGCTCCTTGATCAATTTACGATCCCACATCATAGAGTCAAGCGGAGCAATCAATTCTGTCCTGGCTAGAAGTTTTGGTTCCTTATGTAATTCTTCTATCATCCATAGGTCGTCTGCCAGGCAGTAAAACTTATCCTTACAATCGCAAACAGTGACTTCAATGACTTTATTTTCTTCTTGTAATTGAGCAAAAATAGTATTTCGCTCAGCAGATCTCATATTCCATATATTAATCCATGCATCCGACGGTTTATTCCATAGTAATCCGACAGCAGAAATCCGCCTTAGGACCCACCATTTCATAAATTCAAGGTCATTCTTAAAAGGATCCTTCGCTGTTATGATATCCTTGGGTAAATAATCCTTTGCAAGAGCATAATATTTGTTTGTGCCTTTTTTATGATGAACGATTAAATCACCACGAAAATATAGTGTTTCTAGGGCAGCCCTTGAAAGATTGGTATTATTCCAATACCAATCCACTTTTTCATTAAGCCCAATATCCTTTGAGCAAACAGGTCCCTTCTCGATTATTATGTTTTTAACCATTTCTGCCACATCATTTACTTCATCATGTCCGCGTCCTGACTGTCTGTTAGCTTCTCGAATACGTTCGAAATACTTCCAATCGTTTACGTTCATTATAGCAAGATTCTTATCAAAGTAATCTATTAATTGTCTGTCCTCATACAAGAGTTCCGATAACATTTTCTTCGTAAAACCTTTCACCCTTGACTGTAGCACAAGCTCAGCATTCTTCCCACATACATCTATTGGGTCGAACTGAACGCAGCCGGCCTGTCTTACAAATTCCATCACACCTTCTTTGCCATCGAATTTATAATCACCCAGTAACCCCTGTTTTATTAGTATGAATTGCCTTGCCTGACTTTTTGTTATTACGATTGAACTCATAGGTATTCTCCGTTCATGAAATTATCTTTTCACTAATTTATCTTTTTACTAATTTATCTTTTTACTAATTTTATCATATTGTGAGTTAAAATTCAAACATATGTTTGCAATCAATTCACCCTCATCTCACACCTAATTATTGTGTGAATCACCAAATTACTGCCCTCGCAGACCGAATATATTTAAAGTCTTTTATCTTATTAAATATAAAAAGTACCACAGGCTACCTTTATTGCAGCTACATGGCACTTTTTCATTAAATTCTATTTATGTATAGTCTTGTTTCCTTTCCTTGTAGCTTCTACTCCACCAGATTATAATCTACCTAATCTATCTACCACATCAAAAGTCTGTGCTTCGCGTTTTTTACTAGACCAGTTTACAATTCCTGTTTCAAATATAGCTGCCCCCTTAGAAGTACAGATTTTTTTAATCTGAGAGATGGTTTGGGTACCTCCCATTGATTTAATTAACATAAGTACTGTTCAATTATTGTTTGATAGATACCTAATCACTTGTGGCATTTAGTGCGTTTTCAATCGCTTTTAATATTACCCTGCTGCTATAGGTTGCTCCTGCAATATTATCAACATCAAGGCTTTGAGCTGATACTACTTTATCTATTATAACTTCCGCTGCTTTACCCTGTCCATTAACGTGTTTTACCAGTACAATCTCTGTAATTGTATGATTACTCAAAGTTACCTTAACCTTAACCGAAATAGGAAAGACCTGATAACTTCCGGTATAAACTCCATCATCAAGCTTCGTCAAGTCTATGTCTGGTATTGTTGCAACGACTAACTGATCTAGGTTGCTTTCAATCTTTTTACTTATCACTGTCATAGCTAGGACAATTACTAAAATTACGATAAATACGGTTAATAATATTACATGTTTCTTTTTCATAATAAATAACCCCCTTCTTAGATTTAATTTGCTCCATGATACTCGGATCTTAAACATTCATTGTATATCGGATCAGTAGTAAAATACATTCTAAAATAGAATCATCATTTGTCAGCCAGTTTAATACTTAATGATTATATACAAAGCTCAGATACTCGTAAATAAGATTCTGTAGTGCAGCATTTGAGCAATTTATCAAAAACAGGTGTATCCAAACTTCTGCGATTGAACCGGTAGCAGAATTCATCTAAA
>Ga0123338_10003231_pt1 | contig 14809 bp, 10 predicted proteins | sample grotaG_FD_89793 | JGI IMG/M metagenome (GOLD analysis project Ga0123338, IMG submission 89793) | Glacier valley bacterial and archeal communities from Borup Fiord, Nunavut, Canada, to study Microbial Dark Matter (Phase II) -... | ecosystem: Environmental > Aquatic > Freshwater > Ice > Glacier ...
CTATGGCTTCACCGCCGCCATGCCGCCGTTCCAGGTCATCAAGGAGGCGCGCGCCACCTTCGCAGCGACACCCGCACAGGATGCGCGCCGGCCGGGCGCACCAACCGCATGGCGCAACCTGTTCCTCGCCGGCGACTGGACGGCGACCGGCCTGCCGGCGACGATCGAAGGGGCGGTGCGCTCGGGCGTGACGGCGGCGGGGTTGGCCGTACGCGCGTGAACCGGTAAGCGGAGGCGATGCTCGCCATCGCTCCCGCCGCCGACACCCTCGATGCCGCCGTTTTCCGCGCTGCCGCCGCGCTCGCCGCGCTGCAGCGGCCCGACGGTCACTGGGTCTTCGAGCTTGAGGCCGACGCGACGATCCCGGCCGAGTATGTCCTGCTGCGCCATTACCTCGGTGAGGAGGTCGACGCCGACGTCGAGGCGCGGATCGGCCGCTACCTGTGCCGGAACCAGGGCGCTCACGGTGGCTGGGGACTTTATCACGAGGGTGCGTTCGACATCTCGGCGAGCGTAAAGGCGTACTTCGCGCTCAAGATGATCGGCGACGCCATCGATGCGCCGCATATGGGCCGTGCCCGCGCCGCGATCCTGCGCGCAGGCGGCGCGGCTGCGGTCAACGTCTTCACCCGCATCCAGCTGGCGCTGTTTGCCTGCGCGTCGTGGTCCACGATCCCCACGATGCCGCCCGAGCTGATCCTCGCGCCGCGCTGGTTTCCGGTGCATCTCGGCAAGATGGCGTACTGGGCGCGGACGGTGATCGTGCCGCTGCTCGTGCTCGGAAGCCTGAAGCCGGTGGCGAAGAACCCGCGCGGCGTTCGCGTCGACGAGCTTTATCTGCCGAAGGCGACGGTCAAGCCGAAGTCGAACGTCGCCGGAGCCAAGCGCTTCTGGAAGGCGGCATTCGGTGCGCTCGATATTGTCCTGAAGGCCGGTGACGGGCTGTGGCCGACGGCGCTCCGCCGCCGCGCGATCGACGCTTGCGTCGCCTTCGTCGTCGAGCGGCTGAACGGCGACGACGGGCTCGGCGCGATCTATCCGGCGATGGCGAACAGCGTGATGATGTTCGATGCGCTCGGCGACACGGCGCACCGCGAAATCGCCCGCGCGGCGGTCGAAAAACTGATCGTCCGGCGGGACGACGGGGAGGTCTATTGCCAGCCGTGCCTGTCGCCGGTGTGGGACACCGCGCTCGCCGCGCACGCCATGCTCGAGGTGCGGTCGCCGGAAGCCGAGGCGTCCGCCGACCGGGGCCTCGACTGGCTGATCCCGCGGCAGGAGCTGAGCGTACGCGGCGACTGGGCCGACAATGCTCCCGATCTGCGGCCCGGCGGCTGGGCGTTCCAATACAACAACGCCCATTACCCCGACCTCGACGACACCGCCGCCGTCGTTTGCGCCCTCGACCGCGCGCGGGGGCGGGTAGGGGTTAGGTACGACGAAGCGATCGCGCGTGGCACCGAGTGGACCGTCGGCTTGCAGAGCCGTGACGGCGGGTGGGGCGCGTTCGATGCCGACAACAGCTATCACTACCTCAACAACATTCCCTTCGCCGACCACGGCGCGCTGCTCGATCCGCCGACTGCCGATGTGTCGGCGCGGTGCGTGTCGATGCTCGCGCAGCTCGGCGAGCCGGCGTCATCCGAGCGGATGCGCGCGGCGGTCGCCTATCTGGTAAAGGAGCAGGAGGCGGATGGCAGCTGGTTCGGCCGCTGGGGGGTCAACTACATCTACGGCACGTGGTCGGCGCTGTGCGCGCTCAACGCGGCGGGGCTGACCGAAGCCGAAGCACCGGTGCGCCGCGGAGCCGACTGGCTGCTCGCCATCCAGAACCCCGACGGCGGCTGGGGCGAAGCATGCGACAGCTACGCGCTCGACCGCAGCGGTCATGTTCCAGCCGACAGCCGCGCGTCGCAGACGGCGTGGGCACTGCTCGGTCTGATGGCGGCGGGCGAGGCGGAGCGTCCCGCGGTCGCCCGGGGCATTGCGTGGCTGATGGCCAACCAGAGTGACGACGGCGTCTGGCCCGAGGAGCACTACACCGGCGGTGGCTTCCCGCGCGTGTTCTACCTGCGCTACCACGGCTACGCGAAGATCTTCCCGCTGTGGGCGCTGGCGCGGTTCCGCAACCTGCGCGACGCCAACGACACGCGGGTGAGCTGGGGCTTGTGAGGGCGGCTCGATGATCCTGCTGACCTGCGGTTTCATCACCGAAGCGCGCACCGCGGCAAGCGACCATATCCACGCCGTGCCCGGTGGCGGCGATGCGGCCTACCTCGCCGCCGAGCTCGACCGGCTCGCACCCGGCGCGGAGGCGATCGTCAGCTGGGGGCTCACCGGTGCGCTGCAGCACGACCTGAACATCGGCGACTGGGTAATCGGCACCGGCGTCTCGGGCGGCTTCGAGCATGACTGCGACTCAGGCTGGCAGGAGCGGGCGCTCGCCGTACTGCCCGGCGCTCGGATCGGCCGCTTCCACGCCGACGGCCTCCTCGCCGACGCCCCGGCCAAGCGTGCGCTCGGCGCGAGCGGCCGGATCGCGGTCGATATGGAAAGCCACATTGCCGCGCGAGTCGCGGCGGCTCACGACCTGCCATTCGGCATTCTGCGCGTCGTCTCGGACCGCGTCGACGACGAGATGCCGCCTGCTGTCCTGGTATCGATGGGGCCACGGGGAAAGACCGCCTACGCCCGCGTTGCCGCGTCGCTGGCACGACACCCGGCGCAGATGCCGGCCTTTGCGGCGTTCGCGCGGGCCAGCATGGCGTGTCTGAGGGTTTTGCGGGTGGGGCGTGAAGCGCTCGGGCCTAGCCTCGGCGCGGCGGCTAGGGCTCACGCTGCCTTCTGAACCCGCTTCCATCCCTCCGGATCGGCGGTTTTGATCCGGTCAAGTTCACGCTCGACGTGGTTCGAGAACACGTCCTGCGCAGGGCGCGCATTTGTCAGGTCGATGTCCGCCGCCATCGGCCCCTCTGTCCGCACGCCGTCGCGGCCGATCTTGAACATCTTCAGCGGGTGGCGGATGCTGTCGGTCGCCGCCGTGCCCTCGAAGCCGCAATGGACCATGCAGTTCGAGCATTTTTCGTACTTGCCGACGCCGTACTGGCCCCAGTCGGTACCCTCCATCAGTTCGGCGAAGGTCTGGACGTAGCCTTCGCCGACGAGGTAGCACGGCTTCTGCCACCCGAAGACGGTGCGCAGCGGCATCGACCACGGGGTGCACTCGTACGTCTGGTTGCCGGCGAGGAAGTCGAGGAACAAGGGCGAGTTGGTGAACGACCAGTCCTTGCCGCCGTTGCCACGGCTGAAGACGTCGCGGAAGAAAGTCTTGGTTCGCTCGCGGTTGAGGAAATGGTCCTGGTTCGCCGCGCGCTCGTAGGCATAGCCGGGCGAGATCGTGATCTCGACGTCGCGGCACTTCATCTCGGTGAAGAAAGCGGCGAGCTTCGCCGGGTCGGCCCCGTCGAACACGGTGCAGTTGACCTGGACGCGGAAGCCCTTGGCCTTGGCCAGTTCGATCGCCTCGATCGCGACGTCGTAGGTGCCGCCCTGATCAACGGCGTGGTCGTGCATATCCTTGTCGCCGTCGAGATGGATCGACCACGTGAAGTACGGCGACGGCGCATAGTCGGCCATGCGCTTCTTGAGCAGCAGCGCGTTGGTGCAGAGGATGACAAACTTCTTCTTGGCGATGAAGCCCTTGACGATTCTGGGCATGTCGCGGTGGAGCAGCGGCTCGCCGCCGGCGATCGACACGGCTGGCGCGCCGCATTCGTCGATCGCGGCCATGCACTGGTCGTAGCTCAGCCGCTGGTTGAGGATCGCGTCGGGATAATCGATCTTGCCGCAGCCGGGGCAGGCGAGGTTGCAGCGCAGCAGCGGCTCGAGCATCAGCACGAGCGGATACTTGCCGCCCTTGATGTGCTGGGCGACGGTATACGTCCCGATGCGGACGAGGGGGGCGAGGGGAAGGGTCATCCTGGCTCCTTAGGCGCTGACGGCGCCGTGCGCCAGTTCGGTGCGGCCCAAGTCTTTGCGACCGGGCGCCGCACGCTCGAGCCCTGGCGGCAGGCGGAACGACTGGTGCTCCTCGATGCCGGCCATGGTCGTCACCTCGAGCGGACCGAGCGAGCGCAACGCGGCGATTACCCCCTGGACCAGCTCTTCGGGAGCCGACGCACCGGCGGTCAGGCCAACCGTTTCGGCCGTCGCTACCCACGCCGGATCGAGCGCGCTGCCGTCGGCGATCAGGTAGCTTGGCACGCCCATCTCGACGCCGATCTCGCGCAGGCGGTTGGAGTTCGAGCTGTTGCGCGCGCCGACGACGAGCAGCACGTCGACGGCCGCGCACAGGTCGCGCACCGCCGTCTGACGGTTCTGCGTCGCATAGCAGATGTCGGAGACGTCCGGTCCGACGACATCGCTGAAGCGGGTATTCAGCGCCTCGATCACGCCCCGCGTGTCGTCGACCGACAGCGTCGTCTGCGTGACGTAGGCAAGCGGCGTGTCGAGCGGCACGTCGAGCGCCGCGACGTCGTCGGCGGTCGACACAAGGTGGACGGCTGCGTCGATCTGGCCGATCGTGCCATCGACCTCGGGGTGGCCGGCATGGCCGATGAGGACGATCGTCCGTCCGCGCGCGGCGTAGCGGCGGCCTTGAATATGAACCTTGGTCACGAGGGGACAGGTCGCGTCGATCACCGGCAAATTGCGCCGAACTGCCTCGTCGACGATTTCGCGAGCGACGCCGTGGGCGCTGAACACGGTCAGCGCGTGATCGGGAATCTCGTCGAGTTCCTCGACGAAGATCGCGCCCTTGGCCTTGAGCTGATCGACGACGTGGGCGTTGTGGACGATCTCGTGCCGGACGTAGACCGGGCGGCCGTGGGTCGCGAGCGCACGATCGACAATCTCGACGGCGCGAACGACACCCGCGCAAAAACCGCGCGGCTGAGCGAGAACCAATCGCATTCGTGACCCCTCGTTGTTCCGTTCCCGGCTAGTGAAAACGATCCGGTGCGGCAACCCCGCACCCCTCCGACCGTCACGATCGAGTGGCGGTGTGGCTTTCGCGCACGGCGCGTCCCGTGGTAGCGCGCCCCGTTCATGGCGCGTTCGGCCCCCGCAATGCAGGTTGGTCGCCGAGGAGAGACCGGATGATTGCCCGATTTGTCGCCACAGCCGTGCTGATCATGGCCATGCCCGCCGCCGCAGCGAGCGATCCGGCCGCAGTTGTCAGCGACTTCAACAGCGCACTCGTCGCGGCGATGCAGAACGCCAAGGGCACGCCGCTTGGTGCGCGCGTCACCAAGCTGGCGCCGCTCGTCAAGTCGACGCACGATCTGCCCGGGATGACCCGGTTGATCACCGGGCCGGCGTGGTCGACGACGTCGGCCGCCGATCGTGCTGCCTTGACGGATGCGTTCAGTCGCCATTCGGTCCTGACGTACGCGATAAACTTCGCGACGTTCGACGGCGAGAAGTTCACCGTCGTCCCCAAGGTCGACATGCGCGGCTCCGATGCGCTTGTCCGCGGCGCGATCGTTGCGAAGGACGGCACCACGACGCTAAACTACAGGCTCCACCAGGTCGACGGGAGCTGGCGGATCGTCGACGTATTCGCGGATGGCGTTTCCCAAATCGCAGTGCAGCGTGCCGAATTCGCTGCGACGATCGCACGGGGCGGCGCGGCCGCGCTCGCGGCGAAGCTCAACGCTGCCGACGAAGCCAAGCTCAGGCGGCTTTAGGCCGTCTCGCCGGGCCAAGCAGTGCGGGCTCGAAGATCAGGGCGCAGACCAGCGTCCACGCGAGGCTGATCATCAGGATCTTGCCCATGCTCGCCGTGCCCGGATGACGCGACAGCCACAGGCTGCCAAACGCGGTTCCCGTCGCCAGGGCACTGAACAGGACGGCGCGCGCGAGGCTTGAGGTCAGCAGTGCCGTCGCGCCGTCGCGCCACGCGATAACAAAGTAGATATGGAACGCGACCCCGACTCCGAACAGCAGCGGGAAGGCGATGATGTTTGCGAAATTGATCGACTGGCCGATCAGCACGCATGTCGCCAGGGTCAGGAACCCCGACAGGACGACGGGCGCAAGGGTGAAGGCGACTTCGCGCACCGAGCGCAGCACACCAAACAGCAGCAGCGATATCGCGGCGAGGCCGTACACGCTCGCCAACACGAACGCCCGGGCGATCGTGTCCGCAGCCTTCTGGATCGAGATCGCCGGACCGGTCGCGTGCGGCGCAACGGCAAGCACGGCGGCAGCAAAGCGTTTGAGCGTCGCATTGTCTCCGGCATCGCCAGCCGGGTATGCTTCGACGCGTTCGCTCCCGTCCGGCGCAATCCAGTCGGCGCGCAGATCGGGCGGCAGCGTGGCGCGCGTGATCGGCGCGGCGAGGAGCAGTGTGCGGGTCTGATCGAGGAGGACGTTGAGCGGCTCGGTGACGACGGCGTCGGCGGCGTTCCGCACGGCCGGCGGGCCGGATGCCAGCCTGTCGAGAGCGCGCGCGAGCCGCAGCGCCGCCGGATCGGCCGCGGCGACGCTGCGCAGCTGGCGCGCAACCTTGCGCAGGCCTGCAACCGTGGCGGCCCCGTCGGGCGGGGGTGGCGGGTCGAACGGGTTGAGTGTCAGGTCGAGCAGGTCGCGGGCGTCGGCGATCAGCGCGAGCTTTGCCGGCTGATTGTCGGGAACGAAGCTGTCGAGGCTCACGACCTGCCGGACCTCGGGCAGCTGCGCGAGCCGCGCAGCGACCCGGACCGGCTCGCGCGTAAGCACCTCGACCGTATTGGGGGTCCGGTCGGGATCGCGCGTCAGATCGGTCAGTGCAGCCATCGCATGACCGGCCGGATCGCGAAGGTGGTAAGGATTGAAGTCGAATACGACGAACGGCAGCAGCGCGACGCTTGCGGCGAGCGATGCTCCGAATGCCCATAGCACCGCGCGGCGACGGCGTAGCAGCCAGCTCTCCGTCCGCGCCAAGCGCAGTCCCGACTCGCCGCGCGTCCTCGGCTTGAGCAGAAGGAGCAACGCCGGCAGCAGCGTGACATTCAGCACCAGCGCGACGACCATCCCGCCTGCCGCGATCACGCCCAATTCCGACACACCGACATAAGCGGTCGGCAGGAACGCGATGAACCCCAGCGCGACCGCGGTCGCGGCAAGCGCGAGCGATCCGCCGAGTCCCTCGGCGGCGCGGCGCAGCGCCTCCGCGCCGCCGGCACCCTCAGCGCGGAAGCGAACGCTCAGCTGGATACCGAAATCGACGCCGAGGCCGACGAACAGCGGGATAAAGGCGACCGAGATCAGGTTGAACTGTCCAACCGTCGCGAGACCGAGCGCGGTGGTCACGACCAGCCCCGCGAGCGTGACGACCGTAATTGCCGCGACGATCCGCAGCGACCGCACGGCGAGCGCGAGCACACCGAGCATCGACGCGAGCATGACGCCCGCGACCAGCCACCAGTGATCGGCGAGGCTGGCAAACTCCTCGTCGGCGAGCGGTACCTCGCCGGTCTGGCGTACGCGCGCGTCGAGGCCGCGGGCAGCACGGCGGATCGCATCGCCCGCGGCATCGCCCGGCGTCAATGCACCGTAATCCAAGACGGGCTGGACCACGACGATGCGCCGACGCGGCGGCTTCAATTTGCCCGTGCTGCTGTCGAACAGGTCGATCCACGAGAAGATTGCGCGGCGGCCATCGGCTACCGCGGTCAGCGTCGTGTCGAGCGCGGCGATCGGATGCGCGACGTCGGCTAGGCGCGCACTGCCGTTGCCGACGCCGGTCAGCACGGTCGACAGGCTGGTCATCACGCCGCGCAAGGAAGGGTCGGCGGCGAGCGGCCCTAGGAACGGCTGTGCAGCGATCAGCGCCGTGGTCGTGGCGCGAACGTCGGCGGTCGTGCCGAGCAACAATCCGTTTCGGCGCAGGAACGGCGTCGCGTCGGGCCGGCGAACGCTGCGGAAATGAATACGATCGGCGGACAGGCGTTGCGCCAGTGTCGCGGCGGCGATCTCTGCCGCCTCAGGCGTCGCGCCGTCGACGATGACCGCGATCAGGTCGCGACTGGCGGGGAAGCCGGTGTCGAGGGCGATCTCGTCGCGCCGCCAATCAACGCGCGAATCGATCAGCTGCGCAGTGTCGGTCGACATCGCAAAGTGCGTTGCGGCAAACCACGTCGCGCCGACCACCAGCGCGAGGGCGGCCGCAACCACCATCCACGGGCGACGGACGGCGGCGGCGACGGCGGCAGGCACAGGACTTCGCAAGCGAGGATCCACGTTGTTGCAACGATCCCCGCAACTACGGGAATGCGTCGAAAATGGCTTTGGACGACGCCGGTCCGCATTTGCGGGGGATGACACGCCCGTACAAGCACAAGCCATGCAAACGCGACGGAACGATGGCATCGCGCACGGTTGCCGCGGCTCAAATGCGGATTGCGCCGGTCCCCGCTTTCGTCGCACCTTCAAGGCAGTAACCAGGGGACGCTGCATGAACCACCGCCTGCTCGTTGCCGCGCTCGTCGCGTCTGCTGCTCACGCCGCGCCGACGACGCCGGCGGGGCTCGAGGCGAAGTTCGATGCAAGCGTCAGCAGCGCCGACCAGATGGCGTGGCTCAAGGATTTCTCGTCGCAGCCGAACCACGTCGGCTCGCCGCACGACAAGGCCAACGCCGAGCACACGCTCGCGCTCTTCAGGCAATGGGGGTGGGACGCGCGCATCGAGCAGTTCGAGATCCTCTATCCGACGCCGGTCAGCACGACGGTCGAGATGATCGCGCCGCAGCGGGTGGCGCTCGGCGGGCAGGAGCCCGCGATCTCCGAGGATTCGACCAGCGGCAACACCGCCAATGCGTTGCCGCCGTACGTTGCTTTCCAAGGTGATGGCGACGTCACCGCGCCGCTTGTCTACGCCAACTTCGGGATGCCCGACGATTATCTCGACCTTGCGCGGCGCGGGATCGACGTTCGCGGCAAGATCGTCATCGTCCGCTACGGATCAGGCTGGCGCGGGCTCAAGCCCAAGCTCGCGCAGGAGCACGGCGCAGTCGGCTGCATCATCTACTCCGACCCGGCGCAGGACGGCTACAACATCAGCGACCCCTATCCGCGCGGCGGATCGCGGCCACCCGCGGGCGTGCAGCGCGGGTCGGTCGTCGACATGACAACCTACCCCGGCGATCCGACGACGCCCGGCACCGGCTCGACTCCCGGCGCGGCGCGGCTGACGCGCGAAGCGGCGACGACTGTGCTCAAAATACCGGTGCTGCCGATGTCGTACGGCGATGCGTCGAAGCTGCTTGCCGTGATGGACGGTCCGTTCGCGCCGGCGGCGTGGCACGGCGCGCTGCCGCTCGTCTACCACATCGGCGGCACCGAGACGGTCAAGGTCCACCTCGCGGTCCGGTCCGACTGGTCGCTCAAACCGATCTTCAACGTCGTCGCCATGCTTCGCGGCCGTATCGCGCCCGACCAGTGGGTGGTCCGGGGCAACCACCGCGACGGCTGGGTGTTCGGCGCGAGCGACCCGCTGTCGGGCCATACGGCCATGTTGTCGGAGGCAAAGGCGCTGGGTGCTCTCGCGAAGGGCGGCTGGCGGCCGGCGCGAACCATCGTCTACGCCAGCTGGGATGCCGAGGAGCCCGGGCTGATCGGCTCGACCGAATGGGTCGAGACGCACGCCGCCGAGCTTCAGGCAAAGGCGGTGCTCTACATCAACACGGACTCGAACGGACGCGGCCCGCTGCAGGCTGAGGGCAGCCACCAGTGGCAGCATCTCGTCAACGCGGTCGCCGCCGACATCACCGACCCCGAGAGCGGCAAGCCGGTCCTCGCACGGCAGCGGGCCGCGCTGCTGACCGCGGCGTACGACAAGACCGAGCGCGTCGATGCCACCGAGCTCGCCGCCGCGCAGGGCGGCGACCTCCCAATTGCCGCGCTCGGCTCGGGGTCGGACTATTCGGCATTCCTCCAGCACCTCGGCATCGCCAGCCTCAACCTCGGCTTCGGCGGCGAGGACGAGAGCGGGGGTGTGTACCACTCGATCTACGACAGCTTCGACCATTTCACGCGTTTCAACGACCCCGAGCTGAAGTACGGCGCGACCCTCGCAAAGACCGTCGGCCGCATCGTCATGCGGGCAGCGGACGGCGACACCCCGCCGGTCCGCTTCGCCGACTTCGCGACGACGGTGGCGCGGTACGTCGCCGAGGTGAAGACGCTCGCCGACGAGCGACGGACGCGCGACCGAACGCTCGCCAAGCTGCTCGCCGACGGTAGCTTCAGGACGGCCGACGACCCGCTCAAGCCTGTCGGTGCTCCGGTTGCGCTGGTGCCGACGCCGCGGCTCGACTTCACCGCGCTTGAAGATGCCTCCGACACGCTGACGGCGAGCGCCGGACGGTTCGACGTAGCGCTCGCAAAGGCCGAGCCGACGCCGACGGTCCGGGCGCGCCTCAACGTCGCGCTGCGCGACATCGACCAGTTGCTCCTCAACGAGCGCGGCTTGCCGACCCGCCCGTGGTTCAAGAACCTCGTTTACGCGCCCGGCAAGTTCACCGGCTACGGTGCCAAGACGTTGCCCGGCGTGCGCGAGGCGATCGAGGAGCGGCGGTTTGCGGACGCGCGGGACTATGTCGGGCTTACCGCGGCGGCGCTGACCGCATATGCCGCGCGGCTCGACGCGGCGACGGCGATCGTCGCCGGCCGATGACACCGACGACGCCGTTCGCCACCTTCGAGGCACTCGACATCCGCATCGGCACCGTCGTCGCCGTCGAGCCGTTTCCGCAGGCACGCAAGCCGGCGATCAAGCTGACGATCGACTTTGGGGCGGAGCTCGGCGTCAAACGGTCGAGCGCGCAGATTACCGTACACTACACGCCCGAAACGCTTGTCGGTCGACAGGTGGCGGCGGTCGTCAACTTCGCTCCGCGCCAGATCGGCTCGTTCATGTCGGAGGTGCTGACGCTCGGCTTCCCTGATGCCAACGGGGCCGTCGTGCTGTTCGCGCCCGACCAGCCCGTGGCGAACGGCGCGCGGCTGTTCTGAGGCGATCAGTCTCATCGCGACAATGCGTTTGCACGTGCCCGGTCGGGCTCTTACTTGCGCGGCATGACACACTATGACCTCGACCTTTTCGTTATCGGCGCCGGCTCGGGGGGCGTCCGTGCGGCACGGATAGCGGCCGGGCACGGTGCGCGCGTTGCGATCGCCGAGGAGCACCGCGTCGGCGGGACATGCGTTATCCGCGGCTGCGTTCCCAAGAAGCTGCTCGTCTACGGGTCGCATTTTGCCGAGGACCTCGTCGACGCGCGCCGCTTCGGCTGGACCCTGGGGGACAAGGGCTTCGACTGGCCGACGCTGCGCGACAACGTGCTGGCGGAGGTCGACCGGCTGAACGCGATCTACCACACCACGCTGTCGAGCCACGATGTTCACCTTTACGAAACGCACGCCGAGTTGCTCGACGCGCATACGGTCCGGCTTCATGCGCATGGCGACATCGCCGAGCAGGTCATCACCGCCGACAAGATTCTCATCGCAACTGGCGCACGGCCGCTTGTCCCCGATCTGCCCGGCGCGGAGTACGGCATCACGTCCAACGAGGTGTTCCATCTCGAGGCGCTGCCGAAGTCGGTGGTCATCGCCGGCGGCGGCTATATCGCCAACGAATTCGCCGGCATTTTTCATGAGCTGGGCGTCAAGGTGACGATCGTAAATCGCGGCGACACGATCCTGCGCACCTATGATCAAAGCCTGCGCGACCGTCTGCTGATGATCTCGATGACGAAAGGCATCAAGTTCGAGTTTAATTGCGGGTTCGAGCGGGTCGAGCCGACCAACAGCGGCGTGCGCGTGATCGTCGCCAACGGCGACCCGATCGAAGCCGACCTGCTGCTGTGGGCGATCGGGCGTCGTCCCAACATCGAGGGCCTCGGGCTCGACGCCGCCGGCGTCGCGCTGAACGATCGTCACGCGATCGAGGTCGACGCCGCAAGCAAGACCAACATCGACAATATCTGGGCAGTCGGCGACGTCACCGATCGCATCCAGCTGACGCCGGTCGCGATCCGTGAGGGGCATGCTTTCGCCGACTCGATTTTCGGTAACCACGTCTGGACCGTCGACCACGCGACGGTCCCGAGCGCAGTGTTCAGCAACCCGCCAATGGCGAGTGTCGGCATGACGGAGTCGTTCGCGCGCAACGCGCTGGGCACCGTAAAGGTTTTCACGAGCGATTTTCGGCCGATGCGCAACGTTCTGGCCGGGCGGAACGAGCGTAGCCTGTACAAGTTGGTTGTCGACGCGGCGACCGACGTCGTCGTCGGTGCTCACATGATCGGCCCCGACGCGCCCGAAATTCTCCAAGCGCTGGCGATTGCGGTCAAGGCGCGCCTCACCAAGGCTGATTTCGACACGACCGTCGCGCTTCATCCGACGATGGCGGAGGAGCTCGTGCTGATGCGTTAGGCGTGCGCTGGCCCGAAATCCCGCTGGTGCGTTGTCGTCGCGCATCGAGAGAAATCGTCATGGACACTTCGCCCGCCACCCCTGCGGCACTGCCTGCTCGGCGCTGGTTGAACGTCGTCAAACGCACCTGGGCGGAAGCGAGCGACGACCACATCGAGCTGATCGCCGCCGGCGTCGCCTTCTATGGGTTCCTCGCGCTCGTCCCGTTGCTCGCGGCGCTGGTGCTGGCCTACGGATTGCTCGTCGATCCGGCCGAAGTCGCAAAGCACATGCACGCGGTGACGATGATGGTCCCGGCCGACGCCGCGCACGTGATCGACGACCAGCTCGATCAGGTGGTCAAGACAGCGGCGACCAAGAAGGGATTTGGCCTGCTGCTGGCCCTTATCCTCGCGCTTTACGGTGCGATGAAGGGGGCCGGCGCGGTCGTCACCGCGCTCAACGTGGCCTTCGAGGTTCGCGAGACCCGCGGCTTCGTCCGGACGACGCTGCTCAACGCCGCGATTACCATCGGCGCGGTGCTGGTCGCGATCGGCGCGTTGCTCGCTGCGTCGGTCACGGGGTTCGCGCAGGATCTTGCCGCCCACTGGTCGCCGCTCGCCGCCATCGCGGTGAAATATGCCTCGTGGGTTGCAGCTGCCGCCCTCGCCAGCACGGCGATCGCCGTGCTGTTCCGCTTCGCGCCCGACCGGCCCAAAACGACGTGGGTCTGGCTGACACCGGGGTCGATCGCCGCGACCATCGGGTGGATCGGCATGACCGTGCTGTTCGGCGTGTATGCGGCGAAGCTCGGCAACTACAACGCAACCTACGGCGCGCTCGGCGCGGTCGTGGTCCTGCTGATGTGGCTGTATCTGTCAGCATATATCCTGCTGCTGGCGGCTGAGCTCAACTCTGAACTCGCGCGCGACGCCGCGTCGGCTGCGGAGGAGCCGCAAGGTCACTTGTCGCGGGAGCGCGAAGTCGCCAGAGGGTGACGCATGACGACGTCGTGGACACCTGATGGATGGCGCGCCTGCGAGGCGCGGCAGCTGCCGGTGTATCCGGACGCGAACGCGCTGGCGACGGTGGAATCCGAGCTGCGAACCTATCCGCCGCTCGTCTTCGCGGGCGAGGCGCGTGAACTGACGGCCCAGCTTGCCGACGTGAGCGCCGGCCGCGGGTTTCTATTGCAGGGCGGCGACTGCGCAGAGAGCTTCGCCGACTTCCACCCCAATACCATCCGCGACACGTTCCGGGTCCTCCTGCAGATGGCGGTGGTCCTCACGTTCGCGTCGAAGCTGCCGGTCGTGAAGGTCGGCCGCATGGCGGGCCAATTCGCCAAGCCCCGGTCGGGTGACACCGAGACGACAGGTGGCGAAACCCTGCCGAGCTACCGGGGCGACAACATCAACGGCTTGGACTTCACTGCGGCTGCGCGTACGCCCGACCCGGCGCGGATGATGCGCGGCTACATGCAGTCGGCGGCGACGCTGAACCTGCTCCGCGCGTTTTCCAGCGGCGGCTACGCCAGCCTGCATCAGGTTCACCGCTGGAACCTCGACTTCTCGGGACGATCGCTCTGGAGCGAGCAGTATCGCGCCCTTGCCGACCGCATCGGCGAGGCACTCGACTTCATGGCGGCGTGCGGGATTTCGCCCGAGACGGTTCCGCAGTTGAAGGGCACGAGCTTTTTCACCAGCCACGAGGCGCTGCTGCTGCCGTACGAGACCGCGCTGACACGCCAGGATTCTCTCACCGGCGACTGGTACGATACGAGTGCTCACATGCTGTGGATCGGCGACCGCACCCGCTTTGCCGGCAGCGCGCACGTCGAGTTCCTGCGCGGGGTCGGCAATCCGGTCGGTTTGAAGATCGGGCCGTCGATCGACGTCGACGACTTGCTGCGCCTCGTCGCCGTGCTCAATCCCGCCAACGTGCCCGGCCGGCTGACGCTGATCGCGCGTTTCGGTGCCGAACTGGTCGATGCCCATCTGCCGCGCCTCGTTCGCGCGATCGAGCGTGAGGGTCGCCACGTCGTCTGGTCGTGCGATCCGATGCATGGCAATACGATAACGGCTGCTGGGGGCTATAAGACCCGGCCGTTCGACCTCATCCTGCGCGAGGTCAGGAGCTTCTTTGCCGTGCACCGGTCGGAGGGAACCCACGCCGGGGGCATTCACGTCGAGATGACGGGGCAGGATGTCACCGAGTGTACCGGCGGGACGATCGGCGTCACCGATGCCGGGCTTGCCGCGCGCTATGAGACGCAGTGCGATCCGCGGCTCAACGCGAGCCAGGCGCTCGAACTGGCTTTCCTGATCGCCGACAGTCTCAAGGCGGAGGCCGGCGA
>Ga0123338_10003232_pt1 | contig 14802 bp, 16 predicted proteins | sample grotaG_FD_89793 | JGI IMG/M metagenome (GOLD analysis project Ga0123338, IMG submission 89793) | Glacier valley bacterial and archeal communities from Borup Fiord, Nunavut, Canada, to study Microbial Dark Matter (Phase II) -... | ecosystem: Environmental > Aquatic > Freshwater > Ice > Glacier ...
GGTAATCCGCGGCACACAGGCTGAATCACTACCGTTGCTTCCTTCCGGACCTGGCGGGGTTCGCGACCGCCTATTGCACGGAGCCCGGAACCTGACAAACTTCATCCTAGCAGATGCGACAATTACGCAACATGAAGCGATTCGCCCTTACACTTTTCTTCGCCTGCTCGCTTGTCGCCGGTGACCCTTCCAGCGCGATTCGCCAGGTGTTGGCCGATCAACAAACTGCCTGGAATCGCCACGATATTGAAGGCTTCATGCAGGGCTACAACAATTCGCCGGAGACTACCTTTGCTGGGACAAGCGTCACGAAGGGTTATGCCGCCGTGCTGGAACGATACAGGAAACGGTATGCCACGGGGGAGGCCATGGGTACGCTCGAATTTACAGAGATTGAGGTGAAGCTTCTCAGCACAAAGTATGCCTTGGTCACGGGCCGTTTCCATCTGGAACGAATGCCGGCTGGCGGGGGCGAATCGAAAGGAATTTTTACGCTGATTTTCGAAAACGAACCCAATGGATGGAAGATCATCCTGGACCACACCAGCTAGGGCGTTTTGAGCGCCTCGTCGATTGCTTTTTGCGCCAAAGGGGCCATGACAGCGTAGCCGGCGTCGTTCGGGTGCAGGCCGTCTCCGGTCAGTTCCTGCTTCAACATGTCCTTATCGTCGAGCATGGCGGAATAGTAATCCAGAAAAACGAACCCATTTCTCTCCGCGTACGCTTTCATCCAACGATTGATCTCGATGATCTTTTCAGGCGGCCGCCGCGCGGTCTGCGGACGGATGTAATCGCAGACTGGCATGATGCTCGAAAGCACCACCTGAATTCCGTTGGCCTTCGCCAGTTCCGCCATCGATTGCAGATTATCTTCGGTGGCCTGTACGGGAATCGGTCCGGTGTTGCCCGCGAGGTCATTGGTCCCAGCAAGAATCACCACCACCTTTGGCTTGAGCGCAATTACGTCGGGCCGGAAACGAATGAGCATCTGCGGCGTGGTTTGGCCGCTGATGCCGCGATCATAGTAAGGCTTGCCTGGAAAGAAGAGACCCTCCTTTTTGTTCCAGCCATCGGTGATGGAATCGCCCATGAAGACGACCCGATTTTCGCTGTCCGCGACGGGCGGCACTGATGCGTTTTCCTTCTCATAGCGGGCCATGTTGGGCCAGTCCCGCAGAGTCATTCTTGCGTTATCGAGATCTTTCTGCAGCTTTACCGAAGGGTCCGGCGTAGGAGCGGCGGAAGGCGCGGGAGCTTGCGCCTGACCGTAAGCCGCGCCCAGGGCCAAAAGCCCGGACAGAATCAATTTGGCGTTCATTTTAAATTCCCCTTTTTCGGACCTGATGTGCCGGCCGCGCCTTTTACAATCATCCGAATTGCCAGGACGGCGGCAATCGCCAGGAAAACGATGAACAGCAAAATCGCCGCGCGCGAAGCTCCGCTTTCCGAACCCGGCGTGTGCGGCTGCGCCTTGGTTCCCAAATCGTCCGCCTGCAGCAGTAGCGCCGTCAAGTTCTGCATTCATTCGTGTCCCTGGGCTTGAGTATATTAGACTGAAAAATCTTATGTCACCCACCTACCGCCACGCCATGTGTAACGAGGCGTTCGGCGAAACATCCTTCGTCGAACAGTGCTGCACATTGCGGCAGGCTGGGTATCAGGGTATCGAATTGGCGCCATTTACACTGGCTCAGGAACCGCTCGAAATCAGTGCGGCACAGCGGGCGGAGTACCGGCGCATCATGGCCGGCGAGGGGCTCAAATGCGTTGGCCTCCACTGGCTAATGGTGAGCGGCGCTGGCTACCACCTCACCACACCCGATGCGGCCCTGCGCGCCCGAAGCTGGCAATACATTAGCGAACTGATCGACCTTTCAGCCGACCTGGGCGAAGGCACGGTGCTGGTCTTCGGCTCGCCCAAACAGCGCTCCTCCACGGGAGGGCTCACGCCTGCTCAGGCCTTGCGGCACTTTGTGGAAGGCTTCCGCGATGCCGCTCCCCACGCCGGCGACCGTGGCCTAACTCTGCTGGTGGAAGCGCTTGGAAAATCGCAATCCGATATTGTGAACACACTTGCGGAAGCCGCCGCTGTCGTCGCCGAAGTAGCGCACCCCGCCGTACAGACCATGTTCGACGTTCACAACACGGAAAGTGAAACGGAGCCGCATCTGGACCTGATCGACCGCTACCTGCCCCTCATCCGCCATGTTCATGTGCAGGAGATGGACGGCCGTTACCCCGGTATGGGGACTTACGATTTTCGCGCGTTGCTGCATAAGCTGACCGAAGTAAATTATCAGGGCTGGGTATCGCTCGAAGCGTTCGATTTTTCGTCCGGGGCTGGAGAGATTGCCCGCCGGTCGCTGCACTACCTTCACCAGAATGAGTAAATTTGTGGTCACCGGCGGTGCCGGCTTTATCGGGTCCGCGCTAGTGCGGGGCCTGTTGCGTGAGGGCGCCTCGCAGGTTGTGGCGATCGACAACCTGTTGAGCGGCCACCAAAGCAATCTGGAGGAAGTTCTGGGCGCGCGAGTGCAACTGCATCGCGTCGATATCCGGAACTACGACGAGATTGCTCCGCTGATGCATGGTGCCGATGTTGTGTTTCATGAGGCGGCCATTCCGTCCGTTCCGCGCTCGATAAAAGACCCGGTGCCCTCGCACGATGTGAACATCAACGGCACTTTCAACGTGTTGCGCGCGGCGGCGGAAGCGAAGGTGCGGCGCTTGGTGTATGCGGCCTCTTCTTCGGCCTATGGCGACACGCTGGTGCTGCCCAAGACGGAGAGTATGACGCCGAAGCCCAAATCTCCCTATGCGCTTCAGAAATTAACGGGCGAATATTATGCTCAGGTCTTCTCCGGCTGCTTCGGCCTGGAGACGGTGAGCCTGCGCTACTTCAACGTGTATGGCCCGCGGCAGGACCCGGCCAGCATGTACTCCGGTGTCCTTTCACTCTTCATCAAACACATCCTGAATGGCACCGCGCCCACCATCTTTGGCGACGGAGAACAATCGCGCGATTTCACGTACGTGGAAGATGTGGTGACCTTGAATCTGAAGGCCGCGAAGGCACCGGGCGTTTCCGGCAAGGTGTACAACGGCGGCAACGGCGGACGCATCACGCTCAACCAGGCGTGGGCCTTGCTGCAGGAGTTCGAAGGCGTCAAAATCGAGCCGCAATACGGCCCGTCACGCGAAGGCGATGTCCGCGATTCGCAAGCGGATACGGCGTCAGCCCAAGCCGACCTGGGGCACAGCCCTGTGTACAGCTTTGAGCAGGGACTGCGCCTGACGCTCGCTTGGTATAAAGCGAACCGTTAGAAGTAAAGCTTCAGCGCAATCTGAACGATTCGTGGATCGCGAGTGGCCGTCACGCGGCCAAACAGAGCGCTGCCGAGCGTCGTGTTCACCGCGTTGTAGTTGGTGTGGTTGAAAACATTGAACGCCTCACCACGCAACTGCAAGCTAGTTTGCTCCGTGAGGGGCAGCTTGAAGTTCTTGAACACGGAAGTATCCCAGCGCTGCAGGCCCGGCCCGCGAATGGTGCCACGTCCTGCATTGCCGGGACGGATCTGGCCCAGCGGCACTTCATTGAAGCAGGATGTATCGAACCACTTGGTCAATTGATGCGGTGCGCCGGCGCTGCTGTTTGGGTTGCAGCCCTGATCGGGGCGTGGGCCGGCCGCACTCGCGCCCAGGAAGCCCAACCCGCCTGGGTCGTTGCCTAAGCCGGAGGTAGCGGTCAGAGGCAAGCCAGTCTGGAAAGTCGCGATGCCGGAGACTTCCCAACCGCCGAGCGTGTGCCCGAGGAAGCCTTTCTGCTCCTTGAACACAGGAATATCGATGACAAAGTTCGCGGTCGCCACATGCGTGCGGTCGATGGCCAACCGGCCACGCTCGGCAGCAACGTTATAGCTGTTCTGCGCTGCGTTGCTGCGATCGCTCTGGGTATCGCCCATCCCCTTCGACCACGTATAAGCGACGCCGAAAGACGTGTTGCCGGTGAAGCGCTTTTCCACATTCACTTGCAGCGAACTGTAGGTGGAATTGTAATTCGTCTCGAGCACGTTGATGGCGCCATAGCCCAGGTACGGGCGCAGGGCATTCAGACGCGGCGTGGTGGCGGCCGTCACGTAAGTATTCGCGGGAATCACACCGGAACTATAGGCAAGACCAAGCGGCACCTGATTGATATCGCGAATGCCTAACAGGTGAGTGCCTTTCTGGCCGTAGTAGCCAACATCCAAGACCAGACCGCGGCCAAACTGCCGCTGCACGTCGAAGCTGAATTGCTGCGAGTATGGCGTGTTCAATTGATAGGGAGTGCCACGAAGGGCTCGCGGCGAGGCGCTGATGCTAGGCGTCCCAGCGGCGGGGTTCGCGAACTGCGTGTTCGGAATGGTGACCGTGTTGTTGAACGGCGGATTGGTGAAGATGTTCTGCTCGTAAATTCCGTAGAGCGGCGTGTCATAAAAAATTCCGTAGCCCAACCGGATGGACATTTTGCCATCGCCATAAGGGTCCCACGCGATGCCAACTCGGGGAGCGAGATTGTTCTTGCCGAAATTAGACGCCTTACTGCCGAACGGCGAGACGTGCCCGAAGGCCGCATTCTGGCTGTTCACGATAAGGCCGTTATACCGGTCGCCAGTGTTCGGGACGATGTTGCCGGCCGCGTTGATCTGCGGGGTTTTGGCTGGATCGTACAGCTTCGGATTGAAGTTGGTCAGAAACTTGTTGTCGTCGAAGGGAGCGTAAAACAGGGAGTAGCGCAGTCCGTAACTGACCGTCAGATTCGGTCGCAAGCGGAACTGATCCTGCCCATAAAACTCAAACGAGTTCGATTTGACAGAAGGCGTCAAATCCAACTGGCTCTGTGTAAACGTGGAGACGCGGCCCAGCAGAAAGTTGGCAACCGCCTGATCGAACGCGCTCGTTCCCGCCGGGCGCACACTGGTGCCCTCGCCAGAAAAATTGAACGTGCCCTGATTGCCATTGCCCGCGTTTTCCGTCTTGTTGTAGTGATAGTAGATTCCACCGAACTTCAACGTATGGCGGCCTTTCACCCAGGTCATGCTGTCGAAAACCTGATGATTGCGGTTGAAATCGTCGTAGGGCCCGAATCCGGCAATGCTTGAGCCATTGGTGAAGGTCAGCCCCGGAATTCGCGCGATGGTGGATGTGTAAGGCAACGTCACCTTCACGTCCGGCGAAGCGTCGGTGCTGATGGAGCCCGCCACGCGGCTGATGATGGCTCCATAGCTCCAGGCATAGCCGCCTTCATTGACCAGGCTAGGAGTAAAGGAGGAGGTGGCCCGCACCACGACGCTCTTGCCCGGGGAATTCGTTGTGGTTGTCGCGACGCCGGGCAGCACGACACCGGTGGTAAACAGCCCGGTGGGCTCAATGGTGGGGATGGAATCCTGCGTGTAGCGCCCGGAGATCAACAGCTTCTGGCCGAAGTTGTGATCCACCTTGATCAGTTCCTGCCGCGCGTAGGCCTGATTGCGAAGAGCGTTTACCAGCGTACCTTCCCCGGCCGCGGAGCCGAACGGCGCGCCATCGGGAGCTTTCGCGAACAGATCTTTGATATAGGCCTGAGCCACGGGATTGATGTTAGCGATCTGCGTGCCCGTCCCCAGGCACTGCGTGCCGTCAGCGGAGAAGGAAACGCATACGGGCGTTGCGAACTGCCCCAACTTCTGCGCGGCGGTGGGCGTGGTGCCCGTAATGGTGCCATAGGTAATCACACGCCGAAATTCCTGCGAGAAGAAGAAAAAGGTTTTGTTCCGGTCACGGTTATAAACTTTCGGAATCCAAACCGGACCGCCCACCGTGTACCCGAAATTGTTGTAGCGTAGCGGCGGAACGCGGGCCTTGCCCGTCACCGGATTTTTATTTACTCCGTTCAGGTTGTTAAAAAAATTGTTCGCCGCCAGCTTGTCATTGCGGAAAAATTCATAGGCATCCCCGTGGAAGCCGCTAGAGCCGCTCTTGGTCACCACGTTGATCTGCCCGCCCAGCGACCGGCCATATTCCGGATCGTACTGGCCGCGCAGCACTTTGAATTCGGCAATCGCATCAACGCTCGGATAAGTCAACAGCGTCTGGTTCGACCCGCGATCCACGTTATCCGCGCCATCCACCGTCCAGTTATTCGCGCTGGCCCGCGAGCCGTTAATCGAAAAGCCAACCGTATTCGCGCCGCCCAAGGGGTTGCTGGTGCCGATATAAACCTGATCGCCCACGTTCGACACCACGCCCGGCGACAATTGCAAAAGCTGTTCGTAGTTGCGCGTATTTAAGGCCAGTTCGCGTACCTGCGTTCCGGTAATCAGGCTCTGGGCGGCCACGGTTTGCATTTCCACCTGCAAGGGCGATTCTTCCACCTTCACTTCTTCGCTCACCGCGCCCACCTCCATAGTGAAGTTCACGGTCAGCTTGTCGTTCACATTGACGGGAATCGACGTGCGAATGGCGCGCTTGAAGCCGGGCGCTTCCACAGTCACCGTATACGTCGCAACAGGAAGTTGCGTGGCCGCGTACTCGCCACTGCCGCCGGAGTTCAACGTCTTCAGTGTGACCTTCTGATCGGTGTTGATCACCGTGATTCTGGCGTTCACAATGCCGCCGCCGGAACTGTCCTGCACGGTGCCGGAGATAGAGCCGGTCACATCCTGAGAAAATGCGGGAACGAAGCCAAAAATTGCGCAAGCGAGCACAGCCGAAAAAATTCGATTCATAGAAAGACTTCCTGGACGAGCGTGTGCTTCAGGGTAGCGAAGATGACGGAACTTTTTCAACCTGGGCTCCGATGACGAGTGATACACTTCGATTCTCCGCATGGAACGCGCAAGCCGCCTGATCGGCAAACTGCATGGCGCCGAAGCCCCTCTTACGCCCGAACAGATCGTGGTTGGCGCATGGCCCCGCGCCGTGGGCAAGCGTCTGGCGCAGAACACTCGGGCCATCAAAATGGTGCGCACGCGCCTGGTGGTGGAAGTGGAAGATCAGGTTTGGCAGCGTAACCTTATCACCATCTCGCGATTTATTCTTTCCAACCTTGCAAAGCATGTTGGATCAGGCCTGGTGGACGATCTGGAATTTCGCGTGATGCCGCGCTGCCGGGAGCCCAAACGCGCTCTCTTTTCCACGCCTTTGCTTCAGGACGAAGCGGACGGCATCGCCGATCCTGGGCTGCGCCGTCTCTACGTAGCCGCACGCAGGCGCGAGACGGCATAATCGAAAGAGACCGATGAGTTTAACCGAACAGGATGTACGCAAAGTAGCCGTTCTGGCCAATTTGCACCTTTCCCCCGAAGAAATCCTACAGATGGTGCGCAATCTGGGCGAAATATTGGCTCACATGGATCGGTTGGGCGAGATCGATACCAAGGATGTCGAACCGATGGCTCAGGTGCTCTACGAGGCCCCGGAAACCGCCACGCTCCGCGAAGATGTGGTCCGCCCGCCGCTTGGCAGTGAAGCCGCATTACAGAACGCACCGCTTTCCGCGCCCGGATATTTCAAAGTGCCTCTGGTGATTGAGCGCTAGGCCATGCGAATCGACAATCTGACCATCCCTGAGATTCAGGAAGGCCTGCGCTCGCGGGAATTCACGGCGGCGGAACTGACTCGCGCCACGCTGCATTTCGCCGAAGCCCACAATCCGGCCACCAACGCCTATCTTTTATTCAGTCCGGAGCGCGCCATGGGCCAGGCCGAAGCCGTGGACCGAAAGCTTGCGGAGGGCACCGACCCCGGTCCGCTGGCCGGCGTTCCCGTAGCCGTGAAGGACGTGATCCTCACCAAGGGACTGCGCACCACCTGCGGCTCAAAGATTCTGGAACGCTTCGTTCCGCCTTACGACGCGACAGCGGTCCTGCGCCTTGAAGAAGCGGGCGGCGTAATCATCGGCAAAACGAATTGCGACGAGTTCGCCATGGGGTCGTCTAACGAGAACAGCGCGTTTGGGCCAGTTCGGAATCCGGTGGCGCTTGACCGGGTGCCCGGCGGTTCCAGCGGAGGCTCGGCAGCCGTGGTTGCCCAGGGTACGGCGGTCGTCTCGCTCGGGTCCGATACGGGCGGCTCCATCCGTCAGCCCGCCTCTTTCTGCGGGGTGGTGGGTGTCACTCCTACGTATGGCCGCGTATCGCGCTACGGCCTCGCCGCCTTCGCCAGTTCGCTCGACCACATCGGCCCGTTCGCGCGCACTGTTCGCGATGCCGCGACGCTTCTCGAAGTAATTTCCGGCCGCGATCCGCTGGATTCCACCTCCGCCGCCGCTCCCGTCCCGCACTATGCCGATTCGCTCGATAAAAACCTGAAAGGCGTCCGACTCGGCATTCCCAAAGAATATTTTAAAGACGCGACAGGCGAAACTGCGTCTCTGGTGCTGCGGGCCATCGAGATTCTGCGCGAGGAAGGCTGTGATGTGCGCGAAATCAGCCTCCCTTCGACGGACTATGCCATCGATTGCTACTACGTCCTCAGCACAGCCGAAGCCAGTTCCAACCTGGCCCGCTACGACGGCGTCCGCTACACCGTCCGCTCTCCACACTCCGACACACTCTCCGACATGTTCAACAACACGCGCGGCGAAAGCTTTGGGGCCGAAGTGAAGCGCCGCATCATGCTGGGCACTTACGTTCTGAGCCATGGCTATTACGAGGCTTATTACAAGAAGGCTCAACAGGTGCGCTCGCTGATCACGCAGGATTTTCGGCGAGCTTTCGAGCAGGTGGACGCCATCGTGGCTCCCGTCTCGCCATTCCCCGCTTTCCGCCCGGGCGAGAAATTGGACGATCCGCTACAAATGTATCTCTCCGATATTTATACGGTTACAGGTAGCTTGGCCGGAATCCCCTGCATGAGCGTGCCGTGCGGCCGCACGACGGATAACCTGCCCGTTGGATTGCAGATACTTTGCAATCACTTTGAGGAAGCGCGCATGTTTCGCATAGCCGATGCGTTTGAATCGGTAGTAAGGTAAAGAGCGTCATGCCATTTACTCTTCCTTCACTTCCTTATGCTCCCGACGCTCTTGAGCCGCATATCGATCGCGCCACCATGGAGCTGCATTATGGAAAGCATCACGCCACCTACGTTACGAATCTGAATAAGGCTCTGGAATCCGCGCCCAACCTGGCGGAGATGCCGATTGAACAACTGCTTGCCAACAACTGTGCGGCCGTTCCCGAGAATATCCGTACCGCCGTCCGCAACAATGGCGGCGGCCACATGAACCATTCAATGTTCTGGCAAATCATGACTCCTGGCGCTACCGGCAAGCCGGAAGGTGCGGTCGGCGAAGCCATTTTGGCCGCCTTCGGGAGCCTGGATCAATTCAAGGAAAAATTCAATGCCGCCGGCGCCGCGCGCTTCGGCTCAGGCTGGGCATGGCTGATCAAAGAGGGCTCGAAAGTGGAGATTATCTCCTCCGCGAACCAGGATAATCCCATCATGGACGGCAAGAAAGCCATCATGGGCCTGGATGTTTGGGAGCACGCGTACTACCTGAAATATCAAAATCGCCGCCCGGAATACATGGCCGCCTGGTGGAATGTTGTGAACTGGAAAGAAGTGGAAGCTCGCTTCCAGGCCGCTTAAAAAGAATAACGGGCTAACGCGGGGTGGACCTCTATCGGTTTGACGACGATTACCTCAACCGTCTGAGGTCTGCCGACGCAGAGACCGAACTGCATTTCAGCACTTACTTCGCGCGGATGCTGACGCTCAAGCTGCGCAATCGCCTCCGCCAGCCTGAAGCGATAGACGATCTGAAGCAAGAAACGCTGCTTCGCGTGCTCAGGACGATTCGCTCTTCAGAAACTCTTCGCGAAGCCCAAAAGTTGGGAGCGTACGTCAATACCACCTGCAATTACGTCCTGCTGGAGTATTTTCGCGCCGGTAAGCGCGAAAGCCCTTTAGAAGAAGACAAGCACGACCCCGCCGATGCCAATGTGAACCTGGAAAAAGCCGCCGTCACTTCCCAGGTGCGCGAACGTGTACACGCAGCCCTCGGAAAGTTGGACACCAGAGACCGTAATCTGCTGAACGCTCTGTTTATTGAGGAGCGCGACAAAGACGAAATCTGCCGTAAGTTCGGCGTGGATCGTGACTATCTGCGAGTGCTGCTGTACCGGGCCAAAGCGCAATTTCGCGCACATTGGCCTAGCGCTGCTACGCGCTAGCCACCATGCGTTCCAGCAAACGCGGACGAGCGATGCGCCGCGTCAACATGGCCCGCAATTTTGAGCCGGGATGATCGAGCTCGTAAGCACGAACTGCCACCGCCAACACACTGGCTGGAATTCCAACCGTTCCGATTGCAAGTTCCGCCGCATCCACCGGCAATTCGTAAAGCTTCCCGATTTCCTTCCATTCGTTCTTCTGCTTCCGGATTACCTGACAGGTCTTCCGCCCGTTTACGCGTACGCCCAGCCCGTTCTTGATTGTGTAGTCTTCCGTCAGTCCCATAAGGTTCGACCTATTACTACTAGACGATACTTACGACCAATTCGGTCGGACTTTAACTTGATTTAACAAACTCTTCACTGGGGAGCGAGTTCGGCCATGCCTTTCAGGGCCCGCGCTAGCACATAGGGACCCTCTGGAATCACTGCTATACGGGCGTTTCCAGGTAAGTCCGCTGTAAGTGCTGTTACAGCTTCGTGAACGCTATCGAATGATGGTCCCCATAAAGAGGTTCTATCCTGTTTTGCTATTCCGGGCACATAAAACAATAATTCGTGGTTTTGTTGCACAAGAGCCAGTTTTTCGAGTTGCCACTGATCTACCTCGACCGGCTCGGAATCGAGCTTCTTCAAGAACGCGGTACTGGAAGAATTTCCGGTCAACATGGCGTGAAACTCACTGGCGCCCGTACCTTCTGAGCATTCCGCAATCAGCAGAATGCGTCCGCCCGGCTTTACGACGTGCGAGGCAGCCGTTACCCCCTTTACAGCCTGATAAAAGGTCATGTCAAGGGGATAACCGGCGGCGGTGGTGATCACGGCGTCGGCCGGTTCAGACAACGTTTCCAGCATGATGCGCGAGACATACTCGACGCCCTGCGCGTGCGCTGCCTCCGGTGCTCCCGCGAAAATCTGGGCTACCGGGCGCCGGCCATAATCCGCCCAACCGCGGCTCAGCGCCGCATCCACCAGAAAGTGATGCCCCGCCATGCGCGCAATTTCCAGCAACTCGGCATGTAGCGGATTGTCTTCGATGGAACCTTCATGCGTCCGCGCGTCGCGCATAAACCGCGGGCTGTGCAACACTTTGATGGTCTCCTGAGCAGCCAGGCCAGGCGCGATCAGCTTCCGGCCCCCCGAATAGCCCAGCATCAGGTGCGGCTCAATAAAGCCCAGCGTAATGCGAAGGTCGGCATCCACAAAACGGCGGTCGATATAGACGGGCGTGCCGGAGCGCGTGGTACCCAAATGCCGGTGTTCGCTCAGGTTTCTTGCATCATGGTTGAGGACACGGTATTGCCCTGCGATTTCGGCTCCCACAATTTCTTCAATTTCGGCTGGCGGTGCGGCGCGATGCAAACCGGTGGCAATCAGGATGGTAATGGCGTCTCGCGCGATGCCGCCCTGCTCCAGGCGGTCCAAAAGCGGCGGTAATACCAGCCGGTTCGGCGCGGGCCGGGTAATATCGCAAACCGAAATCGCAGCCGATTTTTTACCGCGCGCCATCTCCTGTAAAGGCGGGCAGCCCGAGGGATGATCGAGAGCTTCCGTGACGGCTGCCAACGCGTCTTTTAAAGGATGCGCCGAATGGGCCTCCAGTATCTGGTACTGAAAGCCTTCCGGCAACTCTACCTTGAGCCCGGTCTTACCGAACGCGACATCCACATGCATACCTGAAACTTATCAAATCTTGTGTCACGTGCGGTTCATCAGTTTTGGAGTTGGTGTAAGCTGATAGCCGCCGGTCACAACTTGAAGCAGAATAATCCCATCATCATGACCGTGGACGACGAATCCAGTGTTCGCCGCGTAATTCGGGCCGTGTTGGAGCGAGAGGGCTACTCGGTTCGGGAAGCCGCTTCGGGGAACGAGGCGCTTGACATGGTGGAGCGCGAACCCGAAATTGCCATGGTGCTTTCCGATATGCGCATGCCTGGCATGGATGGCAATGCCCTCGCCCATCGGCTGCTGGCGGTTCGGCCACACGTCAGAATCATGTTCGTCTCAGCCTTCGATAGCGATCTGGACGATTGTTTCCGCCATTGCCCCACTTTGCCCAAGCCCTTTAATGGCAAAGAGCTCATCTCGCGCGTCAGGTCTCAACTGGCAAGCGCCGCGGATGCGTGAACCCTGCTATAATCGCTTCTTAAACAGGAAATAGATGCCGAAACGTACCTTTCAACCGAACAACCGTCGCCGCGCCAAGACGCACGGTTTTCGTACCCGCATGAAGACTTCCGATGGCCGCGCGGTGCTTGCTCGCCGAAGAGCCCGGGGACGTCATAAGCTTACCGTCAGCGACGAGTAGCCCAGACGAGTTGCCCAATCGCCGACGCGTCCCAGAATTCTCCTGATTCAACTCACGAAGGTGCCTACCGTTTCCCCAAACACAACAGGCTTCTTCGCTCGAAAGAGTTTCGATTTGTCTATGACAACGGAAAGCGCATGGCAACCCCACTGTTCGCCGGGTTCTCCCTTTGCCGCAAAGATTCAGACGGTCCGCGCATTGGGTTTACAGTGCCCCGCGCCATTGGCAACGCTGTTGTCCGCAACCGAATCCGCCGGCGGTTCCGTGAAGCCGTGCGTTTGCGGCTGGCTCACCTAATCGGCCCGTGGTCGGTTGTCATCAATCCCCGTCGCGCTTCCATCGAATGCCCGTTTGCCGAACTCGAGAAGGAAATTTCTCGTCTCTTTCATTGGTGCTCCAAACAGGATTGCGCACAACCCTGATCGCACTCTTGCGTTTTTATAAAGCTGCCGTTTCTCCTTTTCTGCCCTCCGCCTGCCGGTTCCACCCTTCCTGTTCCGTGTATATGCAGGAATCGGTCGAGCGCTTCGGAGTCTCGCGTGGGCTATGGCTCGGCGTCAAACGCCTGGGCCGCTGCCATCCTTTTTCCGCCGGGGGAGTGGACCCCGTTCCCCATGACTAACGACAAACAGGAATTTCCCATGCAGGCCAGAATGATGATTGCTTTCGTTCTGGTCTTCGGCGTCATTTTCGCGACGCCGTATCTCACGAAGATGTTTGCTCCGCCGGCGCCGCCGAAGCAGGCGGTTACCGAGTTTCCGAAAAAGCCCGCTACTGGCACTAGCGCCGCCGCGCCCGCTGCAACGGCCGCCGTTGCTCCAGGGTTGACCGCGTCCACGCCCGTTCCCGCGGGTTCCGTTGCGGGCACTCGCGAGGAAACCACGGTCATCGATACCGATGTTTATCATGTCATTTTTTCGAATCGCGGTGCCGTGGTGCGCAGTTGGAGCCTGAAGAAATACAAAGACGCGAACGGCAAGCCTCTCGAACTGGTGAATGCGAATGCCATTCCCAAGACCGGCTACCCCTTCGCTTTCACCTTCCGTGACAAGAAGCCTACCGCCGACCTGAACCAGGCCCTGTTCCTGGCTAAGGAAAACCCCGATGGCCGTTCCGTCTCATTTGAATATTCAGACGGGCACTCCTTCGCGCGAAAAGTATTCGAATTTCAGAAAGAAAGCTACCTTTCCACAGTCGCCGCGGAAGTGACGCAGGACGGCGCACCGCTGCTGAACCTGATGCAATGGCGTGGCGGCTTTGGCGATTTCGCCGCCCTCAACGCCAGTTCCCAACAATCGCAAATCCGCTACGATACCGGCGAAGCCAAAGTGATTCGCGACGGCGCCAAGGCCGCCAAGGAAGGCCCCAAGAATACCGATGGCACCTTTTCGTTCGCGGGTCTGGAAGACCAATACTTCACTGCCGTATTTCTCCCCACCGGTAACGGCGTCACCGAAACCACCATCTTCAGCGACACGGTTTCCAGCCCGTTTGAAAAGGAGGAAACCGCCTACGTTGGCGCCGCTGTCGGCGGTACCGGGCGCTCCTCGTTCTCTTTCTTCGTCGGGCCGAAAGACGTCGATACACTTCGCAAAGTGAATCCGAAACTCGAACAGATTGTCGATTTCGGCTGGTTCGCCGTCATCGCCAAACCGCTTTTCCTGATCCTTCATTTCCTGAACGATCAGTATGTCCACAACTATGGCTGGTCCATCGTGCTGATCACGCTGATCATCAACGTGCTGCTGTTTCCACTGAAGTTGACGAACATGAAGTCGATGAAAAAGATGCAGCGTCTGCAGCCGCAAATTGCCCAGATCAACGCGAAGTATAAAGACATTCCGATGCGTGATCCGCGACAGCAACAGAAGAACCAGGAAACGATGGATTTGTACAAAGCGAATGGCGCGAACCCGGTGGGCGGATGCCTTCCACTGGTGATCCAGATGCCGTTTCTGTTCGCCTTCTACAAGGTACTCTCCGTCTCCATTGAAATGCGCAGCGCCAGTTGGTTCTGGGTGCACGATCTTTCGCAGCCCGAACAACTGGCCATCCGGATCCTCCCCCTGCTGCTCATCATTACCGGCTTTGTCATGCAGAAGATGACACCGGCGGCGGGCGGCGATCCGGCTCAGCAGAAAATGATGCAGTTCATGCCATTGATGATGGGCTTCTTCTTCTGGAAAGCCTCCAGCGGACTGGTGTTATACTGGCTCACTGGCAATCTGGTGGGCATCCTGCAACAGTGGTTCTTTAACAAAACCATGACTCCCGCGGAAGCGGTCCCCGCGCCAA
>Ga0123338_10003236_pt1 | contig 14793 bp, 16 predicted proteins | sample grotaG_FD_89793 | JGI IMG/M metagenome (GOLD analysis project Ga0123338, IMG submission 89793) | Glacier valley bacterial and archeal communities from Borup Fiord, Nunavut, Canada, to study Microbial Dark Matter (Phase II) -... | ecosystem: Environmental > Aquatic > Freshwater > Ice > Glacier ...
AACGCCCCACCGCCATATTCGGGAATGTTGCGGATGTTCTCAGGGGTCTGGTTGTTATAGGTGAAAGCGGTGATCACCGCGCGAAGTTCACCCAGCGTCCCGCCCTGAACCAGTTCGCGAGCCCGGAGCCACTGCGGATGGCTGCGCACCATGAACGCTTCGCCAATCTTCACCCCATAGCGGTCCCGCGCGTCCATCAGTTGCCGGCATTCCGCCGCATTCATGCCGATCGGCTTTTCGCACAGGACATGCTTACCCGCCGCGGCAGCCTTCAGGCTCCACGGAACATGCAGATGGTTCGGCAAAGGGTTGTAGATCGCATCGATATCGGCGTCTTCCAGCAATTCTTCATAAGACCCGTAAGCCTGCGCGATGCCGAGTGGCAAGGCAGCCTCACGCGCTTTTTCCAGGCTGCGTGAAGCAATCGCCGTCACGCGGCCAAACGTGCATCGGTTCATAGCGGGAATCACCTTCACCGTTGCAATCCGCGCCGCCCCCAGCACGCCCCATCTGATTTGCTTGCGCGTCGTATCCATTTGCCTGGTGATAGTAAGCGTGTATCTTATCGTAGACCCGCGGTACTGATACGGTTGTGTTATCCATGAGCCGTTCCGCGTTGATCATCGGTTCCGGCCCTAACGGTTTGTCCGCAGCTATCGTGCTCGCGCAAGCGGGTTGGCAAACTGAGGTTCACGAAGCCTCCAGCCGTGTGGGTGGGGCCGCAAGCTCCGCGCCGCTGACTCTGCCGGGGTTTGTGCACGATGTGGGGTCGGCGGTCCATCCTTTTGCCGCAGCCTCGCCTTTCTTCGAATCCCTTCCCCTCGATGTGCGATGGATTCATTCGCCGGTTCCGCTGGCCCACCCTCTCGATGACGGGACGGCTGTCTTGCTGCATCGCGACATCGCGGAAACGGCGCGCGGCCTGGGTCGGGACGCGGCGGCCTGGCGGAAGCTGCTTGAGCCATTGGTTCGCCACTGGGAGATCTACCGGCATGAGCTGCTAAAGCCGATCGGGCGCACACGCCACCCGTTTCACATGGCCCGCTTGGGCCTGAACGCCGCATGGCCGGCGAACGCTCTTGCGGTTTCCCGCTTTCACCACCCGCGCGCCCAGGCGCTGTTCACAGGCCTCGCCGCTCACTATCCGTTTCTCGATGCGCCCTTCAGCGCCGGCTTTGGACTTGTGCTTGGCGCGGCCGCTCACGCGGTGGGCTGGCCCATTCCCGAAGGGGGAGCGCAAAGCATCGCCAATAGTTTAAGCACCAGCCTTACCTCGCTCAGCGGCCGCATCGTCACTGGCAGCCGCATCGACACATGGGACGGCGGCTATGACCTGGCGATGGCGGACACTTCGCCGCGCGCGCTTGCCCGAATCGCGGGGGACCGTTTGCCGGAGTCCTTCCGGCGCACGCTGACCAGCTACCGTCACGGCCCAGGCGCGTTCAAGATGGATTGGGCTTTGCGGGAGCCCATTCCCTGGCGCGCCAAAGAGTGCGCCTTAGCGGCAACGGTTCACGTGGGCGGAACGGCGCCAGAGATTCGCCTTTCCGAGCGGGCGGCCACCGCCGGCCAAGTTAAGAACGCGCCCTTTATCCTGCTCTCCCAGCCCACTCTCTTCGATCCGTCGCGCGCCCCCGCCGGACGGCACATCGCGTGGGCTTATTGCCACACCCCACACGGTTCCCTCGAAGACCGAACCACTCACATCGAAAATCGGATTGAGCGTTTCGCGCCGGGCTTCCGCGAGTGCATCCTGGCGCGGCATGTCGCCGGGCCGCATGAGTTGGAACTCACCAATGCCAACCTCGTGGGTGGCGATGCCATCGGCGGCATGTCCGATTTCTGGCAAATGCTGTTGCGCCCCAGCTGGCGCGCCTACCGCACGCCAAACCCGCGCCTCTATTTGTGCTCGGCTTCCACGCCTCCCGGCGCGGGCGTGCATGGAATGTGCGGCTACCATGCGGCGCGTCACGCACTCCGCCGGCTCGGGCCCGGATAGTGTACCCGGTCACTCGTCTAACTCTTCCATTCCGTCCAGCAATTCCGGCTTCGAGGCAAATCGTTTCAACACCTTCACCACATTCCCGGTGGAAAAGCCGGCCATCCGCAGCCTCCGGAACGCGGAAGCCATATCTTTATCCTCGGCAAACAGCGTCTCCCGGGATGCCGTTCGATACTTGCGGCGAATGTAAGCCTCGATCAGGACCACTTCGTCCTGTTCTGCATACACCTTCTGAACCGATTGCTCCGCCAGCGCCGGGGCCACCCGCCGGGCAAACAAATCGCGCATGGCCCTGCCGCTTCCAAAACCCTGGTTCGTCAACCGGCTCTCGGCAAAGGTTTCCGCAAAACGGCGATCGTCCAGAAAACCGTACTCTTTCAGTTTCGCAAGCGTTATTTCCACATCGTTGGGGTCGGCTGCCCTGCGGCCAAGCTTTGCCCTCATTTCCGAACTGGTCTGCGCCCTCTGTCCAACCGACTTTAAGGCATACCCCCAAAGATTTTCCCTGTCCAGTTTTTTCGGCTCGCGCTTGTTCAACACACCTCGCATTATGCGCGCTATGTAATTGGAAGAAAAACTGCTATCGTCACATTCGAAGTTTTGCAGCAACAAAAAAGGAGCAGTGACATGGATAGAGACGGAATGGCAAATTTCTTTCTGGGCCTGGGAATCGGCGTGGGTCTCGGGATGCTCTTCGCGCCCAAATCCGGCGACGAAACGCGTGATTTATTGATGAGCAAAGCCGATGAAGGGAAAGAATATCTGAAAAAGCAGACAGCCACTTGGAAAGAATCAGCCTCTGACCTGGTCGACAAGGGCAAGGATGTACTGAATCGCCAGAAAGAAACGCTGAACGACGCCGTGGAAGCGGGGAAACAGGCGTATCGTGACAAAGTCGAGCCGAATCTGCCTTCCGAAGCGCGCAGCTAAAGCGCGCTTAGTCGTAAACTGAAGTTGTGGGCCTTCATGTCTGAAGACATATTCCGAATCGTTGTTTCGAGTGGTGTGTTCATCGCGGCGCTTTGTTTGCTGGTTCAGGCGGTTATTGTCCTCCTGATCTTCAAAACAATTAAGAAACTGCAGGTGAAAGTGAATGGTTTGATTGAAAAATCCGAACCAATCGTCGACACGGTCCGCGGGGTAGTGGAGGATATAAGGCCCAAGATAAATACGGTAACCACGGATGCGGTGGAGATCGTCAGGATAGGGAAAGAGCAAGTGATTCGTGTGGGTGACTTGGTGCGCGATTTTAGCGAGCGCGCCAAAGTGCAGGTGGCGCGAATCGATGGCGCGGTAGACGATACCGTCGATCAGGTGCAGACAGCGACGGCCGCAACCAAAGAAGTGCTTCTGAAGCCGGTACGCGAGTTGGATGGCATTTTCTCCGGAATCCGGGCCGCGCTTTCCGTCTACGCGCGCCCCGGCAAAAGCTCCGTGGATCACGCCACGCAAGACGAAGAGATGTTCATCTGAACGTTTGGAAGGCGTGAGTGGTCGATATCCATTCGCATGTGCTGTACGGCTTGGACGATGGTGCCCGGGATTGCGAAACCTCTGTGGCTATGTTGCGCATGGCCGCCGCCTATGGGACCAGCGATATTGTCGCCACCCCGCATAGCGACCTGAAGTTTCCCTTCCAGCCTGATGCCATCGCCGCCCAAATAGCCGAGCTATCGCGGTTCGACGCTATCCCGCGCCTTCATCGCGGGTGCGATTTTCACCTTTCGTTCGACAACATTCAAGACCTTTTCGAACATCCCTTTCGCTACACCATCAATGGCCACGGATATCTGTTGGTGGAGTTTGCAAATCAGGCCATTCCCGAAGGAATCGGCGATGTACTAGAGCGGATGGTCGATCGGGGCATTTGTCCCGTCATCACCCATCCCGAGCGAAATCCCTTGCTGGCGAAAGATATCCCTCGGGTGGCGGAATGGGTGAAACTGGGTTGCCGTGTTCAGGTGACTGGCCAATCTTTTACTGGCCGGTTCGGACGGAAGGCCGCGCTTGCGACACAAGAATTCATGCGCCGGAATCTTGTTCATTTCGTGGCCAGTGACGCTCACGATCTGGAACACCGCCCCCCTACCTTGAAGCTGGCGTTTCATTTTGTTCAGGAAGAATATGGCGACGAGACTGCCCATGCGCTTTTCTATACAAATCCGGCTCTGGTATTGACGGGACAACCCGTTTCGGCAGCTCCCGAAGCCACGCCGAAGAAGCGCCGATGGTTTAAGCTCTGGTAAGTGAAGGAACAAGCAGCACGGGATTTCTGGCGGGATCGACCCACTTTCGTCACTGGTGCCACAGGCCTGGTAGGGACGGCATTGGTCAAACGGCTATTGGCGGCCGGCGCGGATGTGGTCTGCCTTGTTCGGGATTGGGTTCCCCAGAGCGAGTTGGTACGCAGCGGGGACATTGCACGCCTGAAAGTGGTTAGGGGCGACGTGTGCGATCAGCCGCTGTTGGAGCGCGCGCTAGGAGAATACGAGATTGATACCGTCATTCACCTGGCCGCGCAGACCTTGGTCGGCATTGCAAACCGCAACCCGGTGTCTACGTTCGAGGCGAACATCCAGGGCACCTGGTCGCTTCTCGAAGCATGTCGTAGAAGCCCGCTGGTGAGGCAGATTGTGCTCGCTTCCTCCGACAAGGCCTATGGTTCGCACGATGTGCTGCCCTATGACGAGGACGCGGCGCTGCAAGGCCGCCATCCGTACGATTGCAGTAAATCCTGTTCCGATCTGATCGGCCAGACTTACGCCCACACCTATGATTCGCCAGTCGCCATCACACGCTGCGGCAACTTTTACGGTCCTGGCGATTTGAATTGGAACCGAATCGTGCCGGGCACCATCCGGTCCGTCGTGAGGAACCAGCGGCCTGTGATCCGGTCCGATGGGCAGTTCATTCGCGATTATTTCTTCGTGGAAGATGGCGCCGCGGCCTATATGCTGCTGGCCCAAAGGTTAGCCGAGAATCCTGCCCTGCGTGGACACGCGTTCAATTTCTCGAACGAAATTCAAGTCACGGTTCTGGACTTGGTAACCAAGCTACTGACGCTGATGGGCAGTTCGCTTGAGCCCGATGTTCGCAATGAAGCCAGTAACGAAATTCGCAACCAGTATCTGAGCGCTGAAAAGGCACGTCGCGTGTTAAACTGGGCCCCGGCTTACACGCTCGAACAGGGTTTGCATGAAACGATTGGTTGGTATACCACGTTTCTCGCGGCATAGAGCACCTGCCGTCAGAGCGAATCGGTATGCTGGTTTGAGGAGAAACAGTGGCAAGACGTCCTCAGGAAATACGTGAGCAGATCCGCGGCTTGGTCGCGGAGTTCTACGAAGCCGAACATACCGGAAAAGTATTTACGGAAGGAGTGTCGCCGGTGCCGGTTTCCGGGCGCGTCTTCGATGCGAACGATATCCAGAGCTTGGTAGACGCCAGCCTCGATTTTTGGCTGACCACCGGCCGTTTCGCCGCCCAGTTCGAAAAAGAGTTTGCCGCCTATTTTGGAGTGCGCAGCGCCAGTTTGGTGAACTCTGGTTCCTCCGCCAATCTGGTGGCGTTTTCCGCTCTCACGTCGCCCAAGTTGGGCAGCCGCCGTTTGAAGCCGGGCGATGAGGTAATCACCGTTGCGGCGGGCTTCCCCACCACGGTCAACCCCATCATCCAGAACGGCTGTGTGCCTGTGTTTATCGACGTCACGCTACCCACTTTTGAGGTGGATGTGACGCAATTGGAAGCCGCGCTCAGCCCGAAGACCAAAGCCGTGATGATCGCCCACACGCTAGGGAATCCCTTTGATCTGGCTACGGTTTCCGCGTTTTGCAAACGGCACAAATTCTGGCTGGTGGAAGATTGCTGCGATGCGGTGGGCGCTCTCTACAACGGTCGGAAAGTAGGCACGTTTGGCGACATCGCGACAGTCAGCTTTTACCCCGCGCACCATATCACAATGGGCGAAGGAGGCGCGGTACTGACGGACAATCCCACGCTCAAAACCTTGATTGAAAGCTTCCGCGATTGGGGTCGCGATTGTTGGTGCGAGCCCGGTAAAGACAATACCTGCGGCAAACGCTTCGAGTGGGAGCTGGGCGATCTGCCGTGCGGCTACGATCACAAGTACACCTACAGCCATATCGGATACAACCTGAAGCTCACCGATATGCAGGCCGCTGTCGGCGTCTCTCAGTTGAAGAATCTTCCCGGCTTCATCGCCGCGCGCCGCGCCAATTTCGATTATCTCTATATGGGCCTGAAGCAGTTTGAGCACGTGCTGATGCTGCCCCAATCCACCCCAGGCAGCGAGCCAAGCTGGTTCGGCTTCCCGCTGGCCGTGAGAACGGACGCGCCTTTCACCCGCGATCAACTCACGCGGCATTTAGACGAAGCCAAAATCGGCACTCGATTGCTCTTCGGCGGCAACCTGATTCGCCAACCAGCTTACGAAGATATTCAAAAGCGAGTGGTGGGCGATCTTGCGAATACCGATTTCGTGATGCGGCATGTGTTCTGGATCGGCCTCTATCCCGGTTTGACTCCCGCCATGCTGGATTACACCATCCGCATCATCGGCGAATTCATCAAGGGCGGGGCTCACGCTTTGCGTGTGATCCCGGCCGAAGCGGTGGCTCAATGAAAGTTGTCATCCTGTGCGGAGGGCAGGGAACCCGCATGCGCGAAGAGACTGAATTTCGCCCTAAGCCGCTTGTCGAAATCGGTGGCCGCCCCATTGTGTGGCACATCATGAAGACCTACGCGCAAGCCGGCTTTCGTGATTTCATCCTCTGCCTGGGTTACAAGGGCAGCATGATCAAAGAGTATTTCCTAAATTATGAGGCCATGAATAATGACTTCACGGTAAACCTTGGCGAGAACCACCGCATGAGCTTTCACGGTGCACATGAGGAGCAGGATTTCCGCGTTACGCTGGCCGATACCGGCGCGGATTCCATGACGGGAGGCCGCTTGGGCCGCGTACAGCGCTACGTAGGCGATCAGCCGTTCCTGCTGACCTACGGCGATGGCGTAGCTGACGTGGATCTGCTGTCTTTGGTGAAGTTCCATCAGGACCATGGGCGCACCGCTACCGTCACCACCGTTCGGCCCGTTTCCCGGTACGGCATCATGGAAATGACTCAGAATTTCGCCGTCCGGCAGTTCATTGAAAAGCCCCAACTGGACGGTTGGGCCAGCGCGGGCTATTTCGTATTCCAACCCGAAATCTTCGGGCTCCTCACCGGCGACGATTGCATTCTGGAGCAGGGTCCCCTAGCCGCGTTGGCAGCCAAAGGCCAGCTGATGGGCTACCAACATGAAGGCTTTTTCTTCGCCATGGACACCTATCGCGAATACCAATACCTGAACGAACTGTGGGCGCAAGGCAAGGCCCCTTGGAAAACCTGGGTTTAGCTGGTAAACTCAAAGATCACGTTTAGGGAGTTATTACAAGAAATGGCACGAGTATGCGAAGTCTGCGGTAGAGGCCCTCAGTTCGGCAACAAGATCAGCCACGCGCACAATGTCACCAAGCGCCGCTGGAACATCAATTTGCAATCGGTACGCGCTCTTATCTCAGGAGCCACCCGCCGCGTTCGAGTTTGCACATCCTGCATTCGCGACGGCAAAGTCCAGAAAGCGGCTTAGAAGTCCAGCTTAAAAATGTTCCAACAGGTGGCGGACGCTGCTCAGAGTCAGCAGCCGTCCACCGCCATTCACAATCTCTTCCCGCTCCAGCGTCCAGGTTCGGTCATGCGGAATGTGAATGGCATTCAGTCCAGCCGCTAGCGCAGGGTTGATATCCGATTTCGGGCTGTTACCGATCATCCAAGTTGCGTGGTGCCGAAAGTTTCGCGCCTCCGCCAACCGCAAGTAAGCATCCCGGTGCTTTTCCTTCACAATCTCGCAGTGGTCGAAGTACGGCCGCAAGCCTGACCGTTCAATCTTCGCCGCCTGCTCTGCCGGTTCGCCTTTCGTGAACATCGTCAATTCCTGCCGTTTCGCCAACTCCTGAATCGTCTCCGCCACCCCGGCGATCAGTTCCATGGGGCTCTCCAGAATCTTATGCGCTAAGCCGGCAACGTGCTGTAAATCGCTCTCTGCAACTTCCCGTTCGCAATGCGTTGCATAGCACTGTCTCAAGTTGCGCGCAAAGTTCACCGCGCCATAGCCGTGGATCTTGTTATTCTCTATCTCAATCGCATCCAGCTTTTCCCGCACCTGATCTGGATTCAGTGACGAATGCGCCAGATGTTCGCAGAAGCGGTCGAATGCCTCTTCGAAGTAGATATTGTTCTCCCACAACGTATCGTCCGCGTCGAAGATCAGGTGTTGCCGTTCCATTATTCTCATGGTTTGGATCGGGGTGCCAATTTGAAAGGAATTTCCACAAACACATCCACATCCACGGGCTCGCCGCCGCGTAGTGCCGGTGAAAATTCCCATTTCGCAAGAGCTTCCATCGCACTTCGGTTCAGCCGGTCATCGATGCCGCGCACCAGTTCCACGCGGTCTACATGCCCTTCGCGGTTAATGACGCATAACAATTGCACCTTGCCCTCCACGCGCTCCTCTGCGGCCTGCGCGATATATTTCGGATCCACCTTGCGGTGCGGCACCGGCGCAACTACCGCGCCCGCGCCCGCCTCGCGCCCGGAGTACCACATCAGCCAACTGCCAACATAGCTGGTGATGTTCGGCATCTGTATCGCGAGCGTATAGACCTCGCGGCCATCGAAGCGCGGCGTGGGTGCACTGGATACGCGCGTGGCTCCAATCCGCGGAGCGCTCGCGCCCGCTGACTCCGCCGCCGAAGAACCCGCATACTTCGACATGCCCCGCAAGGCTTCTGCCGATGTAGGCGCTGCGTTCAGGCGTGCCATCAACGTGGTCGTCGCCGCCGGGCCTCCTCCGCTCACATAAAGATCGGGCACCGCGACCCCCTTACCCGCTCCGCCAGTGCCACCTTCCGGCCGCACCACCGGGCCGGCTGAAAACTCCGCCGCGCGAGAGCCCTTCGGAACAGCGTTTGCCTCCGATGGGTTCAACCCCACAACTGCAATATTCAAATCCGCAGCTTGAATTCCCGCCAGGGGAGAAGCCGCGCTCACGCTTGACGCAAGAGCCGGTGCCGCACCCGCTTCCGCCACTTGCGCGACAGTGCGCTTGGCGCGAGCCTCTGGAGCCACGAACCGCACTCGATTCTCGGCCGTTAATTTCGGAACCGCCCCCAACTGGTCAGGCAATCGGCTTTGCACAGCGAGTTGCCGCGGCGCATCCGGCAGCTTCGGCTGTGCCGTTGCTTTAGCTTGTGCCGCCCGATCGGCCGGAGGTACAAATTGCTTCCTCTCCGGCGCGGCGATGGGAGGCGCCTTGATAGCCAGAATATTCGGCGAGGGCACATCCTTCGGCAGAATATCCGGCACCGGCTGCCACACCATTTGCAGCCCCTTCACGGCATTCTTCGGTGACGACACAATCGACTGTTTCGGGATTCGAATTTCAGCCTTCGCCGGCCGCGCGTCGGCACTTTGCGCGGGCCGCACATCGGGAAGCTTGTCCTTGAATTTATAGAAAACAATCTGCGCTTCTTTGCCCTTGATCAACTGGTCATAAGCTGATGGCGTTTTCGCCGGCACGCCATTCGAAACTAACCAGAGCAGTCCCACCAGGCCGCCGTGAAACAAGAGCGAGACCAGCCAGGGAACCGGCCGCGAAATGTTGCGGCGAACCCGCACCCGCACCGGCCTACAACCCCGCTGGCTTGTGGCCGAATCCATTCAGCGGCGCGAGCTGTTTCATTCTTGTGGTCTGCTTCAAACGCGGCACATATTGGTGAAGGAAATGAGCGATCTGCTTCAACCGATCCGCCTCCGACCTGTTACGAAGAATCACGCTTTGAAAATCGAGATCGTTCACAGCCTGTGCCAACTGGAAGCTCAACTGAGGGTCGGAAAACACAGGCTCTGCATAGGAACCGGGTTCGCTAACTTCCAGCAGCGCTCGAAAACTCTTCAGAGCTTCGGCGCGCACTTCCAAAGGCACCTCTTCCGTATCGTCATCGTTGAAAAATTCCACTTCTCCACGCAGATATTCCTTATCTTGATTCAACGAGAGAATCTCAAAACGCCGCGCGCCGCGTGTCACAATATCCATCCCGCCATCCGGATACGTGGTCAGAACTTTCTCGACGACAACAGTGCAGCCCGCATTCACGATGCCGTCGTCTTTGGCCAGCACGACGCCGAATTCGCTCTTCTCGGCAATCGCCTCGGCCACCATTTCTTTGTAGCGGTCCTCGAAGATATGAAGCGGCAGATGCGTTCGCGGAAACACAACCAACTGGAGAGGAAACAGCGGCAACAGCCTCGACATTAGTAGTTCCATTATCCGCGATATCCTGAAGCCAGGTTTGGCCTTGACAGTAGGCGGCAAAGTGGTGCTGATTACCGGTGCATCGCAAGGTATCGGGCAGGCTTGCGCCATCTCATTCGGCCGGCGTGGCGCGTTACTTTCGCTTGCCGCGCGCACTCCGCTCACACTCCCGGATGCCCTCTGCACGGCGTGCGATTTAACCAGCGAAGCCGATCGTGAAACGCTTGTCCGCCAAACCATTCAGCATTTCGGGCGTATCGATATTCTGGTCAACAACGCTGGCCACGGCCTCTATGGGCCCACAGCGCAGGCCACTGCCACCGACATGCGAAATCTCTTCGAACTGAATGTCTTCGCCGCGGTAAGTATGATTCAACTCGTGCTCCCGGGGATGCTGGCGCAAGGCTCGGGCCATGTGGTGAACGTTTCTTCTATCGCGGCGGAGATTGCCCTTCCCTGGATGACCATGTACTCCGCATCGAAGGCCGCGCTCAGCGCCGTCAGCTGCGGTCTGCGCCGCGAATTGCTAAACACCGCGGTGCAAGTGACCGATGTGCTACCGGGCTATGTGAAGACAGGCTTTCATGCAGCCGCAACGGGAACGCCGCCAAGCGGAGTCGTGAAACTTCGCGCCCGCGCCATCTCTCCCGAACAGTGCGCCGAGGCCATTGTGAAAGGCGTGGAACGCGGTGCGCGAAGGGTGGTGACGCCCGCTTCGGGCCGGCTCGCTATCCTGGCCGAACACCTGCTCCCGCGAGTGGTAGACTCGCCCTTGAGCAAAATGAACCGATGATTTTGAAACTGAAACAGACGCCTGGAATTTTTCTTACCGGCTTTATGGGGTCGGGAAAAACCACCGTGGGCCGCCTGCTGGCGGAACGAATCGGTTGGCAATTCTGCGATCTGGATCAGGATATCGAAACCGCCGAACAATGCTCCATTGCCGATATTTTTGCGCGCCACGGAGAGCACGAGTTTCGCCGCATCGAAGCCGACGCGCTGAACTGGCGCATCAAGCGTCTCCGCGCGGGTGCCGCCTCTGTCATCGCGCTCGGCGGCGGCACCTTCGCGCAGACGGAAAATCGCGAGACCATCGCCCATCACGGCGTTTCAGTTTGGCTCGATTGCCCGTTTCACATTGTGGAACGGCGCGTTCAGAAGCACACGCATCGGCCCTTGGCGCAGGACGCGCAAATATTGCGGCAGCTTTATGAAGAACGGCAATCCTCTTATAGCCAGGCGGCTTTTCGCGTCTCCGTCGCCGAAGAAGATACGCACCGCACCATTGAACAAATCTTCGCGCTGCCGATTTTTGGCCAATGAGGGAACACGCGGTTGCGATCTTTGACGCGGCAGTGCGCGCCGCCGATCCAGTCCGCGCCATGCGCAAGCACTGGGAAATCCGTCCCACGCGTTATCGCAACATCTATGTCGTAGGGGCGGGGAAGGCCGCCGCCGTGATGGCTGCCGAAGCGGAACGCAAGTTGGGCGCGCGCATCGCCGCTGGTTCCGTCAACACCAAGTACGGCCATACAGTTGCACCTTTGAAGCATATTCAGGTTCGCGAATGTGGACACCCCATTCCCGATGAAGCCCGCATGCAAGGCGCCGGACGCATCGCTGAAACTGCGCGCTCCGCTCAGGAAGGCGATCTGGTGCTATGCCTGCTTTCGGGCGGCGCTTCAGCCCTGATGCCCTTGCCTGTTCCTGGCCTTTCGCTCACGCAAAAGGGTGAGCTGACTGCCCAACTGCTCGCCCGTGGCGCGGACATCCACCAGATGAATACCGTTCGCAAGCACCTCTCGCAAATCAAAGGCGGCCAGCTTGCGGCCATGGCTTATCCAGCTGAAACGGTGTCGCTGATTCTGTCTGACGTCATCGGAGATAACCTCGAAGTGATCGGCTCCGGACCCACAGCGGCGGACCCCACCACGGTGGCCGACGCGCGCGCTCTGCTCAATCGCTTCGGCATCAATGGTCAAGCCGCTGAACTGCTACGTGAGACCCCCAAAACCACGTCCGCCACGAACCTCGTCATCGGAAGCAACAGTCTGGCTCTGAACGCGGCTCGCGCGAAGGCCCGATCCCTGGGCTACCATACGCTGCTTCTGAGTTCCACCCTGCAGGGCGAAGCGCGTGAGGTGGCTCAAGTGCTCGCCGCCATCGCGCGCGAAATCAAGAACCACGGCCAGCCCGTGAAGCCGCCGGCCTGCCTGTTAACCGGCGGCGAAACCACCGTCACGTTGCGCGGCAGCGGCAAGGGAGGTCGAAACCAGGAGTTCGCGTTGGCCTTCTCCATGGCGGTTTCGGGAATGCCGGGCATCACCATCCTGAGCGGCGGCACCGATGGCACCGATGGACCAACCGATGCAGCCGGCGCTGTAGTAAACGGCACAACCGCCGACGCCAACGCCGCCGAAGCGCTGGCCAACAACGATTCCTACCCCTACCTGCAAGCGCGCGATGCCCTGATCATCACCGGCCCCACCGGCACCAACGTCATGGATATTCAGGTACTGCTGATCACGTAATGTCACCCAGGTGAATCGCCACCACGCCGAACGTAAGCCGTTCAAACCGCACCGCGGCAAATCCCGCGCGCTCCATCATCGCAGCCAATTCCTCCGCCTCAGGAAACTTCCTCACCGAAGATGGCAAATATTCGTACGCATCGCGCGACCCGGAAACCATCCCACCAACTCTTGGCAGCACGCGCCCGGAATACCACTCATACAGAGTTCGAATCGCTTTGTTGGTGGGTCGCGAAAATTCAAGGATGGCTAACATCCCACCCGGCCGCAGCACGCGCCGAAGCTCCAGCAAGCCCGCTTCATAGTTCGCGAAATTGCGAAATCCGAAAGCCACCGTCAATAGATCCAGCGACCCATCGGCAAGCGGCAGTCGCAACCCGTCAGCTTCCAGCAACTGCGCCGAAGGATCTTTCAGCGACGCAGCCTGCAGCATCGGATGGCAAAAGTCGCTGCCCATCACGGCACGGCCCCGGTCCCGCCCCAGCGCGATCATCAGGTCGCCGGTGCCGCAACAAAGGTCTAACACGCGCGCGCCCTCTCTCCTCAGCACTGGCCTCACCAGCTTCACCACGCGCCGGCGCCACAAGCGATCTATCCCGAAGGAGAGCAGATGGTTGGCGAAATCATAACGGTGCGCCACTCTGCCAAACATCGCGCGCACCCATCGCGAAGCCTCTTCTTCCGTGCGCGTGCCTTCGGGCGTCGTGCCTCTCAGAGCATGGCCTCTTGAATCGCCGCCAGCGCTTCCCCGGATGGCACTCCCGTCACCACACGCACTTCCCCAATGCGCGTAGGCAACACGAAATGAATACTGCCATGAGCGGTCTTCTTGTCGGCCAGCAACCGGCCCTCAAGCGCAACCGACGACACTCCGTCAAGCGCCGGCAACGGTCCATAGCTTTGCACCGTCTCCAGAATTTCCGCGCCTTCGTTTGAGATCAGTCCGCGACGAATTGCCAGCAGCGTCGCCGCACGCATCCCCCAACCCACGGCCTCACCATGCAGGAAGCGCGTATAGCCCGTCTCCGCTTCCAGCGCGTGCCCAAACGTATGGCCGAAATTCAGAATCTTGCGCAGGCCGCCCTCCCGTTCATCCACGGTCACCACATGGGCTTTAATGCCTACGGAATCGGTAATCATCCTGTCCACCACCGCAGGCTCGCGACGCAGCACGCTCTCACGCGAATTCTGCATCACGCGAAACAACGGCTCGCTCGCAATCACGCCATGCTTGATCACCTCAAACAAACCCGCGCGATACTCGCGTTCCGGCAGCGTGTCCACCGCCCCAGGGTCAATCAACACGGCATGCGGCTGGTGAAAGCAGCCCACCAGATTTTTCCCGTTCACCAGATTGGCGCCGGTCTTGCCACCCACCGCCGCATCCACCTGCGCCAGCAGCGTGGTCGGAATCTGAATCACCGGTATGCCGCGCATAAAGACCGCTGCCAGGAAGCCGCCCATATCGTTCACCACGCCGCCGCCGAACGCCAGAATCAGCGCATGCCTATCCGCGCCGGCGTCCACCATTTCGCACGCCATGCGCTCCACCTCCGCCATGCGTTTGAACTTCTCGCCACTCGGCAGCATCAGCTTTGTGAAGGGCGTGTCGCTTAGTCCGCTAGCCAGCTTCGGCCCCTGATGACTCCACACCTCCGGAGTCGTCACAACAAAAACGCGCGAAATGTTTGCGGGCAGGAAAGCCTGTGTTCGCTCTATAACTCCGCGTTCCACATGCGCCTGATACTCACGTTGCGGCGTCCGCACCGCGAAAGAAGGCATTACCTATAACTATAAATCCCGCGCCCGGCTGTTAGAATCGCAACATTGAATGGATCTTGATTTTCTGGTAGTTGGAGCCGGTGTCGCCGGGCTGCGCGCCGC
>Ga0123338_10003237_pt1 | contig 14792 bp, 12 predicted proteins | sample grotaG_FD_89793 | JGI IMG/M metagenome (GOLD analysis project Ga0123338, IMG submission 89793) | Glacier valley bacterial and archeal communities from Borup Fiord, Nunavut, Canada, to study Microbial Dark Matter (Phase II) -... | ecosystem: Environmental > Aquatic > Freshwater > Ice > Glacier ...
CCTACATCAACATGCTTGGCCGTGACGGCAACATCACCCTCGTCGGTGCGCCGGACACACCGCTCCAGGTTTCTGCTTTTGCGCTGCTGTTCGGCCGCAGAAGCCTCTCCGGTTCGCTCATCGGTGGAATTGCCGAGACTCAGGAGATGCTTGACTTCTGTGCCGAACACAACATCACCTCGGACGTCGAAGTCATCCCAATCCAGAAGGTCAACGAAGCCTACGAAAGACTGCTCAAGTCTGACGTGAAGTACCGCTTCTCCATTGATATGGCGTCACTCAAAGCGGAGTAAAACGTGTGGGAAGATCATTCCACTCAAGAAACTTGACTAAAGATCTGGCGTTAGCACACCAATAGGAACCAGTTTAAAGAAAAGCACTTGCGTTAATTCGCAGGTGCTTTTCTTGTTACGGATTTGATACGGCGTACACCGGCTACACACCAAGTTCCCACCATTTCCACCCCCAAACTACATCATTGCAAAATGTGCGGATTCAGTCCATTATTTGCCTTTCACTCCTGACCATGAAGTAATCGGTACGGTAGTAGCTCTGGGTACAGAGGCAAAGGTGACATCGAAGATGAAAAATCTATCCGTTTTCATAATTCTCGCTATCATGCCGTACACGGCTTATGCCGATTGCGTAATCACGGACAACAGCGAAAAATTCGAGATCGTCTGTTCCGGTCCGGACCCAGCTTTTCCGGCAGAGACAAAGAAGAAAACAAATAAAACACCGAGAAGAGGTAAGGGGAAAAAAGTAAACTATGAAGACAGGGTAGATGCCATGCAGGAAGTTGTCATGAACGACGTGGAGTCACAGTTCATGGTGACCAGAAATAAACAGGACGGCTATCGTGGCAAACGTAAAACCATGGAACAGACCAGTAAGAAAGATGTTGCCGGGCAGGATCGCAACATCTGAGTCAGATCATCTAATCAACTGTTCTACGGCAAACCCCTGAACTCTCAACTTCTCAAGGATTCCATTATAGACGGATTCATCCATTACCGGCTGCCGCGCCAGTATCCAGAGATAGCGGCGGTTCGGCGCCCCAACTACCGCGTATTCGTAATCCCTGCCCAGATCAACTATCCAGTAATCACCCCGAAACGGCCAGAAAAAGCTTACTTTAAGACGGGAGTTGCCAACCGGATCAACAGACCAGGCACGCCCCTTTACTTCACGTATGCGCCCATCTTTTACATCCACGCAACGGTTGATTACTTCAATTTCACCGTCAGGGAGCATTGTATAGGTGGCACTGCTTTTTATGCACCCCTTCTGAAACGAATGATCAATGCGGGCAATTTCATACCAGACTCCCATATAGCTGGACAGATCCACATGTGGAACCGTCGCCAGCACCGGCATTCCGGAAGCCGCCCGGCCATCTCTGGTCGCTACCAACAGGATTACCACGACAACAGCCGCAAACAGAACAAAGACAGATGGTCGCACTTGTCATGTACCTCCGCATTGACTGAACAGACTTAATGAACTCCGCAGCAGAGTGCTCCTCATCTGCAGTGCAGCTTCTTTACCCAGAATTGCATCGGATGTTCGCGCTCTATGCCATCGGTTTCCTTCCAGGCAAAACTGGTTGCAACACCATGAAGTCTGGTAAACCCCGTGCGGCCAAGGAACCTGTCAATCGGCATGTAGTTTTCAGGGCGCAAGGGATGATTTTCCGGCCTCACTATGGTGGCACAGGTCAAATAGCGGTATTTCCCGCATGTGCGGGCATGCTCCTCGATACGCTCCAGCAGACGCAGCCCCAAACCGCTGTTGCGGTATGGCGGAAGAAAGAGCACCTCACCTACATAAAATATCTCATCCAGAGGGTAGGAGGTGCCGGCAAACGGGTCGGTTATCTCCTCCGACTCCTGGCAAAGCGGTATTCCGCTTGCCGCTCCTACCATAGTACCGGCATCGCTTGCAGTGATGACGCAAGCATCCGCAGCTTCCGCATAAATACGCAGATATTTGAGCTCGTCTTCCCGCTGTCCGGCATACAGATATGGGTATTCCCGAAAGATGCTGATCCGTAGCGACGCCAACGCTTCCAGAGCGGCCTCCACTGCTGATCCAACCAGAAGTTCCTCTGAAATGGTCATTACTCAGTCTCCGTTCCGGAGGTTCGCTGCCGCACAAGACTGCTCGAACACGAGCATAGGCAACCGGTCGACCCGCTTTCCTTAGCGCCTGTTACCGGTGAACCTCAGCAGCATGAGGAAAAGGTTGATAAAGTCAAGATAGAGGGTCAGTGCGCCGAGAATGGCCGGCTTTCTTCCCTCTGTGCCCTGAGCAGCCATAATTTTGATTTTGTTGGTGTCGTAAGCGGTCAGTCCGGTAAAGACGATCACGCCGATGCCGGAGATGACCCAGGAGACGGTGCTGCTGCCGACAAAGATATTGACGACCGATGCGATCACCACACCGATCAGGCCCATAAAAAGGAAATTACCCCACGAAGTGAGGTCGCGTTTGGTCATGTAACCATAAAGGCTCATCGCCCCGAACATTCCCGCGGTGGTCACAAAAGTTGAGGTAATCGAATCAGCGGTGTAGACCAGAGCGACAATGGAAAGGGTGATGCCGTTGAGCGCCGAATAGGCAATAAATATGAGCGTTGCCGTCGAAGCAGACAGCTTGTTGATGGCCCCGGCAAGGGTAAACACCAAGGCCAACTCTCCAATCATCAGCCCGTAGAATACAAGCTTGTTGCCTAAGACAGCATCTAGAATCGCCGGGGATGAAAGCGTGACAAGCGCCATGAGAGCGGTTATGGCCAGTCCGGCGCCCATCCATGCGTACACCTGCCGGATGAGTGTATTCTGTCTCGCGACTACCTGTGTTGCCGGGCGGGTATAAGTTGTATCAAGTTCATTCATGTGAAGCTCCTCTTGTTTAAATTTGTAACGGCAATGGGGTCCGTATCACTAAACATGGTACTGTTTTTGGACGGATCACTGTTTTCATTCTATCACATCGAACACCAAACCAACAACCGGACAACAAATTTTTCATCCATAGCGTCTGAATCGGCAAGAAAATTTTGCAGCCTGCCGCAGGACATACCGATCTCTTTATGCGTGCTTCATTGTCCATCCGGCAACTTCGGTGTCTTAACCGGTTCAATAACAGGCGGAAAGGACTCCATCTTGCGCTTCTCGTGATATAAGAAGCGGACCATGTAGTACTCGAAGGGATAGCCGCTTTCATAGTAGCGGAAAGGCTGCTGATGACGCGCATCTATGGCCTCCCCGGTCTTTACCCCTGTAGTGATGGCACCACTGTTGCCTGTGTTTTCAAAAGGTGCGACCGCCGTGTAGATAGCGTAATTGATACCGCTGTCCACGGCCAGTCCTCCGGTGTCGCGCAGGCTTGACGGCCCGAAGACGGGCAGCACCAGGTACGGTCCGGAATCGACCCCCCAATAGCCGAGAGTCTGACCGAAATCTTCGTTGCGCCGCTTCAAACCGAAGCTGGTGGCCGGATCAAACATCCCGGCAAGGCCAATGGTGCTGTTTGTCAGGAAACGGCCAAGCGTCGTCACCGACTCCCTACCCTTTAGCTGAAACAGGCTGTTGGTAAGATTCCGCACCTCTCCGAGGTTATTGTAGATGCCGGAGACCCGTTTCTGGACAAACGTGGGGGTGATGAACTCGTAACCGCTCACCACCGGCAGGAACAGATTTTTGTCGAAGTAGTAGTTAAAGCGGTAGATATTACGGTTGAAAGTTTCCCACGGATCAGCCACCTCGGCTAAATGCTGATCTCTGAACTCGTCCATTGTATGCATCGCCGGCACTTCGACCCTGGAGCTCTCTCTGGTGGCCGCGCAGCCAGTAACAAAAAGCATACAGAGCATGGCAAGCATTCTCACGCCGGGTTTATAGCGGACTGTCGTCATAATCGCCCCCCTGTTTTTTAAAGAAATCAACCAGGTACAGCATATTGTCCACATATTCGAGGTTTCCCAAGTGACCGCCGCGCGGGTATATTTTAGCTCGTTTGCCGAACAACTGCTTCAGGTAGTCGAGGTCCTCGCCGCTCAGGATAAAATCGTTCTCGTTGGTCATAACCCCGAACTTGGGAGATGACTTCAGATAGCCTTCGATACTCCTCAGACTCTGGGACTCGATAAGCTCGTGCTTCGTGAGTCCCGGATACCGTTTCTGAAAGAACGGATAGAAGTACTCGTCAAAATAGTCAAAAAAACTTAAATGGGTGGAAACCAGGAAATAGTCGGAAAGGGAATCCGTTGGAGCAAGCACCCTATTCTTTGGTACGACGTAGCCGCTGTTGGTCATCACATCGGAAGCGAATATTAAACCGGCCAGATTAATTCGGTAGGTAAGTCCGATCAGGCCGGCGGTTTCCTCTGCAGAGAAAAGCTGCTCCGTGTAGACGGCATAGAGAAAATCATCGTTGATCGCAACATAATTGCCGGTGCGGTAGAACTCACTGAATTTGCGCAACATCTTGTTGAAGAATACGCCCTGTTTTTTGGCGCCACCGGGGATCTTTTGCAACAGAGCCTCAAATTTTGCGGCCGAAGTATAAACACTCACCGGCGGGTTGATCATGAGCACGTTGCGAAAATTGAAAACCCGGCGCTCCTCGTCCAGCTTCGCCACGAAGGCCGACTGAATGGCTCCCTGGCTGTAACCACCCAGATGAAACGAGGAAACCTCGATGTCGCCTTTCACCTCTTTCCAAACAGCCTCCATGACCCGGTACAGGTCCGCCGCATCCTCCGTCAAATCGCCGGGAACACTGTTTTGGGAGGCGGAGATAATAAAATTGGCCGTGGTCGGCGACGGCAGGGTAATAACGTGGAAGCCGGCCTGGTACAGAGCCTTCATCATGGCCATCTGCTTGGCTGACTGGGCACCGGCACCGGCACCGGCGATCAGGAAGACCAGCGGCGCCTTCTGTTTCTGATAGGCAAACATACAGAGGAGCCCCTGGTCGTAAAAGAATATCGGTGCTTTCTTCCGCTCCGGAAAGACATCGAGCAAAAGTTTTCGCATCGGTATCTTTACCGGCAGCTCGGGCATGAGTTTGGCCGGAGTGCCGAGGATAGAAGCTTCATACGATCCGGGGATCGGATAGCCATAGTCATCATCAGCTGCTACGACCGACAGCGGCAGCAGTACCAGGCAGGCGCCAAGAAGCAGTTTCAAAAAAATCATGCCGGGGTCTCCTCTGTTGTTGTCCACCATTTATAAACCACCATTCATCAACCATCAACCCTTGCCATATCCTGCACAACGAACCTGCCGCAGATGAAACATAACATACCGGCCAGCACCATGGCAGCGGGGGTGATCAGGAGCGCGCTGCGCAAACCCCACTGGTCGGACAGCCAGCCGAGAATAGAAGGAGAAACTGCGTCACCCAGGGCGTGAATGAAGAAGATGTTCACCGCAAAAGCCATGGCGCGGACGGCCGGATTGGTCACGTTGATGATGACTGTATTGAGCGGTCCGGTGTTGAGAAAGAGAAAAAATTCGGCCATAAAAATGGCAGTCATGCAGCCGGCAAGACTCGGCGCGAGGATAGCCCAAACCGCGAAAGGCGTACCTATAAGGAACCCCCAGCCGGACACGAGCAGATACCCGCTACCACTCTTTTTTTGCCAGCGGTCACCCAGCCAGCCGCCGGCCAGGGTACCGAGGATCCCTGCAAACACAGTGGTAGCTCCGAACAGCGTATTTGCCCTTGCCACATCAAGTGAATGGGCGCGGTTCAGAAAGGATGGAAGCCACTGGGCAAGCCCACCGATGGCGAAGGTCATCGCCGCCATGGCGAGGGTATTACAGACGAATGAGCGATTTCTGAACAGCGCCCCATAGCCGGAGGAAGCTTTTATTCCGGCTGCAACAGGGTGAACGTCGTCGCCGCCGCGGGGAGTGGTCCGCAACAGCCAGATTGGAACGGCCAGGAGCAGTCCCGGCAGACCGACCACAAGAAAAGCGGCATGCCAGCCGTAGTTTTGCCCCAGCACTCCCCCAAGGAGGTAACCGAGCGCACTGCCGACCGGAATAGCAACATAGAACCAGGCGAGAATCCGGCCGCGGTGTTCCTTCGGAAAGAAGTCGGCGACGAGGCCCGGCGATACCGTACCAAAACTCGCCTCACCAACCCCCACCGTCGCACGGGCGGCCAGCAGTGTCCGGTACCCGGGGGCAAAACCGGCCAGAACCGTGGCCAGGCTCCAGACGACCAGACCGCCGGCAGCCAGTCTGGTCCTGCTCCAGTGGTCACCCAGCCAGCCGAAGAGCGGAGCGAAGAGCAGATAGCTGAGCATGAAGGCACTGCCGAGAAAACCCAGCGCCGTATCGGAGAGGCTTAAGTCGATCTTGATCAGCGGGAATACAGCGAAGAGGACCTGCCGATCAATGTAGTTAAGCAGATTCACCGCCAGCAGCAACCCGAGGGCGTAGCGGCGGTACGGCAGCGAGATCGGTACGGCATTCATACGGCATATCCTCCGGATCTAAACTAACAGATTACCCATGTACAGACCACCGCGATTTTAAACCCCGGAGGTCATTTTGTTTAAAGTTTTTCAACCGCCCGGCGCGTCAGCGCAACGATCTCCGCCGGTTCCTCGGTGCGGAAATGCAGCGGTTTACCGAACGTTACCGTCACGGGGCCCCGCACCGGAAAACTGGCATCATGCGGCAGGACCTTATCTGTGCCGCTGATTCTTATCGGTACGACCGGAAGGCCCAACTCCTTGACCATCAGACCAAGTCCCAGCTGAAAGGGTTGCATCTTACTGTCCCGGGAGTGGCCACCTTCGGGAAAGATCATGATATTGATGCCGGCATCGGCGAGCCGCCCCATGAATTTGAGTGAGCCGCTGAACCCCTGCGACTGCGGCAGCGGAAAGAGGTTGAACAGCACGGTGGCGTACTCATAACTGAGCCGCCGCACAAGCCGTTTGATCCCATGGTATTCGCCGAAAAAGAACTCCTCCCAGGCGGCGGTGGCGGTACGGTTGCGGATTTCGCGGGGGAGAGCGGACATGACCGCAGGGTGGTCAAGGTAGCTTAAATGGTTAGCCACGAAGAAAACCGGTCCGGCCAGATTTTCCAGATTTTCAGCGCCACGTACTTCGAGCGTAACGAAATGCCTGAACAGCGGGGCATGGATCAGGGCGTCCCAGACAACCCGCACAGTCCTGAAGAAGCTCTTGTTGGTCCAGAAGCGGAAATGGTCATGGGGGGTTAACTTCTCCCGTTTCGCAATCATCGTGCGCAGATCGGATACTTTTGTCTGCGGGCCGATGCGTGAATCCTCAATATCGAGGCGGTATTCCTGTTCCAGGAAACTGACCAGTTCGACCCGGTCGATGGAGGTAAGTCCCAGATCGGTCACGAGCAGGGATTCCTCGCGTATCTGGGCGGCATCCGTGCCGGTTACCCTGGCGAGCAGATTGATCAGAGTGTCCTTGCTGACGGTGGTATCACCCTCCTCAGCCCCCTTCTTAATCGCCTCTTTAACGGCAAATTTCTTGATCTTGAGAGTCGTCGTTTTAGGGAATTCCGGCTCGTTCCAGAGGGTATAGCCGGTAATCCGCTGTAGCGTGTCCAGGGAGTTGTTTGCCTGGGCAATGATCTCTTCCGGAGCGGCGCCGCTTCCGTCCAGCAGCAACACGGCGTGCACCTCTTCCCCCCCTCCCCGATTGGCGCCGATGACGCATGACTCCTTTACCCCGGCGACCTTGTTCAGGATCGCCTCCACTTCGTCCGGGTATACGTTGACCCCCGCACCGGTAACGATCAGCTCCTTCTCTCTCCCCTTGATGGTCAGCCAGCCGTCCGCTCCGATCTCCCCGAGATCGCCGGTCCGAAACCAGCCGTCAGCAGCGAATACGTCACGACTGGCCTGTTCGTTCCGGTAGTAGCCGGGAAAAACGTTGTCCCCGCGCACCTGCACTTCTTTAGCCTCGACCCGGACCTGAACCCCCGGCAAAGGGGGACCGACCGCACCGGCAACCTGACGCTCCATGGTGTTGACACAGAGAACCGGCGAAGTTTCGGTGAGACCATAACCTTCCAGGACCGTGAACCCCATGCTGCGCCAGAAATTGAAAACATCCGGATCAAGCGGAGCACCACCGGAGACGAACACGGTGAAATTACGGCCGAATTTTTTCTGCACGGCAAAAAAGATGCTTCGCCGCAGACCGGCGGGCAACCCTGCGGCAAAGCCTGCCAGACGCTTGAACAGAGCGGTGAGGTGTTTTTCCTCCACTTCACGCTCGACTGTGGTTTTAAGCAACTGCATGAGACGGGGAACCGACATGATGACGTAGATGTCCTCCTCGCCCAGCGCCTCCATGATCGCCGATGGCTTGAGAGTGCGCAGATAAACGATCGAGGCGCCACGGTAGAGAGGGGTAAAAAATCCGCCCATCTGTTCGAACATGTGGGAGAGCGGCAACAGGGAGAGGAAATTGAAGCTGTGGGTAATGATCGGTACCGCCACATTTATCTGTGTCATGTTGGCGACCAGATTTTTGTGGGTAAGCACCACCCCTTTCGGATTGCCGGTCGTGCCGGAAGTGTAGATGAGCTGGGCGGTATCTTCGGGTGCGGCGGTGGCGATCCCGTCGATCGGGTCGATATCATCGAGGAGGTACTGCAGGTCTTCCAGAAACAACGAACCCGCAACGGTCATCCGCTCCGGCTTGAAACGGCTCTGCAACACGACGTCGGCGCCGGTCAGGGTGCGGATTGACTCGGCACGCGCCAGATCGGACATGAAGTCGACCGGAACGGCGACCGCGCTACGAAGGATGATGCCCCAGTAGGCGACCCCCCACCAGGAGGAATTGGGGCCCCAGAGCAGCACCCTGTCGCCGGCCGACACGCCGCTTTGCGCCAGAAGATTCGCCATCTTCAGGGCGAGAAGATGGAGTTCCCGGTAGGAGACGGTCAAGCGCCGCACGCCGGTACGGTTGACAAAGACGGTTTTATCGCCCAGCGCTTCGAACGTAGCAAAAAGATCGATCAATGTTTGCATGGGTGCCCCCGGTATTGCGTTTAAAGCTACCCCCTTTCAAAAAGAGCGTAGCTTTAAAGTACCACCAATTTGCAGATGGAGTTCTCCCTCCCCTTTTATTAAGGGAATTATGGAGTATTTATATTAATGGTTGCGGCCACGGCCACGCTCATCATCTTTGTCCTGCCCTTGCCCGCGGCCGGAGTCATGTGATTCTCCCCGGTCGTGCGACCTCTGTTCACGCTCCTGCACTCGCGGCGCCTGCCGTTCACGCTGTTGAGTTGCCCCCGGCTGCCGTCTCTGCTCCTGAGGTGCGGAGGGGCGTTGCTGAGGAGCTACGTGGGTCGGGGCTGATCTCTGGACGTTTTCGCCACGAGGCTGCTGCGACCTTGCGCGTGGGTCAGCCTGGTCTCCATGCCGCTGGAGGTGCTGGCGTACCGCCTTGTCACGCGGCTGGTAACGGTAGCTCTTGTTGCGCAGCGTATGCTGCTGCTCCGCCCTCGGGTAGCGATCTCCTGAATAGTGCCGCTGGTAAGTCGGCAAAGGGGCACGACGCGGTGCAGAGGCCTTATTCCATCGGTTCCAGCCGCTGTGCCGCCGTTCCCATTCATGCCCCCAGTGCTGCCCCCAGCGGGGCGGGGCATTTGGCTGCCAGCCGCGGAAGTAATGGGGAGGCTGACGATAGTAGCGTACCGGGACGCGCAGCACAAACAACGGCACGACCTCCGGCTCGACAAAACCCCAGGGACCGTTGTACCAAGAGCTGGCGTACCAGTTATCGTCCTGATAAACCCAGTACATGCCGTCGTAAAAGAAGTAGTTGCCAGCGACACCCGGAGCATAATAGACCGGATAGCCCGGCACCGCGACAAGCTGCGGGTATAAAGGCAGGTTGATGCCGATGCTGACGTTGGGCAGGCCGATGCCGATGCTCACCCCGGCTTCGGCAGAAGTCACCTTGCCGACAAGCAGTGACAGCACAATCATTCCGTATAAAAGTTTCCGCATGCATTCCTCCACTTGACACATTGGTCTGCCCCCGTTCCCTGTTTGCAGTACCGGGAACGGGGGCAGTTCAGACTGGCGGCAATCTAGTGGCCATGTCCGTGACCGCGACCATTATCGTGATGTCTCTTCTCTTTCTTATAATGTTTACCATGTTTTTTCTTTTCCATATACACCCGACGATCATGATGCATGTAATACGGCCGGCCTCTATCGTTGCGGATGTACACATTCGGCGGCGCCGGCTGGTAATCGCTGAGGCTGAAACTCAAGCCTGGAGTGGCTACCTGCACGGAAACGGCGGCCCCGGCTTCATTACCGAATGTCATTATAACAGCTACCATGGCCAACATTGAAAGAATAGTTTTTGTGCGCATTGTGTCTCCTTCTTAAACTAGTTGAAAAAGTAGCGAATACCGACGGTTGTGGAAAGATTCGACGGATCGAAATTCCCAGCGTGGGCACCACTCCAGCTATCGGTTATGTCTGCTTCGGGAGCAACAACCAGCTTCGCCTCTACGGTCAGAGCCAGGTTCCTCTGCAGAAAGAGGTCAAAGCCCCCTTTTATATGAACCCCTAGCGTTGTATCGACATCGCTTCCTGCCCCATTGTCTGCTTCATAGTCAGTGGCAATAATATCCAGTCCGGCCCCTACGTATGGGACCAACTGGCGCTGCTGAAGTGCGAAGCGGTACTGGCCGCCGAGTGAAACGTTGACAACATCGAAATCACCGGTATCGGAACCGAAAGTGGCACCGGTCAGATCAAGCTCCAAGGCGATGTGATCATCAAGGCCGTAGATCAAGCCGCCACCGGCTATAATGCCGGTATCGGTCCTGTTGTCATAGTTTTCTGCACTGTTGTCGGCCGGGCTGATGAGACCGACCTTACCGGTAACACCGAGTCTTCCCTTGATGCTGTCGGCCATCGCTGTACCTGCGGTCATGGATACTGTTGTTGCCAGACATGCTAACACGATAAGTTTTTTCATTGTTAATTCTCCCAGTTTGGTTGATTTTGTCCACTCTTATGATTCTGTTTTTGCTCTTGTAAATCAATTTCTAATTTGGCTCTGTAACTGTATTAGCATTCAATATAACTGCGGACTGTGCCAATGCTCTGCCATTCATTGATGCACCACTTACCATCGTGATTTGTGTTTGACATAACAGAATACCCTCAAAGTGAGCGCCTCCTCCGATGTCCACTGTACCGGCGACCTGCCAGAAAACGTTTTCAGCCTTGGCGCCACCGGTCAGAAAAACATTCATAGCGAGACTTTCTGTGAGATTTCCGGGAATCTGGAAGATCCAGACATCATTTGAACCACCATTCAGTGTTACATCAGATGAAATTGTCACCCCGGTAGTCCAATTGTAAAGGCCAGGAACGAGGGTAAGACCGCCGATCTCTCCTGTACCCAGATTCAGAAAGTCAGGTGTTGGCCGGCCTGCTGCATCGGTATATGCGGCTTCCATGTTGCTTACAGCCGTGGTCAGATTAGAATTTGTAGGAGTCGTCATATCGGCACCGTACAAGAATCCGGTCACTTGAGTCGATGTCGCAGAAAGCGTGCCCTGCTTCGTCAATGAAAAACCGGTTAAATATGACGTAGCGGCCGGACTCACGCCAACGTTTCCGGTAATGACAGAAGCCGGAACAGTTGAGACTTGTGTTTTCGCCAGGATAGCATAGTCGCCAGCCATGCCAAGAAGTACCGGTGCTGGACCCTTCGCAACCGTTGAGCCGGTAGTAAAGGACCATACTTTATTAGTTGCCTGAGTATTGCCGGCAAGATCCTTGACGCCGGTCGTAATAGTTGCCGTATATAAGGTGCCGGATGTTAGAGGGGATGTAGGCGTAAAAGTCGCAATTTTACCATCTGCGTCATAGCTTACTGTTCCGGCTACTGCCGCTGTACTCGGTCCCGCCAGCTTGACGGTTGCCGAGTTGACTGTTAAGGGGTCCATCGCCTCACTGAAGATTGAATTAGAGGTGCTGTTGAGCGCAACATTTGTTGCAATGTTAACAGGCAGAGTTGAAATAACCGTAGGCCGGATGACGTCTGCCGTTGCTGCCGTTGTAAAGCCCCAGACATAATCGGCTGCCAGTGCATTGCCTGCCAGGTCCTTAACTCCATCAGCTCCGCCTTTTATCGTGGCAGTATAACGGGTACCGGGCAAGAGATTGCTCGTCGGGATAAATACTGCGTTCACGCCGGAATAGTTAACCGTACCCGGCACTGCGGTGCTGGAAGTTGTATTCCTCAGCGTGAAAGTCACGTTCGTAATCGTCCGAGGGTCCATCCCCTCGCCGAATGTTGCACCGAGCTGGGTGTTGATGGCGACATTTGTCGCACCGTCAACATTAGTGGTAACTTTCACAATCGGTGCTACCGTATCTGGAGTCGCGCCGGTTGTAAATTTCCAAACATAGTCGCTTGCCACGGCATTACCTGCAAGGTTCTTTGCTCCGGTTGTAATAGTTGCCGTATATTCAGTACTGATATCAAGATTGCTTGCCGGAGTAAAAACAGCAGTTACGCCAGAGTATGACACAGCACCTGAAACAGCTGATGTCCCTTTCTTCAGCGTAAACGTTGTTGTGCTGAGAGTTGATGGCGTCATTGCCTCACTGAATGTTGCCGTAATTGCAGGATTAGTCGCAACTGCTGTAACATCCTTAGCCGGGTTGGTGGAGCTTACCGTAGGGGCCAGAGTGTCTGTTGTGCCTCCCCCGCCACTCCCTCCGCAACCGGCGACGAAAGTGACAAGCAATAGTGCCAGAAACCAAAACTTTGAAATCCCTCTGTAGCTGTTCATTGTGTGCCCCTCCTTGGGGACGGTTTAATCTGAAAAGTAAATTTTGCGGCCGGTCTGGCCACGAGCCAAACATCCATGGTGCTGAGAAAAAAGAGCCGGGCTAGTAACCGCCCGGCATTGCATGGAGGTAACACACTTGTTTTAAGTGCTGCTGTTACTGTTTACAACTATCGGGCCAAAGAATGGCACCGCATTTAAAGATTGCTAAGACACTAATAAAGCAAGACAAATCAAAAAAACCGCTGCTACTGCAAGCCGCGTTACGACCATGTCCAACCGTCGCATACAGCAAATTCGTCAAATATGACGGGTTGCCGGCACAGTAAACGCAGAAAAGCCCGCAGCCAATAATTGGCTGCGGGCATCCCGGTTTTATTTCCAACGGGTAACTATTACTGCTATTCGATAATCTCAACAACTACGCGCATATTAGCAAGAGCTGCTGCTGACAATTTGTCAGCAGGATTTACTTCATGCTGTGCTGGGTCCTTCTCACCGTAGCCGATTGTGCTGATTCTGTCTGCATCGATACCGCCGGTTTTTACGAGGTAATCCTTGACCGACTGTGCTCTTCTTTCGCTCAACTTCTGGTTATACTCGTCTGAGCCGGCAGCGGAGGTATGCCCTGCAATCCGAATCATCATTTTAGGGTCGTTTTTCAGCACCACAGCATTATTATCCAGCACTGTCTTGCCGTCCCGGCTAATCTCCACACTGTTGAAGCTGAAATGTGAATTACCGAGCGTGGCCAGACACCCTATGACCCTCGGTTCCGCAAACGCCGTAAAGTTCCAGACATAGTCGCGTGTCAGAGCATTGCCGGCCAGGTCTTTGGCTCCGGTGGTAACCGTAGCGGTATAAACCTTGCCTTTATCGAGATTCCTTGCAGGAACAAAGGTCGCGTTCGATGCAGCGAATGTCACCTTGCCTGCAACAGGCGTTTTTCCCTGTTTCACGGTAAAGGTTTCTGCGTTGATCGTTGCCGCATCCATCGGCTCACTGAAGGCAGCGCTGACATTCTGGCTGACAGCGGCAGCAGGTGCACCATTAACAGGTGATGTGAATGTCACGGTCGGTGGGGTGGTATCAGCAACCGGACCTGTGGAAAATTCCCACATATAGTTATTAGCCAGCTTATTGCCGGCCTTGTCCTTGGCCCCAGTTGTAACCATGGCGGTATAAAGCTTCCCTTTTTCCAGAGAATTTTTAGGGGTAAAGGTTGCAGTTGAATCAGTAGAGGTCACATTGCCTGAAACATTTTTTGACCCTTGCTTCAGCGTAAATGTCGATGCGGACAATGAATCCTGGTACATCGGCTCACTGAAGGCAACGCTGGCTTTCTGGTTTAAAGGCACAGACGTGTCTCCATTGACAGGAGTCGTGAAAGACACAGTCGGTGCAAGCGTATCTGCAGGCGCAGAATTATCTGCTACGGGAGCTACCGCAGCGACCGCTTTCCTTTCCCCGCCAAAGTTGAAGGTCAGGCCGACCGAATATTCAAAATTGTTGTCGCCGGTGTCATGAACAAGAATAGCGTGCCGTACATCGCCCCGCAGTGCGATGTCGGGGTTGACGAAGTATTTCACCCCGCCGCCGTATGAAACCGTTCCGGCATAGTGGCTCTCGGCGCTGGGGGTGTTGGGTATGTTGAAGTTGGTGCCGCCGCCGCCCAATGCTATAAACGGTACAAAGTTGTTGTCCGGCATGAAATGATACAGCAGGTCAACCCCGTAGCGGTACAGGTCCGTCTCCCTTGATCCGTAACGCGGCCTAGTTTCAGTAAGACTGTAGCCGAACATCGCCTCCGCACCGAAGTTTTTAGTAAAGTTGTAGCCGGCGCGCACACCGAACATCGGGTCGCTCTCCTCGCGTTGATCTCCGTCCAGCACATAACCGCCGACGAACGGCGACAGCGTGACCGCCCCTTTCCGGTTCTCG
>Ga0123338_10003241_pt1 | contig 14784 bp, 11 predicted proteins | sample grotaG_FD_89793 | JGI IMG/M metagenome (GOLD analysis project Ga0123338, IMG submission 89793) | Glacier valley bacterial and archeal communities from Borup Fiord, Nunavut, Canada, to study Microbial Dark Matter (Phase II) -... | ecosystem: Environmental > Aquatic > Freshwater > Ice > Glacier ...
ATAGCCAGAGCAATCGTTCGATCACGGCCCATTCGGAGCACATCACACCTGGCTGGTGTGGTGGAGCGGGCCGTGCATCGGACGGGACCAGCCCATCCGGCAACGCGTACCTTTATGGCACTGAGAATTATTGTGAACCGCGAGGAGGAAGAACTCGACTCCCTTCTGGATGCGGCGCCCGATGTGGTGAAGCCTCTCGGAAGGCTGGTGGTGATCTCCTTCATGTCGACGGAAGACCGCAAAGTGAAGGAACAGTTTAGGACGTTGCAGCAGGAAGGGCGAGTGCGGATTTTGACGAAGAAGCCGCTTGAGCCTAGCGAGGAAGAAGTGAGGCGGAACTCTCCCTCGCGGAGCGCGAAGTTACGGGCGGCGGAGAAGTTGGGGCAGGCTGGGGAAGTTGGGAATGAAAGTGGTGTGGGCTTAGGGGCTGAAAGACATGGGAACGCTGGCGACGTTTTTTCGCAGATCTGATTTTTTCCCCGTCGTGGATGTATTCACGCAGCGGGCTTCTGAAACAAAGCAACAAGAGCGGGCACAGGCCCGCACGGCGGCGGACCAGTTCAAGTTGCGGGCGCTTCCGAACGACGATGTGTATTTCTATGTGAAGCGGATCGATAACTCACGCGTGGTGCGTCAGGCGGATCCGCAGGTGAAGGGGCAATGCTGGTCCGCAATCGGCGCAACCTGTGTGTTGGCCGTGCTGGCCAGTAGCGTGATGGCTCCGAAGCTGGGCAGCGTGCTGGCCGGTTACAAGATTCAGCAGCTTCGGCAGGAGCAGGTCACATTGCAGGAGGAGAAGCGCTCGCTTGAAGTGGATGAGGCGATGTTGATGAATCCCGCGCGACTGCATGAACTTGCGGGCGTGCAGAAGCTGAACCGGCCGGGTGCGGGGCAGGTGGTGCATCTGCAGCCGAAGAGCGACAATGCGTTCGCCGCCGTGGTTCGCCTGGATGGCTTGAAAGCTCGTTAGCAAGCGATTCTTGGGGGACACACAGCATGGAGGAGGGGGCAGCCAAATCGAGGGCCGACCGGCGGGTGACCCTGCTGGTGCTGCTGCTGTTGGTGTGGGCCGTTGCCATCTTCTGCAAGCTGGTCTCGCTGCAAATTTTCCATCACAACAAGTACATGGTCAGCGCGCGCAGGCAGCAGGAGATGAAGGTTGCGCTGCCGGCGGTGCGCGGAAACATTTACGACCGGAACGGTCACGCGCTCGCGATGAGCGTTTCGATGGATTCAGTCTCCATCAATCCACTGAACATCCCCGACGCTTCGGTGGCGGCTGAGGTTCTGGCGCAGAACCTGAATCTGAATGAGGATGAACTTCTCCGCAAGATTGAATGGTGCCGCGCGAATCGGCATGGGTATCTGGTGGTGAAGCATAAGCTGACTCATACGGAGAGCGAACGCCTTCGCAGCCTGCCGGTAAATTGGATCGATTTCACCACGGAGGCGCGGCGTCTTTATCCGAACGGACAGATCGCCGCGCATGTTTTGGGCGGTGTGTTTCGTCAGCAGGAGGGATCCGCTGGCGTTGAGCGCGGCATGGAGCCGATCTTGCGAGGTCGCGCCGGCACAGAGCGCGTGCTGACCGATGTGAAGCGGCGCGGTATCGATTCGCGAACAGAGAATGCGGCGGTTGCGGGAAAGCCGCTCACGCTGACGATCGATGAGCGCATTCAATTTGTGGCTGAGCGCGAGATCGCCGCGGCGGTCGCGAAACATCACTGTGTGAGCGGTTCCGTGGTGGTGATGAATCCTTACAATGGCGAGATTCTGGCGCTGGCAAATTTTCCGACGTATGACCCCAACCTTCAGCCCAAGAAGAGCGACGACGCAAAGGCGCGCTACGATCTGGGCGTATCGGTTCCGTTTGAGCCAGGTTCGGTGTTTAAGGTGATTACGCTCTCGGCAGCGCTTGAGACGACGAATCTGACGCCGGATTCTTTGATCAACACCGGCAACGGGGCGCTAGCTTTGCCGGGGCGCGTGGTGCACGATACGCATGCTCATGGCACGCTGACCTTCGCGGGCGTGTTGGAGCAATCGAGCAACATTGGCGCGATTTTGATTGGCACGCGCGTGGGCCGCGAGGGCATGAATGAATATGTGCGGCGGTTCGGTTTCGGATCGCGCGCGGGTGTGCCGCTGCCGGCGGAATCGGGCGGTTTGTTGAGAAAGCTGGACCATTGGGGGACGACGTCGTTGGCGTCGATTGCGATGGGGCAGGAAGTGAGCGCGACCTCGCTGCAACTGGCGCGGGCCGCGGCAGTGATTGCGAATGGTGGCTTGTTAGTGAAGCCGAAACTGGTGCTGAAAGAGGGCGACCAACTGGTGCCTACCGAAGCGCCTGTTCGCATTCTGAAGCCGCAGACGGCCATCACGATGCGGCAACTGATGGAGGGCGTGGTGCTGCGCGGAACGGGGCGGCAGTGCTGCCGGTTGGACGGTTACACGTCCGGCGGGAAGACGGGGTCCGCTCAGATTTTCGATCGCGCGACGAAGCACTACACGCATACTTACAACGCATCCTTCATGGGCTTTGCGCCGGTGACAAATCCCGCGCTGGTGGTGATGGTGACGTTGAACGGCACTACGGGGACGGCAGGTTTCGGCGGACCCTCGGCGGGGCCGGTATTCAATGCTGTGATGACAGAGGCGCTGCGCATTCTGGATGTACCGAAGGATCTGCCGGAGGTGACGCCGCAGCCGAAAGGCGTTCAAGTGGCGGAGGTGGATCAGAACGATTTGTCGATTGCAGGCTTGAGCGAAGGCGCGAACATTCTGGAAGAGGATCCGACGGCCGCACCCAGCGCGGAGATGGTGGCGGCTGGGATGCCGGAGACTTCGGCGGATGTTGGCGTGCCACCTGCCCTGCTGGCGATGAACACCGGCCCGGCCACGCCAGATTTTCGCGGTAAGACCGTTCGTGAAGTGATCCAGGAGAGTTCTGAAACGGGCGTGCCTATTTCAGTTCAGGGGCGTGGCGTGGCGCGCGCTCAGTGGCCGCGGCCTGGCGCGCCGCTTGCCGAAGGCACGAAAGTAAAGGTGCAATTTCGGCGATGACCATGCTTGAGGTGTTGCACGGTGTATCTCTCGAATCGCAATTTCCACCTGGCGCTGCCGTGCAGCAGGTGAGCGGTCTGGATTATGACTCCCGGCGTATTGAGCCGGGATTTTTGTTTTTTGCATTCGCGGGCGCTAGGGCGGACGGACGGGCATTTGCGGAGGCGGCACTTTCTCGCGGGGCCATCGCAATCGTCAGCGAACTGCGTTCTCCCGAAGGTTTCGCGGGCACATGGATTCAGGTGGCGCACGGCAGGCGAGCGCTGGCACAGGCGGCGCGGAATTTTTACGGCCAGCACGTTGAGCTGACGGGAATTACGGGCACGAACGGCAAGACCACCACCGGCTTTCTTCTGGATTCCGTGTTGCGCGCGGCGGGCAAGACCACGGCGCTCATCGGAACGATTGAATATCATCTGGGGGCGGAGGTTCTGCCCGCAGTGAACACCACTCCCGAATCGGTGGACCTGTATCGGCTCTTCGACCGTTTGAAGGTTATGGGTGGCACACACGCGACGATGGAAGTGTCGTCGCACGCACTTGCTTTGGGCCGCGTGTATGGCTTGTATTTTCACACGGCGGTGTTCACCAACCTCACGCGCGATCACCTGGATTTTCACCACACCATGGAAGACTATTTCCAGGCGAAGCAGATGTTGTTCTCCGGTTCGGGCTCACAAGCGCCACCATTCGCCGTGATCAATCAGGACGATGACTACGGCGCACGGCTGGCTGTGGGCAAATCGACTGAAGTACTGAGCTATGGGCTGGAGCGGGAAGCCGCCGTTCGCGCGCGCAACATCACGTCGAGCTTCACGGGCCTGCGCTTTGAGGTGCAGTTCGGGAAGCTCAGGTTTCCGGTGGAAAGTGCGCTGATTGGCCGCATCAACGTGTACAACATTCTTGCGGCGTGCTGCGCCGGCTTCAGCTATCAGCTTCCGGTGGAGGCCATCGCGCGTGGCATTGCAGAATGCCACGGTGTTCCCGGCCGTTTTGAGCGAGTGGATGAAGGGCAACCATTCGCTGTTGTGGTGGATTATTCTCATACCGACGACGCGCTGCGCAATGCCATTCTGGTGGCGCGCGGCCTTTCGCCGAAACGTGTGATTACTGTGTTCGGCTGTGGTGGCGACCGCGACCGCACCAAGCGGCCCATCATGGGACAAGTGGCCGCCGAACTGAGCGATGTGGTGGTGTTGACCAGTGACAATCCGCGGTCGGAAGACCCGCTGCAGATCATGAATGACGTGCTGGTGGGCTTGCGGCGCAAAGATACGCCGCTGGTGATTGAGCCCGATCGGGCGGAGGCAATTCGGCGGGCCATCGACGAAGCTCGCACGGGAGACCTTGTGCTGCTTGCCGGCAAAGGTCATGAGACGTATCAGATTTTGAAAGACCGGACGATTGACTTCGACGATCGCGCGGTGGCACGGGATGTGCTGCGTGGTTTTGGGTTTCAGAAAAACTAAATGGAACTCACATTGCAGCAGGTTAAAACAGGTGCAAGCGCCGTCGCGAATGAACCGGATCCGCTTGTGCGCGGGTGGAGTATCGATTCGCGCACGCTTTCGCCAGGCGATTTATATTTTGCTCTGCGCGGTGAAGTTCACGATGGCCACGAGTTCATCGATGCGGCATTGAACGCGGGTGCTGTTGGGGCTGTTGCGGAGACGGTTGGTGCGAAGATACTGACTGTTCCCGATTCACTTGCCGCGCTGCAGCAGCTATCCGCGTGGGCGCGCCGGCACTGGGGTGGAACCGTGGTGGGCGTGACGGGAAGCGCCGGTAAAACTTCAACCAAAGACGCGATTGCACATCTGCTGGCGGTGGCCATGAAGGTGAGCCGCACCGTGGGAAATTTCAATAATCACATCGGGCTCCCGCTTTCGATTTTGCGTATTCCGGATGGCTCAGAAGTTGCCGTGCTGGAGATGGGCATGAACCATGCGGGAGAGATTCGCGCGCTGGCCGCTATTGCCAAACCCGATATCGGGGTGGTGACAAATGTCGGCTATGCTCACGTGGAGTTTTTCGATTCCATAGAAGGTGTGGCGCTGGCGAAGCGCGAGTTGATTGAGGCGCTGCCGCCGAAAGGCACTGCCGTATTAAATGCGGATGATCCGCGCGTGCTTCGTTTCCGTGATGTGCATAGCGGCCCCACCGTGACCTATGGATTCAGCGCCGCGGCGGATGTTCGCGGCGAAATGTTGGAGGGAAACCGCTTTCGTTGTTTAGGTTCGATTTACGAGACCCAACTCACGGGCCGCCATGCAATTTCCAATATTCTTGCCGGCATCGCCGTGGCTCAAGTGTTCGGAATTGCGCCAGGGCATCTGGTGGAAGCGGTCCAATCGCTGGCGCCCGGTAAGATGCGCGGTGAGCGAATGACGCACAACGGCATTACCATTTTGAACGACTGCTATAACTCCAACCCGGCGGCTGCCCGAGCGATGCTCGATGTGCTTGCCAGCGAAAAGGCGACGCGCCGCATTGCGGTGCTGGGGGAGATGCTTGAACTCGGCCGTAGAACCGAGCCCTTACACCGCGACCTTGGCCGTTATGTCGCGGAAAGCGGGATGGATGTGCTCATTGCTTTACGCGGTGCCGCAAGCTTTGTGGCTGATGAAGCTAAGAAAGCTGGAATGTCGGGCGACACCGCGTATTTTTTTGAGGACGCAGCGGAGGCAGGGCGCTTTTTGAAACAAATCGCGCAACCGGGCGATGCGGTGCTGTTCAAAGGCTCGCGCGGCGTTCATGTGGAGCGCGCGCTGGAAGCTTTCACGAGCGATATTGGAGCCGATAGAGGAGGCGCGGCAGCCTGATGTTTTACTACCTGCTCTACGACCGTCTCTATCCCACGGTCAGCGGATTTCGACTGTTCCGCTACGTCACGATCCGGACAACTTTTGCCAGCATCACCGCGTTCCTGCTGTGCGTGATTTTGGGGCCGTTGCTGATTCGCAAATTGCGCGAATTTCAGATTGGCCAGTACATTCGCGAAGAGGGACCAAAGAGCCACCAAAAGAAAGCGGGCACGCCGACGATGGGCGGGGTGCTGATCGTGATCTCGATTGTGATCCCGACGCTGCTGTGGGCGGACCTGCGCTATCTCTATGTGTGGATTGCGCTGCTGTCGCTGATTGTGTTCGCGGCTATCGGTTTCATTGACGATTACGGAAAAGTGAAGAAGCAGCAGAATTTGGGGTTGAGCAGTCGCGGTAAATTTCTGCTGCAACTTTTGGTTTCGGCGCTGCTGACGGCGGGCCTTGCGGTGATGTCTGCCTACAACAATTACTCCACCAGCATCAACGTGCCGTTTTTCAAGACATGGCAGCCCGACCTGGTGATTCGTTCGCTGCTGGATAATCCGTTCACGTATCCTTTTGCGTTCGTGATTTTCTTTTTGTTCATCACGCTGGTGGTGGTTGGTTCATCGAATGGCGTGAATCTGACGGACGGTTTGGATGGCTTGGCAATTGGCCTGATGGTGATTGCGGCAGCGGCTCTTACGGTTCTGGCCTATGCGGGAGGCCATCGCGAATTTGCCAATTATCTTGGCTTGGCGCGAAACCCGCGCACGGCGGAACTGACTATTTTCTGTGGGTCGATGACGGGTGCTTGCTTGGGCTTTCTTTGGTACAACGCGCACCCGGCTGACATCTTCATGGGCGATGTGGGTTCGCTTTCGCTGGGCGGCGCCATGGGAGTGGTGGCGATTCTGATCAAGCAGGAAGTGCTGCTGCTGTTTATCGGCGGTGTGTTCGCTCTTGAAACCCTCTCCGTGATTTTGCAGGTGGGCAGTTACAAACTGCGCAAGAAGCGCATCTTCAAAATGGCGCCGCTTCACCACCATTTCGAAGCGCTGGGGTGGCAAGAATCGAAAATTATCGTGCGCTTTTGGATTGTGGGCTTAGTGCTGGCGCTGTTCGCACTCACCACGCTGAAACTTCGATGAGGGAACTGCGGAACAAGAAGGTGTTGGTGGTGGGCATGGAGAAATCCGGCCTGGCTTCGGTTGAATTCTTGCGGCAGCGGGGAGCGCGGGTGACCGCGACAGACGTGAACCCGCATCAGGTGGAGGGCGCACCGTTTGTATTACAGCGGGATGCGCCGTTTCAAACAAGCGATCTGATTGTGACGTCGCCCGGTGTTCCGAACGATTTGTCCGAACTGAACGCCGCGCGGAGCCGCGGAATTCCAGTGATCGGCGAAGTGGAATTGGCCGCGCCTTACCTGCTTGGCAAGACCATCGGCATCACTGGTTCCAACGGCAAGACAACTACAACCGCGATGGTGGGGCATATCTTAGTGGCCGCCGGAATTCCGTCTCGCACGGGCGGCAACATCGGAACGCCCGTAACGGCGATGGTGGCCACATCGCGGCAAGACCAGTGGAACGTTCTGGAGCTCTCCAGCTTTCAGTTGGAGACGATTCGCGAGTTTCGCGCGGAAATTGCAGTTTGCCTGAATGTGACGCAGAACCATCTGGATCGGCACCACACCTTCGAGGCTTATGCGGCGGCGAAGAGCAACCTGTTCCGAAGCCAATTGCCGGAAGATTACGCCGTACTGAATCAGGATGACGCGAGCTGCCGGGCATTCGCCACGGTGGGCTGCGGGCACAAGGTGTGGTTCGGCGAAGGCTATTTGAAAGCGGGTGAGATCATCATCGGCGAAGAGCGGTTGATGCGCGCGGCGGAGTTGCCGGTGCGTGGGCACCACAACGTGGAAAACGCGATGGCGGCTGCCAATGCCGCGCATCTGGCTGGTGTGCTTCTGGATGTGATCGCGAACGCGCTCATGACTTTTGAAGCCGTGGAGCACCGGCTGGAATTTGTGCGGAAAGTCAAAGGCGTGGACTACTACAACGATTCCAAGGCGACCAGCGTGGATGCGACCAAGAAGGCTCTCGAATCTTTCGACGGGCGGCTTTGGGTGATTTTGGGTGGCAAAGATAAGGGGAGCGATTACTCCGTTTTGGAGCCGCTGCTTCGCGAGAAAGCGCGGGGCGTGCTCTTGATCGGCAGCGCTACTCCGCTAATTGAGGCGCAACTGAGGGTGCCGACGGAGAGATTGGAAACACTGGAGGGCGCAGTCGGTCGTGCTTATGCGGCGTCACGGCCGGGCGACACCGTGCTGCTGGCTCCGGCCTGCGCCAGCTTCGACCAATTTCAAAGTTACGAACACCGCGGGCGATCTTTTAAAGAAATCGTAAGGGCACTGGATAACTAATGGCACTCCGTTTAAAAACCGATTGGATACTGTTCACCACGATCATTTGTGTGGTGTTTTTTGGCGCGGTGATGATCTACAGCGCGTCTTCGGTAATGGCGGAATTGAAATTCAATTCCAGCACTTACTTCGTTTTGCGCCAGGCGTTCTGGGTGGTGGCGGGTTTGGGAGTGTTTATGCTGATGAAGCGGATGCACTATCGCAAGCTGCAGCAATCGGGCGTTGCGTTTTCCGCGCTGGCCATCACGCTGGTGCTGTTGCTCGCGGTCTACTTTATCGATGGCCATCAGCACCGGTGGATCCGTATGGGCTTTATCGGGATTCAGCCTTCGGAACTTGCGAAGCCCGCGCTGGTGATCTTTCTTGCTTTCTTCCTGGCGCTGCGCAGCCGTGCCATCAACAACCGCTTCACGGTGATGCCCGCGGCGCTGGCCGTTGGCTTCGTAGCTGTCGGCGTGGTGATTGCCGATCTTGGCACTGCCGTGGTGCTGGGCTGCACCGCCGCCATGATTTTTTACGTGGCCGGTCTGAAGTTTCGCTATTTCGTGGTGGCGGGTTTGATTGCAAGCTGCGGCGTGGCTTACACCGTGTATCAAAAGCCCTATCGGCTGCGGCGCGTGGTGGAGTATGCCGACCCCGGCTACAAGATGCTTTCGAAGTGGGACAAGCAGGGCTTCATCAAAGCGAGGCTTGAAAAATCTTTCACCACGAAAGACACCAACTATCAATCGGAGCAGGCAAAGATCGCGGTGGGCGTGGGCGGTATCGCCGGGCAGGGTTTGATGCAGGGACGACAGAAACTTCTGTATCTTCCCGAAGCGCATACCGATGAAATTTACGCGGTGGTGGGGGAGGAGTTGGGCATGCTTGGCTGTGTGGGTGTGCTGATTGCCTTTCTCATTATTCTGTGGCGTGGCATCCGGGCCACCGTGCTGATCCCCGATGAGTTCGGGCGCTACCTGGCTCTTGGCATCACCACGATGATTGTGGTGCAGGCTTTCATGAACATGACGGTGGTGCTGGGCCTTGCTCCGACGAAGGGTATCCCGCTTCCGATGATCAGTTTTGGCGGCAGCTCTCTTTTGAGCACCATGGCTTCGCTGGGGCTGTTGCTGAATATTTCGGAGCATGCCGGATAGCCGGCTTTATGTTATGGCCGGTGGCGGAACAGGGGGGCATGTGATACCCGCGCTGGCAGTGGCGCGCGAACTAAGAGGCCGCGGGCACCGTGTGGTGTTTATCGGAACGGAGCGCGGCGTGGAATCGCGCCTGGTGCCGCTGGCGGGCTTTCCGCTCGAGTTCATTCAGATTGGCGGACTGAAAGGCATCGGCATTTTGGGACAGGTGAGCAGTGTGGCCAAGCTGCTGGTCAGCACCATTCGGCAGATGAACACGAAGCGCCCAGCGGCGGTGTTCAGCATGGGCGGTTATGTGGCTGGCCCGCCCGTGATCGCGGCGCTGTTCAGAAGAATTCCCGTTGTGGCGATGGAGCCGAATGCCGTGCCTGGGATTGTGAACCGCTACACGGCGCGATGGATGACCAAGGCGCTGATCACCTTCCCAGAAACGGCGAAGTTCTTCCCCGCAAGCCTGACGGAGCTGACCGGCTTGCCCGTTCGCGAGGAATTTTTTCATCTTTCGGAACCGGCCGCCGCCGCGCCGTTTACTGTTTTGATTACGGGCGGCAGCCAGGGTTCACGCACGCTAAACGAGGCTGCTCGCGCCAGTTGGCCGCTCTTCCGCGAATCGGGTTTGCGGGTCCGCTTCTTGCATCAGACCGGGGCGGGGCAGGCGGGGAACCTGGCTGAAGAGTTTGCCGCGACTGGGTTGGCCGGCGAGGTGAAGCCGTTCTTTGAAGACATGCCCGGCGCCTTCGCGCAAGCGCATTTGATTATTTGCCGGTCGGGCGCGGGCGCGGTTTCAGAACTAGCCGCCGCGGGGAAAGCGTCGGTTCTGATTCCGTATCCGTTCGCCGCCGACAATCACCAGATGAAAAACGCGGAATCGTTCGTTCGCGCGGGAGCTTCGCTGTTGGTACCAGACAGCGAATGGACCGGCAAGAAATTTTTCGAGACCGTGTCTAACCTGATTTCGGAGCGCGGCGTCTTAAAAGCGATGTCAGTAGCCGCCAAAAGCTTAGCAAAGCCCGGTGCCGCCGCGCGCGCGGCCGACATTCTGGAAAATATCCATTGACAGCCACAAGAGCAGCCGAAACAATAGCACAAGGAAATGTTTTTTAACAAGCAGCACTTGCACTTTACGGGAATCGGCGGAATCGGCATGAGCGGTATCGCCGAGGTGTTGCTGAACCTTGGATATACCATCTCCGGTTCGGATCAAAAACTTTCGGCCACCACGGAACGTTTGAGCTCGCTAGGGGCGACAATCTTTGCGGGGCATGCGGCCCAGAACATTGCCGGCGCGCGTGCGCTGGTGGTCACGTCCGCGGTGGATGAAACGAATGCGGAGGTGATGGAAGCGCGGCGGCTGCAGATTCCGGTGATTCCGCGTGGGGAACTGTTGGCCGAATTGATGCGCCTGAAGTATGGAATTGCGGTGGGCGGCAGCCATGGCAAAACCACCACCACGTCACTGGTGGCGACGGTGATGAACCATGCCGGTCTGGACCCGACGGTGGTGGTGGGCGGCAAGGTGGGCACGATGGGTGGAGCCAACGCGCGCGTGGGTCACAGCGATTTCCTGTTGGTGGAATCCGATGAAAGCGATCGCTCGTTCCTCAAGCTGGCGCCCATTCTGGCCGTGGTCACCAACATTGATCGCGAACATATGGATACATACAGTTCGCTCGATGACATCCGCGATTCATTCACTGAGTTCGTCAATAAGGTTCCGTTTTACGGCGCGGCGATTCTCTGCATCGAAGACGAGAATGTGCAATCCATCCTGCCACGAGTGCGGCGCAGAACGGTTACCTATGGCCGTAGCGCACAGGCGGATTACGAAGCGTTCGATTTCACTTGCGGGCAGTTTCATTCCGAGTTTCAGGTGCGCGCCCATGGGGAAGGGCTGGGCAAATTTCAACTGTCGGTTCCGGGTGAGCACAACGTATTGAACGCCACCGCCGCCATCGCCGTGGCGCGTGAGTTGGGTGTTCCCGCCGACACGATTCGCGAAGGGCTGGCGCTATTCACCGGCGTGCAGAGGCGTTTTGAAAAGCGCGGCGAGCAAGCCGGAGTGACGGTAATTGACGATTACGGGCATCATCCCACCGAGATCCGCGCGACGCTGGACGCGGCACGGCTCTGCGGTTCTAAGCGGGTGCATGTGTTGTTCCAGCCGCATCGATTTTCGCGCAGCGAGGCGCTGATGGACGATTTCGCGCGTGCGTTCAATCAGGCCGATCGCGTGTTCTTCCTCGATATCTATGCGGCTTCGGAGCAACCCATCCCGGGTATTACCGCAGAAGTGATGGCGGAGCGAACGCGTCAATTCGGCCACCGCTCCGCTGAATATGTCGGCACACTGGAAGCCGGCGTAAATGCCATCACGAAGGGCCTAGAGCCGGGCGATCTTGTCATCACACTGGGCGCGGGAACCGTGACGCAAGCTGCCGATTTGATTCTGGAGAAACTGCGGCATGCCTAGAGTGGTGAAGCCAAGACGTTTCCCCTGGCGAACGGTGTTCACCCTTGCGGCATGGGGCGTGGTGGCGGGCTCCACCGCATACGCGGCGAAGCGTGTGCAAAATTTCGTGATGACGGATGGCCACTTTGCCTTGAGCGCCGGCGTGGCCAGCATCAGGCTGGAAGGCGTTCGGTATGCGTCAAGAGCAAGGTTGATGCAGATGTTCGCGACGGACCTTGGCCGCAGTTCGTTTCGCATGCCGATGGCCGAGCGCCGCCGCCGCTTGCTGGCAGTGGATTGGGTAGAAGACGCGTCTATCTCACGCCTCTGGCCTAACCGGCTATTGGTTCGTATCAAAGAGCGAAAGCCCGTTGCGTTCGTCAATATGCCGAACGGTCAATACCTGTTGATCGATTCCGCCGGCGTATTTCTTTCCGCGCCGCCCAAGGTGAGGTTTAGCCTGCCCGTGCTGAGCGGCATTACCGAAGAGCAGACCGAAGCGGAACGGAGCGCTCGCGTGGGAGCCATGAGCAGCATGGTTGCCGAATTGGGGCCGCAAGCCGCCGGTATCTCCGAGATCAACACCGCCAGCCTGCAGGACCTTCGCGTGATCACGCAGGTGGACCGTCATGCAGTGGAGTTATGGATGGGCGATCGCAATTTCGCCTCGCGCCTGGCTAATTTCACCCAGCACTATCCGGAGATCGCGCGCACCTCACCGGCGGCTTCTGTATTCGACCTTCGTCTGGACGACCGCATCACTACTAAATAGGGCCTGATTCGAATGAGCAATACACCATCACTCGCCGTTGGATTGGATGCCGGAGGCCGGTACACCCGCGCGGTCATCTGCAAGCTGGATAACAACCGCATGCGCTTTCTGGGCTGCGGAATGGTGGAATCGAAGGGCTGGCAGAAGAGCCGCATCGTGGACCAGCAGGCTGTTTCGCACTGCATTCTGGATGCGGTGCAGCAGGCCGAATCCATGGCGCAGACGCTGGTGGAATCGGTGACGGCAAGTTTTGGCGGCATGACGGTACGGGGCGCGGGCACTCGCAGCAAGTATGAATTAGGGCGGCCGCGCGAAATCGGTCAAGCGGACATCAATGCCGCTTTGAAGCGTGCATCGCGCGTGCAGATGGCGGAAGACCGCATGATTCTGCACATGGTTCCGCAGGATTTTATCGTGGACGACATGCCCGGTTATCGCGATCCACGCACCATGCTGGCGTATGCTCTCGAGGCCAATGTGTACATGATTATGGCTTCGCAGGCAGAGCACAGCGCGCTGGTAGGTGCTGTAAACCAGGCCCATCTAACCGTGGATGAAACGGTCTTCGATGGCATCGCTTCGTTCTACGCGTCCGTGCTTCCGGAAGACAGGCACGAGGGGATTGCCTGCCTGGACGTCGGGTCGCACTCTTCGGAACTGGTGGTCTATTACGGTGACGCTTTGCAGCTTGCCGCGACAATCCCCATTTGCGGCGACCACTTCACGCGCGACATTGCGCATGTGCTTCGCGTGAGCGCGGAACACGCCGAATTGGTGAAAGAGGAATACGGCAGCGCCGTCGCCGGGTGGACTTCCGACAATAGCTTCATTGAAATTCCTGTCGCGGAAGGGCGCGAACCGCGCGAGGCTTCACGCAAGCGCCTGAATGAAATTATCGAAGCTCGCGCGCAGGAACTTTTCACCATGGTGAAAAAGGAGCTGACACGGGTTGGCATGCAGCGCGGGCTCACCAGCGGGCTGGTGCTGACGGGCGGCGGCGCGCACCTACATGGCATGTGCGACATCGGTGAACATGTGCTGGGGTGCCAGGTGCGTCTGGGGCTGGGTATCGGTCTGCAGGATTGGCCGGCGGATCTGGATGAGCCTTCCTGGAGCACGGCTATTGGCCTGGCGATGTATTCGGCGCGCCTGCACACTCAAGTGAACATGGACCGGCAGAGCATGGGCATGCTCGGGCGAATCTTACGTTAAAGACACGGAGAAGATACTATGGCTGCGATTGAAATTACCGGAGTGGATGGAATGCGATTCCAGTTGCAGGACGAGGCGCGAAAGGGCGCTCGCATCAAGGTGATCGGCGTGGGTGGAGCGGGCTCAAATGCTGTGGCCCGCATGCTGGAAGAGGGGCTGGATGGAGTGGAGTTCCATGTCCTCAACACAGATCTGCAATCACTTGCGAACTCCAATGTGCCTAGCAAAATTCAGATCGGCGCGAAGATCACCAAGGGCTTGGGCGTGGGCTCCGACCCGCTTATCGGGCGGCAGGCGGCGCTTGAAGATACGGAACGCATTCTGGAATTGCTACATGGCGCGGACATGGTGTTTGTGACCGCGGGGTTGGGCGGCGGCACCGGCGCGGGTGCGGCGCCTGTCATCGCGTCGCTCGCGAAAGAGCTGGATGCTTTGACGGTTGCGGTAGTCACGAAGCCCTTTAGCTTTGAAGGCCCCAAGCGCATGAAGGCGGCGGAAAAGAGCGTGGTGGAACTCGCCTCCAGTTGCGACACGCTGATTACCATCCCCAACGACCGGCTGCTTTCCATCCTGCCGCGGGGAACCAGCATGACTGCCGCGTTCAAGATGGCTGACGATATTCTGCGCCAGGCCGTTCAGGGCATCAGCGACATCATTCTCACGCCCGGCATGATCAATCTGGATTTCTCAGACATTCGCGCCACCATGTTGGGTATGGGTCATGCCATGATGGGCACCGCCACCGCGCGCGGCGAAAACGCCGTAGTGGAAGCAGCGCGCCTGGCGATCAATTACCCACTTCTGGAAGACACGAAGATTGCGGGCGCCCGCCGCATTCTGATCAATATTACCGGCGCCAGCGGGTTGGGCCTTCATGAAGTGAATGAAGCTTGCAACATTGTGCGCGACGCGGCCAACTG
>Ga0123338_10003243_pt1 | contig 14782 bp, 9 predicted proteins | sample grotaG_FD_89793 | JGI IMG/M metagenome (GOLD analysis project Ga0123338, IMG submission 89793) | Glacier valley bacterial and archeal communities from Borup Fiord, Nunavut, Canada, to study Microbial Dark Matter (Phase II) -... | ecosystem: Environmental > Aquatic > Freshwater > Ice > Glacier ...
GCTGAGATGGCACCGCGGGTTCCGCGGGAAGGAAAGCGAGCGGGGTGTTCAGGATTGCGCTGCGCGAGCGCTACCGTAAACGCCAGAGAAGCCGGGAGAAGCAGGAATGCCAATTTGCCCTTCATCCGATAAGTGTAACCGGAGAGGCAGAACTTGAGATTTCGAGTGTCGCGGAACTCTGCTTAGCGGTTCTGTCCGAAAAACTCCACATTCCCAAGAATCCATTGCTCGTGATGAAGATATAGCTTTTTCGCATGGATGCGGATTGCGCGAATAGGACCAGGAGTTCGCTTCAAAGCGAAGGTAACCGGGTAGGCGCTGTAGCTAATATGATTGGCAATTTTCTGGAGCTCGACAAACGTGTTGCCATCTTGCGAATAGAGAATATCGCCATCTTCGATCACACCTCTCATTTCCGTTTCGGAGGCCCACGGAAGCTCGACACCCTTCACGTTCAGGACCTCGACATGATCCCCGGAGACACGGATGGACGAGAGAAGAACGGGAGGGTCGAAGTTGAACTCGGCGGACTGATTTAGCGCGTATAACTGCCGGTGTTGGTTCTGACCGTCCAGGTTCGGTGTGATGGTACGCGTTCCGTTATCACCGATCAACTCTGTTGTTGCGACCGCAACCCTGGGCGGATTGCGAAACGTTTGGATTGCGGCATCGGCGCGACCGACGAGGAACCAGGCAAGCGGAACCGCCCCTACCCAGACTATAAAAATTGCCAGACCCGTAGCCCAATACGTAATGACCCTCGAAGGCTTGCGCGGAACCGAGAATTGGAACCCGGCGAGTGGGATAGCGGTCGCAGCCAAGTAATGAAACTGCGCATATCCACGAGAAAAAATGTAAACGAAGACGGTGGCCAGAACTCCGAGGAATAAGATGTGGTCCTTCGATGCCATGCGGTTCGCAATCAATAGCAGGATGCCGATACTCAGGAAAACAAGGATGAGATAAGCAGGCGGCCAGATATTCCAGGCCACTTTGTCATCGATCCCGAACATGTGAGGAATGGAAGAAATGGTGTAGTTGGCATTCAAACCGTGATTGGCGTTGTAAAAACTCTCGAGGAACTTATCCCAGAAGCGGAACAGCCAAAGATAAGCACCTTTCAAATCCAGCAGGATGTAAAAACCGCCAAACAGGAATAGAAGAGCGGCGAAGAAGCCCGCTCGATAGTAGTCACGGTCTTTCCAGAGGACCAAAAATACGAAAGGAACCAGCATAATATTGGGCTGGCGGAAGAGGGCCGCGAATGCAAAAAGCGGCAGGGATTCCGTGATTTTCCCGCAGCGGTAAAGCAGAACGGCGCCAAAAACGATGGCGTAAGAAATTTCCAGAGTCCCGCCGGCCGTTGTGTAATCGCAGTAAGGAAAGAACGACACTGTTCCCATGAAAATCATCACGGTTACGGCGCTGGGACTGGCAAGCACGGGAATCAGCAGGAGGCACGGCACTACCAGATGCCAGACCTGCCAGTACGAATCGATTCCCAGCGCAATGAACACGCCGCCGAAGAGATCGCCCATGGGGAGATAACTCGCCATGGACATGCCAACCAGCGGAGAGGACACCAGAATATTGTGGCCGGTCAGAAGTGACGAAATGCTGTACCACTGAGCCCAAGGCTGATCATGCCACGCGCTTCCCGGGTAAAAAAACCGGTAGGCCAAGCTGAACCCGAGCACCACGGTGGTGATGGTGGCGATGTTACGGGAAAGCAGCGTAACAAACAGAAAGAAAATTACTGCTCCAGCGGAATAGCGGTTTCCGAGGGGCGCTATCGGCAACATCAGTATTGCCAGCCCCAGCACCATAATGCCGCCGGCCTCGCCAAGGGTGAGATTTGGCCTAAGTAGTGAGGGACGAATCTGGGGTTGAGCTTCACTCCTGGAAGGAGTTTCCGCAATCGCTGCCATTCCTGTGAATGGTACCTTGCCAACTCGCCGTTAACGCGCGGGCAGCTTGAGAAAGCCCAGATCGCGGAACCAATCGATGAACCGGTCCTGCCAGGTTCCGAAGGGGATACCCCCGCGATCGGTCAATCCACCGGACATCTTGTCGCCCGGGTGGCGGCCGTTTCCATAAAGGTGAATTTCGATGTTTGGGATGTTCGCCGCCAGCATGGCGTTGTAATAGTCGAGCGCCCAGATCGCGTGCATTTTGTCGCCTGGGCCTCCTCCCGCAATAAAGGCTGGCGGGGCGTTCGCCGGAATAGGCGGCGCGGTGCGGTTCTTCGCAAACGGCGATGGGCCGGGATAGATAATACCTACGAAGTCAGGTCTGGCGCTAATGCCTGCAACTGGATCTTTGGAATCGGTATTCTTCATTGAATCGAAGAACACCGCAGCTGGCGCCGAAAGTTCAGCACCGGCAGAGAAGCCCATGATGCCGATCTTGTTCGGATCGAAATTCCACTCTTTGGCATAGGCGCGCACCAGGCGGATCGATTGCAGCGCGTCGTTCACCGCATCCACTTCGGCGACGTAGCCATCGCTCCGCAAGCGATTTCTCAGGATGACGGTATTGATGCCATGGTTGTAAAAGAACGGAACAAAGTCGGCTGCTTCCGTACCCACGTTCAGGGTGCGATGGCCCCCGCCGGCGGCCAGGATCACCACCGCGCCCGTGTTGATGGACCGGTCTACCGGGTGGACTTCAATCGAAGGGTTGTGAATGTTAACGATGCTATTGATGCGTCCAGGGACCGTCTGGCTTAGGTTGTACTTCTCTGCTTCGGTGACGCGCGCAGCTTTTAAATACGGGGAACTTCCGGGGTAAAGCGGAATCACGATACCGCCCGGCAGGATGGCTTGGGGCGCATAAGGATTGCCCTCCACCGCGCCCGGCTTGGGAATATTTTGGGGCTGCGGGAGCGGAGGGAGAGTTTGGGCTAACGCGACGGCGGTTACCAGAGCGATTAACAAGCTTTTCATGGGGAGATGAGGTTATGCGAGGCACTCTTTCACGTACGCGAAGCACTTCTTGCCCTCGGCGATAATGTTGGAATCGGGTGGAATCTGGTATTCCAATTCCATATTGGCGGGAAACGGGTACTTTTCTTTCTTCATCAGTTGCAGTACTGGCTTCATCGGAGTGTCTCCGGTGCCCCAAACGGCCACGTTCGGCCCGTGGTCTTTCTTACGGTCTTTCAAGTGCAGATTGGTGATTTTTCCGTGGTGCTGCTTGATGAATGCCACCGCGTCGTAACCGGCCGCGGTGAAATGTCCGATATCGAGATTGATCGCGTTGTATTTCCCATAAGACATCAAAATATCGTAGCTTTCGAGCGTAGCGGTTTGATTGGGATCGTTGGTGGCGTCGTGACCGTGGTAGCCAACCGTGATCTTGTGTTTCTCAGCTAGGGGAGCGATTCGTTTCGCCATGGTAAGAGTTGTGCTGGTTGTCATGGACTTAACCCCCAGCCCTTCAGCCATGGTGAAGCCGTACTCGATATCCTCTTCCTTCATTGTGTCCTGCATGTTGTAGCAGAGCAGGGCCAGATCGATTCCGGCGTCGCTGAACTTGTTCGCTACAGTTTTCCAGGTAGAGGCACTGACGGTTCTGCGCCATTCCCGCAATTGATCCTGCGCGGCCTGCCGTTCCGCCTGCTGCTCCGGGTTGAGCTGCGGCCGGCCCGCACCGGTGGGGGCACCGGGCGCACGATTGGGACGGGCAAATGCAGGCAGTTGGGGTGCGCCCGCCAGCGCTTCGCAGTGGTTCGACATGAGTTCGGCTTCGCCAAGACCGATTTCGGTATAAGCTCGGATGATCGCATCCGGGTCCGGACTGGCAATTCGGTTAAAACTATAGGTAATCGCGCCCACCTGCACACCGTTGATCTTGGAGTTGATATGCGCCGCTCCGAATGCCCGAGTCAAGGGCAGAGATACCACTGAAAGAGATCCGATAGTGGCTGCGGCAAAGTTTCGTCGTGTGATCTGCATGGCGGATAGTAAGCATATACCAGCTTTGCAACGGGTTGCCTAAGGGCGGCATCGAATCAGTGTGTCCGCTCTTGCTCTGGCCAGTACCGCATTACGCTTCGCTCCCCAGTTTTTCGAACGCGTTTCAGCCGACGTGAAACGACCTGTGCTGCTCCCGGGGCACCATCCGGATTACAAAAATTGGACAGATGAAGGCCTTCATGCCGCATGGATCGGGCACAGCACTGTCGTAATCCGCATGGATGGGTTCACTATTGTGACCGACCCGGTGTTCAGCAATCGCATAGGGCTGAATTTCGGCCCCCTGACGGTGGGGATAAAACGTCTGGTTGCGCCTGCTTCGGAACTGCGCTCGATACCAAAACCGGATTTGATCTTGCTATCCCACGCGCACATGGACCATTTCGATCTGCCCAGTTTGCGCAAGCTGGAGAGCGCCGGGACAACCGTAATTACAGCTCCGAACACGTCCGATTTGCTGCGCGCGGCGCGATATGGGACAGTGCGGGAATTGCGCTGGAACGAGACAGCGCGCGTGGGTGCGGCGACTGTTCGCGCTTTTGAAGTGAAGCATTGGGGAGCGCGCATGCGCAGTGACACGAAGCGTGGATATAACGGTTATGTGGTGGAAGTGGGCAGCCACCGCGTCTTGTTTGGCGGCGATACGGCGTTGACCGATACGTTCCGCCCCTTGCGGGCAATGGGACGGATCAGTTTGGCCGTAATGCCGATTGGTGCTTACAACCCGTGGATTGCCGTGCACTGCAGCCCCGAACAGGCTTTGCGAATGGCGGACGACGCCGGGGCGCAATTTTGCCTTCCGGTGCACCACCAAACCTTTGAACTCAGCAGAGAAACCTTACGAGAGCCGATTGAGCGCTTCGTAGAGGCGGCGGGTAAGGATTCGGGCCGCGTGGTGATGGGCGAGATTGGGCAGGAATTTCATCTCGCTTAATCTTTAGCGCCATACTGGAACTTGTCTGAGCTTGCCCCCGAATTCCCTTCTCCCGTTTACGCGGAGACCGTTCTCGCAGTCAATTTCAAGGATGCGCAACAGCTTTTCTTAGACCATCTGCTTGAAATTCATTACGCGCACACACTGATGCTGGCGCGGCAGGAAATCATGCCGCTTACGGTTGCCGGGGCCTGCTTGCAAGCGCTCGATCAGTTGGACCGGGAAAAAATCCGGACGGCTGGTTACGATGGCACCACGGAAGATCTGTTTTTCTTTGTCGAACGAGAATTGGAGCGTACCTGCGGCGCGGAAAATGCCGGTTGGATGCACACGGCCCGTAGCCGCAACGATATCGATATTGCGCTTTACAGGCTTCGATTGCGCGCGGACATTCTGATTGCGATTGAGTGGTTGAACGCTGCCCGGCGTTCTGTGGTGAATCTGGCGCGGGAACACATGCTTACACTCATGCCGGCCTACACCCATACGCAGCCCGCGCAGCCGATCACATTCGGGCACTATCTGGCAGGTCTGGCGGAAATAATGGAGCGGGATGCCGAGCGACTTCAAGCGGCGTTCCGGACGGTGAACCGCTGCCCGCTGGGAGCCTGTGCCATCGCGACCACCGGCTTCCCCATCGATCGCGAATACACCGCGAAGCTGCTGTGTTTCGAAGGATTGCAGCTAAACAGTTATGGCGCGATTGCCGCCACGGATTATCTGACCGAGACGGCTGGCGCGATGGCTACGGCGATGATCAACCTGGGGCGGGTAGCGCAGGATTTTCTACTGTGGTGCACGGCAGAGTTCGGGTATTTGCGGCTTTCCGATGCCTGGGTACAAATCAGCAGCATCATGCCGCAAAAGCGGAATCCGGTGCCCTTCGAGCATGTGCGGGCGCTGGCGAGCAAATCATTGGGCCAGGTGACGGGCATTCTTTTGGGTCTGCACAATACGCCATGGGGCGATACGAACGATGCTGAAGATGATTTGCAACCCACGATGGCGGGCTTGATGCGCGACGGAGTGCGCGCGCTGCGGATTTTCGGCGCGGTATTGCCGGATATACAGGTGAATGTAGAGCGCATGAGGGAGCGGGCGCACGCAGACTTCCTTACGGTGACGGAGCTTGCGGACACGCTGGTGCGGCGGGAGAGGATGAGTTTTCGTGAGGCGCACAGGTTCGTTTCGGCAGTAGTCAAAGAGCTGCAAGGCGATTCCGGCCACGCCGCCATTGCGGAAACGCTCATCCGGATGCTGGGCGAGCGCGCCCGAAACACTTGCCGTGAGGATCTGCTTCGGGCGCTGGACCCCGCGGAGTTCGTCGCAAGCCGGGACATTCCGGGCGGACCAAGCGCCAAAGCTTTGGAACCGGCACTGCGGAATTTAGACGAAGGCTTGCGCGCAACAGAGGCGTGGCTGAAAGACGCGCGCGCCGGATTGAACCGGATGCCAGGATTGATCCGGGAGGCCAGAAAAGAGTTAGTTGTTTGATCTTATGCTTTAATTGAAGGGCGCGAGGAGCACCTAAGGATTCCCCACAATGACTCCCCTGTCGCGGCTGAAAAGGAGTAAGCACAGTGCGCGTTCATTTAGTGAATCCGAGCGATGTCGCGTTCGGGATAGGCGTAATTACCCCCCGTTGGCTCTATGTTTTGGCAGGTGCCACCCCAACGCAATACGGCGACCCGCTTATCACTGACGAAACCCTGGAAGCATTCGACCCGAGCAGTATTCAGAAGGGAGACGTGGTGGGTGTTGGGATTCATACCGGCAATGCTTTGCGTGGGCACGAAGTGGGAAAGATGGCCAAGGAGCGCGGCGCCTGGGTGGTCTATGGCGGAATTCATGCCACGCTCTATCCAGATGAAACGCGGGAACTTGGGGCGGCCGATGTCGTGGTGGGCGGCGATGGCGATGTGGTTTGGAAGACCGTAATTGCCGATTGCGCCGCGGGTACACCCAAGCCTTACTATGAGGGCGGACGCGTTGCGGCCGATCGGTTCATGGCGGCGCGTTGGGATCTGATGCCCGAAAAAGCTTATATGTGGGCTTCCGTGCAGACAGTGCGAGGGTGCCCGAAACACTGCTCATTTTGTTCCGTTTGGAGAACCGATGGGCAGCAACCCAGGCAACGCCCCGCGGACCCGGTGATTGAGGAAATTGTCCAGTTGCGGCGCTTAGGATACCGCTTTATCGCGCTGGCTGACGATAACTTCTATCCCGTCACGTTGACCGATATTTCATTGGCGAAGCGGCAGAATAACACCGCGCGCGTAGCCGAGTTGGAGCGCATTCGAGCGGAACGGTTCGATCTGATGGACCGGCTGGCTGAACTCCCTTCCGATATGGTGTTTTTTACTCAGATCACCATGGAAGCCGCAGAGGATACCGAGTTTCTGGATGCCATGCGGAAGGCTCGGATCAAGGGCGCGCTGGTGGGCGTGGAAGCCGTCACCAAAGAAGGCTTGAAGGCCGTTTACAAAGATTTCAACTGCGCGGGCGACCAGTTGGCGGAAAGACTGCAGATATTTTTACAGCACGGCGTGCACGTGCTGGGCAGCTTCATTTTCGGCCTGCCCACCGATAGGCCGGACACATTCGATGCAACGGCGGCCCTGGCTACCCAAGCCAAACTGACCTTCGCCCAATTCGTGATGATGACGCCTTTTCCAGGAACGGTGGATTTCGAACGTTGGGAGAAAGAACAGGGCGAAGGCGTGCGCCGGGTGAACGGTGTTCCCGTAACGCGCTATTGGTTGATCCCGGCAGCTGTGCGTCCCAAGATGTTTTTTGCTCATCCCACCATGTCAACCGATGAAATTAGTGCCAGGACCCAAGGCGTCTGGGATCGATTCTATGGGGTGAAGGAAATCTGGAATCGATCCAGTTGCGTGAAATCGATTCGGGGACGGCTCGCGTTCGTCGGAGTATCGATGCTATACCGGCAAATGTATGCGAACACCGGAATTACAACGGATAGTGCCAGGAAGAAAACGGCGACGAACTGGGCTCGCATGCTGGCGAAACCAACCCGGCTGCTGTTTCGGGCGAAACCTATGTTGGATCTAGAGATGCCCCGCCCGAGGGGCACTGTCTCGCCCTTGGTGGTTCTGGGCCAATAGCCCGCGCATAGGTTTCCGCTTTTGTTACGTCAGCGATAAGGCTTCATTCATTCAGTAACCCTTAACCACCCGCGATCGCGCCAACCACCAGGAACGGCTCCACTCCTGCCGCTACAACCTCTGGAAGCGCTGCGTCGGGTGACTCATGCGATAGATCTTCCGAACAGGCAAAGAACCGCACGAACGGACGGCGAACCTGAGTGACGTGGTCGCGCAGCGTGCCGCGCAGCATGGGATATTCGGCTTCCAGAGCATTCAGTACGGCTCGCTGAGTGACCGGGCCGGCAATCGCCAGGGTGACTTCGCCTGATACGTTCGCCAGCGTGCGAAGATGCGCCGGTAAATGGACTCGGATCACGTGAGGGTCTGGACTTCCACCGAAAGCACGGCAGGCAGATCGTGCACGATCGCCTTCCAGTTATCTCCGGCATCCGGGGAGGCATACACTTGACCGCCCGTCGTTCCAAAGTAAATGCCGCAAGGGTCGAGCCGGTCTGAGGACATCGCATCGCGCAACACGTTGACGTAACAATCGCTCTGCGGCAAGCCCTTCGTTAGCGCCTCCCATTCATTCCCGCCGGTGCGGCTGCGGTAGACGCGCAGCTTGCCTTCCAGCGGAAAATGTTCAGTATCGCTCTTTATTGGAACTACATAAATTGTATCTGGTTCGTGCGCGTGAACTTCAATAGGGAAACCGAAATCGGTGGGCAGATTTCCGCTCACTTTGTGCCAGTTATTACCAGAGTCGTCACTGCGCATGATCTCCCAATGCTTCTGCATGAATAGCACATCGGGGCGGGAGTGATGTATGGCAATGCGGTGAACGCAATGGCCAACCTCCGCATCGGAATCAGGAAGAAATTCGGAGTGCAAACCGCGGTTGATTGGCTGCCACGTAGTGCCACCATCCTCCGTTCGGAAAGCGCCGGCGGCGGAAATGGCGATATATATCCGTTGTGGATTTTTGGGATCGATCACTATGGTGTGGAGACACAAGCCCCCAGCGCCGGGCTGCCATTTCGGGCCCGTTCCATGGCCCCGCAACCCGGAGAGTTCGTGCCACGAAGTGCCGCCATCGGTAGACCGGAACATGGCGGCGTCTTCCACGCCTGCGTAAACCGTGTCAAGTTCGGTAAGTGAAGGTTCCAAATGCCAGACCCGTTTAAACTCCCAAGGGTGCGCCGTACCGTCGTACCATTGGTGCGTTCCGGGTATGCCGTCATACGTAAACTGGTTTCCGACCGGTGCCCAGGTCTTGCCGCCATCGTCAGAGCGTTGGATCAGTTGACCGAACCAACCGCTGGATTGGGACGCGTAAAGACGATTGGGGTCTACAGGCGAACCTTTCACATGGTAAATTTCCCATCCGGCAAAGTGAGGACCGCTCACATCCCAGTGTTCGCGCTTCGCGTCTGAAGTAAGAATGAAGGCACCTTTTCGGGTGCCTACCGACACTCGTACTTGACTCATAACTGCCTCCTTGAATTATTCCTAAGTAGGATTAGATCACGCCGGGGCGTATCTCTGAGGTGCAATCCGGCCCAAAGCACGATTCCCATTATGACCGGAAACAACGTGTTGAACAGGGGTTCGCCAACGCGCAGGTGTGTTGCCACTGCTCCACCCGCAATTTCAGCTCTTTATGCCGAGCTGGAAACTGTGCAGCCTTCGCCGGTGGTTTCACTGAATCACGCAGTGGCAGTGGCAGCAGGTCCCCGCCGCGGGCTCGAGATGATTGATGCGATGCCTCAGATCAATGAATTGCAGAATTATCACTTCCTGTACGCCGCACAGGCAGACTTAGTACGGCGGCTTAGGTTGCGGGCGGAAGCCACGGCAAACTATCGGTGCGCTCTTGAGTGAGTGACTAACTCGTGCGAGCGCAAGCACCTGGACCGTCGGCTTAGAAAGTAAGTTAGCGAGTCTTAAACCGATTCTTTTGCGGTAGCACTTATTGTGATGGCTAACGATTGAGAACCCAAGTATTGGTGCCGGGCGGAAAGATGTATAGTGCCTGGCTCCTGCGAGGCCTTAATCCAAATTGCTCCCGCACCGCCAACTAATCCGAAAGGGTTCTCACCGATAATTTCACCAGGGCCGCTTATCGACAAGGTCACCGCCCCACTGGCGAATTGCTGAGTGTTGCCGTACTTATCCGCCACGCGCAAAACGACGCGGGTGGCGTCGATGCCGTCGCCTCGTAGTTCAGTATCGTCCGGCTCCAGCACCAGTTTTGAATCTATCCCTTCGCCGGAGTACAACTTTGAGATCACCTGCTTCCCGTTGATGTATCCATCGATCCGCAAATCGCCCCAGGGGTTCAGTGGGAGATTACTCAGGTTCACCATGAAGGGTGCGTACTTTAAGTGCGCGAAAGTCTTGCGGTCCGGGTCGGCTTCAGATTTCAGCTTTCCGTCAATATATAGTTTCAGGTGATCGCAGTTGGAGCAGACGGGAACAATGCCGGGTCCACCGGCGGACGAGTGGTCGCCTGAAGACCAGCTAAACGCCGGTTCCAGAACCACTTCTTCCGCGGGGTCGCATTGCGATTTGTAAAAACCCGCAGCCGCTTTTGGTAGCCGGAAGATATCGCTGACACCGTGGTAGCAGATGCGATCGCCGGAACCGAAGTTGCCGTGCGTGTTGTAATCGAAGGCGCACCAGCCGATGCCGCCGGCGTATTGATCACTAGAGGCAAGTTGATCGTGAACGCGCGCGTGCCGCAGCGTGTGTTCCGCCACGCGCTCAATCTGATCAATCCGCTTGGTGGAATACATATGGCCATTGAATTCCGTGTTCAGGTACAGCGGGTGATTTGGCGCTTTCAGAGGAAAGCCGAAATCGTTCATGGTGAAAACGTCTTCGAGCAATTCTGAATTGTACAGGTAGCGAATGCCGCCGGTTTGGCGCGATGGGTCAAGCTGATGCGCGGCTTGGTTCGTACGAACGTAAAAATTGTGATTGTCCTGCGATTCGTTGATGCGCACGCCCCACAGAATGATGGAAGGGTGATTCCAATCGCGGCGGATCATCTCTCCCACGTTGCGCACGGCGAGCGTCTGCCAGGCATCCTCGCCGATATGCTGCCAGCCGGGGATCTCTTCCAGCACTAACAACCCAAGCTCGTCGCAGGCATCCAGAAAGTGGCGGGACTGCGGATAGTGAGACGTACGGACAAGGTTTAGCTTAAGTTCATTCTTCAGTATCTGAGCATCCCGGCGTTGCACGCGCGTCGGCATGGCGCCACCTACATAAGGAAATGTCTGATGGCGGTTCAGCCCGCGAAGCTTAATGTGTTCACCGTTCAGCAAGAATCCTTGCGGCGTGAACCGGGCCTCGCGAAAGCCGATGCGGGTGCTGTATTCATCGCCCGCGTGCGAACAGACCACGGTGTAAAGCTTGGGCTTCTGAAGAGTCCACCGATCAATCCCGCCGAGATCGGCCATTCGCAGTTCTACATATTCCGGATTGCCCGAATAAGGTTGAACCACGGATTTGACCACGCGTTCGCCATCGCGCAATTCGGCCTTGATGGTACCGCCCGATGAACCCGTGGCGCCATGTGTAAGATAGCAGCGCATGTTCACCTGCGGGTTATTACTCATTACTTCAACAGGCATGGCGAAGACGTTCTCGATGAAGGTGTCGGGCACCACGCGCAGAGACACTTCACGGTAAATGCCGCCGAAGGTGAGGTAATCGATGTTGCCACCGAACGGCGGAATATCCGGGCGCTCGGATGAATCCACTTCCACGGCAATCACGTTGTCCCCAGACAAATTCACATGACTGGTGACTTCATGTGAGAAGGGCGTATAGCCGCCTTTGTATTCCGCCAGGCGATGGCCGTTCACGGTAACGGTGGCAGCCGTCATGACGCCTTCGAAATCAAGGAAGACGCGCTGGCCCTTCAGATCGGCAGGCAGCTTGAAGTGGCGGCGGTAGAGCGATACAAATTCATAGGCTTTATCGTCGAAGCTGTGCCACGGCAGCACGACGTTGGTGTGGGGCAGAGTGACGCGCTGAAACCTGGAATCGTCAAAGGTGGGCGAAGTGCCGCCGGCGACAGCCTTACCGCTGAACAGCCAATTGCGGTTCAGAGGGAAGATGCGGCGCGGTAACGCAGGGGCTGCTTCGGAGACTTGGGACGCCGCAAGCGCAGCGGCCGTGGTGCCAAGAAACGATCTTCGATTCATAAAACTGACAAAGCCGCGCCCGCTCTTTGAACGAGCGGGCGCGGCGTGGTTGGTAGAAGCGTGGTGTGCTTCGGGTTAGAAGTGGAAACGAAGCGACATCTGCATACGGCGCTCAGAGAAGCTTTGGGTGCTGGTCACCTTTCCAAAGCTGGAATCCTGCAAGTTGGCGCCTGGGCGGTCAAATTGAGGCGTGTTGCCGATATTGAAGGCTTCCGCGCGGAACTGGAAGCGGTAGCGCTCCGTGATGGGCAGTTCTTTGAAGAGTGAGAAATCCGCAGTCCGGGTGGGCGGGCTGGTGTTGGATTGCAAGCCCAGGTTACCCGGGGTGCCGAAGCCATTAGCGAGCCGGGCCGGAGCCTTCACCGCGCTGGTATCGAAGTAACCGTCCGGGCCACGTCCGCCTGAAGGTGAATCTTGCGGATTCTTGCCGGGAATCAGGTCGACGCCGCAGCGGGCGAACACGCCGACGCAGGCGTTGGACCCGATGGAGAAGGGCTGGCCGGTTCGGAACGAAAGGATCCCGTTAGCCTGCCAACCGCCAAGGGCGAAGTTGGTGGCGGAGTTCCAGTTGGCACCGTACTGACGGCCCTTGCCGAAGGGTAGATCGTAAGTAAAGCTGGCCACCACATTGTGCCGTACATCCCAGGCTGCGGTGGAGTAAGCGAGCGAGCTCTTGCGCGGATCGAAGGAGCCGAAGTTCGCTGAGCCGCTGAGCGTGGTGCCGGTGGTGGAAAGCGCGTGGCCGTAAGTGTACGCCAAGGTGCCGTTCAGGCCGCTGGAGTAGCGCTTATCGAGCTTGGTGGTGAAGCCGGCGTAGTTGCCGTAACCGTAGGATGTGGTGGAAGCGATGCCGCCAATGTTCGGGTACGGGCGGCGCGCGTTGTAGTTTGCCAGCGGGTCGCCTGTGATGTAGGGCGCGTTAGGATCGGGGTTTGAAACCTGATGCGCCTGATGATTACCAACGTATGCCAGTTCGAGAGCCGTGTTGCGGCCGAGTTCGCGCTGGACAGCCGCGTTCCACTTATGCACAAGCGGGTTGCGGAAATTCGTGGCGATAGCGCGGAAGCTGACGGGCGCGGGCAAGTTAAAGACGTTCGACGGGAAGCCATTCTTGAGCCCGTTGAAGTAAGGGTTTGGTCCGAAATCGCCGACTGAATAACTGGTGCCGGCAAGGTTGCGGTTTAGATCGATAGAAGCATTAAACGGGACGGCTTCACCACGGTTCGGATAGCCGCCCTGGTTCTCTTCGCCGCCATAGAAAATGCCGTAACCCAAGCGGAAGACGGTCTTCGAATTCCACTGGTAAGCGGCACCAATGCGCGGGGAGAAATCGAACTTGTCGGACTTGATGAGAAACCTATCTACTTCGCCTCTGCTGACCTTTACTTGCGGGAAGGCGGTTGCGAAATTCGAGGGAAGCGGCGCGTTCTGATCCTTGCCCTTCGGGATGTAAAGGGTCAGGGTGTCAATGTCGAAGTTCGATTGACGTCCAAAGCGTTCGCCGATGGGCGAGAAGAGCTCATAGCGGAGGCCGAGGTTTACGGTCAACTTCGGAGTTATCTTCCAATCGTCTTGTCCGTAGAAAGCCCAGGCGGTTTTGAAGGAAGAGATGAAGTTGTTGGTGGAAATCTGGCCGTTGTTGATTTCGCCCAGAAGGAACGAGGCATAAGCGTCTCCGGTATCGGTGGAGAATCCATTACCTGTGCTTGCAAGATCCTTGCTCGGGTAGGCGGTGCTGTTACGGTTGAAGCTGATGTTGCCGTGCGGACTAGGCACCTGGAAGAACGGGAACTTGATTACCCTGTATTCCGCGCCGAACTTATAAGCATGGCTGCCTTTGTTGATGGCGACGTTCTGGATGAAATCGAGAACGTTATTGTATTCCTTGGAGGGGAGCCAATCGGAAGCGCCGAAGCCGCTGTAGTTGTCGATATTGGTGGAGGGCAAGCCGCCGTTCAAAGAGGTGGTGGGGTTATAGCCGCCAATACCGAAGGCCTTGAACTGATCCACGCCAGCGTTTGCCTGCAAGCGTGAGGTGATGAGGCGGGTGAAAGCAGCGCGCGTTTCGCTAATGATTGACGGGCTCCAAACACGCGTATAGCTCAACATGGCGTTGCGGGCCAGATCCTCTTCCGAGTTGGAGTTAAAGTAAGTGGCATCAAGCGCGCCAGGCAGCGGCTGGGCGTTGAACTTGTTGGTGTTCGACCAGCTCAAGCTGCCGAAGATACTGTCCTTATCGCTGATGCGGTGATCAACGCGGAGGTCGGCTTGGTCCACCTGCTGTGTGGCGTTGGTGGGGTTGAAGTAATTGTTGTTCGGACGAACGCCGCGCGCGGTGGCACTGGTGGGCGCGGGGAACAGATTAATGAGTTTTTGGGCCACCGGATCGATGCGGCTGCCCGGAATGATGTTGCCCAGGAAAGGGTCGCGAATGTAGCCGCGCTGGCTTGGGTCGGGATTCGAGCAATTGGTGAGACAGCGCTGGCTGGCTGGATCATAGATCTGGCCGGCCAGGATGGGGCGGCCGAGCGCGTCGACGCCGATTTGGCC
>Ga0123338_10003244_pt1 | contig 14781 bp, 13 predicted proteins | sample grotaG_FD_89793 | JGI IMG/M metagenome (GOLD analysis project Ga0123338, IMG submission 89793) | Glacier valley bacterial and archeal communities from Borup Fiord, Nunavut, Canada, to study Microbial Dark Matter (Phase II) -... | ecosystem: Environmental > Aquatic > Freshwater > Ice > Glacier ...
GAAAGTTAGTCGTTGGGGCCGTGTATTCAACATCCACAACCAACGTGAGTGTTACCGTATGTAAATAGGAAAGTGACAGCGCCGGCCAGGTAACAACACGCGTTGCCGAATCATAGGTCCCTCCATTACTGGCGCTTACAAAACTAACATTGGGGTCAAGGGTATCAGTGATGACAACTCCATTTGCAATCGTATTAGTTGAGTAATTTGTTACCGGTATAGTATAGGTCAGGTTGCTGCCGGCATAGATAGGATCAGGTGCATCAGACTTTGTAACACCGACTTCTGCCTGAACTGTAAAGAAATCTTTGGATTGAAGCAGCGGAACCGTCTGATTTCCAACACTGATTGTATCAGGCGCTGCGGCAGCTGTTTGAGCTGATATCATGCGGGTTGGCACATTGCTTCCGACTGAAATAGGAATAGTTGACTTAAGAACAAGCCATACTTCCATAATGATGTTATCACCACTATCAAGTCCGGACACGGTAAATGTCCCTTGTATTTCTTCTGTGGATCCGCTTCCAACTAGTGCTTCCGAGTGGGATACAACCGATGCATTAGCACCTGGATCAATGTTTCCGACATCGCTGAAGTCAACAAACGAACTGTACACCATATAGGCCGGATCAAATCCAAAGTCTGCGCCGTTCACTGTATGAGTATTCCAACCAGCTGTAAAAGTAATCGTTCCGTTCTCTGGTGCGGTATCCCCGTTAACCGCAATCTCGATCTCAAAAGGTACGATTTGACCGAGTGCCAGATTCTTTGGCATGATTGAGGTTATTGCATCTCGATTGTTGGAAGAAAATGTGGGACCATAGGCAACAGCATCCGGCAGGACACTACTGCCGGCGACTCGGCCATTGGGGATTGCCGCCAGCGCTGCCGGTGTCTTCTTCGGATATGTCGGAGCGTAGGGTCCTTCATTGACAGCCGGATCAGCTGCATACAATTTGATTGAATAAGCTCCCCCTACCGCTAATACGGGTACTGCCGGAAACATACTCCCGAAAAGGAGTATTGATAATATTGTGCTTATTAATTTTCTATATGAGAACCCATCTTTATTTTTTTTTGTGAACTCACTTTCTTCTGAAGTAGAGCGCTTCGTTTTCAGCCTCGTTTTATGGTAAAACGTGGTTAACCTATCGAAAAATTCAATGACATCGCAAACACCATCCTCTCAGAATAGTTGAATAGCATAACGGTTTACTGAAAGCTTCATCTTAAAAATGTGCAACTGCTGAATCATTAAAAATCACTCGCTGAATCACTTTTGCTCTACTATTTGAAACCAGGTGGTTGAATATGTCACCGCACCTGTTTAAACGTACGGAATTTCAGGTAGCGGTTCTCATAGCTTACGATATAGGCAGAAAGCAAAATCCGAAAATCCCGGGTAAAGCGTCCATCCTTATGCTAATGAAAAGCAAATAGAAAAAAGCACAATTTTGGTTTCAGAAAACATGTCATTTTTCGATTTTCAAGGTGCACGTTAAATAATTCAAAACACAATTCTCAAATTAATTTTATATCTTTGTTTGTATTTTACCTTAATGGCAGTAATGTTTCAAGCGTGTAACAAAAGTTATAAAGTATATTTGTCATTTGCGGGATAAATTCAAATCACTTTTAAGAAATAAATACATTTGTCTTCCGTTGAAAGACATAATAAATCATCTGACGCGTCACAGAATTGTTGTCCGGACTACATCAGGTAACCGGGTTTCATGAAAAATAAAAACAGCGCCTTTCAGTGCTGTACATGGCAGAACAGACAATGGACCTTTCTATTCCTTTATTTACGGAAAATCGGTTTTCCTCCGGTTTCCGTCAATTCATCTACGACCGGAGTCGCCTCAAGCGGAAGATTGCCGGCTCTTTTCTTTTCAAATAAAGTAACGATCAGGCCGACAACGATCGGCAGGTAGAACGTAATCAGGCGCCACAGGACAACGGCCAGACTGATCATGTTTTTGGGGAAAAAGAGGCTGAAAAATATGTAGAAGCTGCTTTCTGCAGCACCTAATGCTCCCGGAATGGGCATAAACGCAGCGATCATAAGGACAAAAGCCTGGGATGCTACCAAAGTGACGCTGTCTGCTCCGCTTAACCGGAAGCTTAAGTATATTACGTTCCCGATGAGAAAATACACAGTAAGCTCAACAATAGTAAGCAGGCTCATTTTCAGAAGATGCATTTTGTGCTTGCTCATATACTGGAACTGCGTATGGAAGCTTTCGAGTTCCTTATCCACAAATTCCTTCTTGGCCACGGGATCTTTAACTATCTTAATGCGGGCGAGAAGATTGATGATGAAGTTAGCCGCTTTGATTGTACCGGTTTTAAAAAACGCAACGGATATCAGAAGCACTGTCACGGCTGTATGAACCACAAATCCGACAATAACGGCAAGCATAAGTACTTTTACTTCCTTCATGAAGAAAGTAAACCGGAGAATCAGAGTTGCCAGGCAGTAAACGGTCAGAGTGATCTGGTACACGATGAATTTGGTAAGGAGTGCTGTCATCGTTTCACCGAGGGGCGCCCCTCTTTTTACAAGGAAATAAGCCTGGGCGGGTTGTCCTCCGGATGCAAAAGGTGTCACGCTGTTAAAGTACTGGCCAATCAGGGTAAGACGCATTGTGACGCCGAAGCGTTGTGACGGGTGCACCGGCTTGATCGCCAGATGAAGTACATATGCATCGAGAAGCCAATATGCGGCAATACATCCCAGGGCGGCCAGAAGCCATCCGGGGTGTGCCTTCGCAATAACCAGTGCGATATCCTTAATTCCGTCCACGCGATACAGATAGACAACGAGAAACACGAAAGAGAATGCAATTAATATGAGATTGAAGTAATTAGAGCTGATGCCCTTATCGCTTTTTTGCATATTTCCTCACTTTTGCATCGTACACCTTGCGGTAGAATTCATCCCACATAGCAAAGACATGTTCTTTTGAATAGAATTCATGTCCTCTCTGAGAAGCTTCCGCTGCTTGTAAATAGTAGGAGGGATCACCGGACAACTTGCCTATGGCTGATACAAAATCGTCCATACTGTGCTCTTTGAGGTAAAAGTCAAATAAAATGTCTTCATATATGTCGAGGTCGCGTAAGAGCATTGGAATATGACAGCTCATGGATTCCAGAACAGTCATCGGGAAAAGTTCCTCAAAAGATGGCAGGAACATGACATCCGCAGTGTTATATACTTGCGGCATCTTTTCCCTGTCAATAATTCCAAGGAAGCGGACATTAGCCGGGGGATTTTCCATGATTTTTTTAACTTGTGAATAGCCATCCGTGATCGCGCCGAAGGAGAATCCGCCGGCCCATACAAATTGTATGTCCGGCATGCGTTTAGCCACATCTATAAAGTCAAATATTCCTTTTCTCACCTGAAGCTGTCCAACGCCCAGTACAACGAACTTATCTTCGGGAATTCCGTACTGAACACGCAGCGCTTTCCTGTCTGAAGGAGAACATTTGAAAAAAACTTCGTCCGATACATAATTGGGAATAAAAGTTACCTTACTTCTGTCCACTCCATAGTTCACGAGCTTTTCGATGAAAAAGGAATTGACGGTTACCAGATAATCGATTCGTTTATAAAAAGAAATCATATAGGAATAGAAAGCCTTTTTGAAAAAACGCGGCAGCTGTATGCTGGTCTCAACCGTTTCGGGGAGCATGTGTACATAACCGACAGTCATTCCCCTTTTTTTGACAAGACCCATACACATATAATATTTGTAATCGATCGTATGATAGTGGGTTATATCCGCAAACATTACTTTGTTTTCAGTAATTTCAAAATCATCAGCCATATATCTTTTAACCAGACTGACCTGCTCCTCATAAGCGGAGCCAACGCCCTGCCCTTTGATTTTGTAAGCGCTGGACAACATATTAATTGTCTTTTTGCCATTCGCATCTTTGCTTGACATGCTTTTTTACCTTCTTCATGATATTATCACTTTTCTCTTTGGTTATAATACCACAAACAATGAACTTTCCACTTTGTGAAATTAGTGGCAAAATAGTAGAAGCTACTTTTTGACATCATGAAGGACATAAAGGAGGTATATATGATTTCACTGATTGCTGTTGATATGGACGGCACCCTCTTGGACAGCAGCGGCAAAATTCCACAGCATTTCCCTAAAGTATACAAACGTCTTGATAAGGAAGATATCTTATTCTGCGTGGCCAGCGGCCGGCAGTACTTCAGCCTGCTGAATAGTTTTGAGGCTTTGCGCGATAAGATTGTCTTCATCGCGGAAAACGGGGCTAATGTCGTATTCAAGGGCGAAACCCTTTATATGTGCCCCATTCCCAGCCAGGATGTCCGGGAGATTTTTGAAGAAGTAATCAAGCTCCCCGACTCGCTTACCATCCTGTGCGGACGCAGGGCAGCCTATATTATCGGCGCCGAACCTGACCAGACGGAGTATCTGACCGAGATCGAAAAGTATTACCCGGTCAAGAAATATATCCATTCGCTTGACGAGGTGGATGATGATATTTTCAAGTTTTCCGTGTGTACACTTGACGGGGCCGAAGAAAAATCGCTGCCGTTTTTCACGCCGTTTGCCGAGCGCTATTCCGTTATTGTTTCCGGTAAAATCTGGCTTGACATTGCACAGCCCGGCATCAATAAGGGCGTTGCCATCGCGCATGTCCAGGAATATTTCGGTATTGCGCAGGAAGAGACGATGGCCTTCGGAGATTTTCTCAATGATATCGAGCTTCTTCAGAACGCCCAGTACAGTTATGCGATGGCAAATGCGCATCCGGATCTTTTCCAGCATGCAAATTACCAGGCTGCGGCCAATTATGAGGACGGCGTTTTACGGCAGATAACGGATATGCTCGATCACCCGGAAGAATATGAGTATGAGACGGACGCCGCCGCAAACGAATGAACTTAAAAGCATTGCCTTACGAATAATCGGGTTCGTCTTGATTTTTCGCTCCGGTACGTGCTAAATAAGGTATATATAAAAGAGACATGTGAGTTTTAAGCCGCCGCAGAAGGCGGAGTATTGAGGCCAAATGGCAGGGAGAATGAATTATGTATAAAATCGTTTCTAAAAGGCAGCTGAATTCAGTTGTCACCATGCTTGAAGTTGAGGCGCCGTTTATTGCCCGAAAAGCACAGGCGGGGCAATTCATTATTTTCCGTGTTGATGAATTCGGCGAACGCATTCCTCTTACCATTGCAGATTATGACAGGGAAAAAGGTACAATCACCGTTATCTTCCAGGGCGTCGGAAAATCTACCCGGATGCTGGCTGCCAAGGAAGTGGGCGACACGATTCTTGACTTTGTAGGCCCGCTCGGAAAAGCCACGGAAATTGAAGGTTTCAAAAAAGTCTGCGTCGTCGGCGGAGGCGTCGGATGTGCCATAGCGTATCCTTCCGCCAAAGCTCTCTTTGATAACGGAGCGCAGGTGGATATCATTGCCGGTTTCCGCAACAAGGATATTGTCATTCTTGAAGACGAGATGAAAGCTGTATCAAACCGTCTTTTTCTTACAACGGACGACGGCTCCTATGGAATTAAGGGTTTTGTTACCAATCAGCTGAAGAGCCTGATTGACGCCGGCAATAACTACGATCTTGTCATTGCCATCGGACCCGTCATTATGATGAAGATGGTTGCCGAGGTCACAAGACCCTACGGAATCAAGACGATTGTCAGTCTGAACCCGATCATGATCGACGGCACGGGTATGTGCGGCGGCTGCCGTGTTACCGTAGGCGGCGAGATCAAGTTTGCCTGCGTACACGGTCCCGATTTTGACGGACACCAGGTGGATTTCGACGAGCTCATGCGCAGAAACACGTTCTACAAGAAGCAGGAGCTCGCAGAATTGGATCATGTCTGCAGAATTGGATTGGAGGTCAAGGAAGATGCCTAATATGTCACTTAAAAAAGTACCGATGCCCGAACAGGATCCGGAAGTAAGAAATAAGAATTTCAGCGAGGTCACTCTCGGTTATACGCCGGAGATGGCCATCGAAGAAGCAACCCGATGCCTTAATTGTAAAAACAAGCCCTGTGTGGCCGGCTGTCCCGTATGTGTCAAAATCCCGGAATTTATCACCAAAGTTGCTGCCGGAGAATTTGAAGAAGCTTTTGACATCATCAAGACAACTAACTGTCTCCCAGCTGTCTGCGGACGTGTATGTCCCCAGGAATCACAGTGCGAAGAAAAATGCGTCCGCGCCATTAAAGGAGAATCCGTCGGCATCGGCCGTCTTGAGCGGTTTGTCGCTGATTATCATATGGCTAACAGTCAGGCAGCGCCAGTCGTGCCCGCTTCCAACGGACATAAAGTCGCTGTAATCGGCGCCGGTCCTGCAGGCCTTACCTGCGCAAGCGATCTGGCGCTCCTCGGATATAAGGTTACTATTTTCGAAGCATTCCACATGCCCGGCGGCGTTCTTGTCTACGGAATTCCTGAATTCCGTCTGCCGAAAGCTCTTGTCCAGAAAGAAATTGAAAATCTCAAGGTACTTGGCGTCGAAATCATGACCAACATGGTAATCGGCAAGGTTCTTTCCATTGACGAGCTTTTCGAAGAAGACTTTGAAGCCGTCTTTATCGGTTCCGGCGCCGGTCTTCCCACTTTCATGAAAATCCCGGGTGAAAACCTGATCGGCGTGTATTCGGCCAATGAATATCTGACACGCGCCAACCTGATGAAGGCGTATGACAACCAGTATGACACCCCGATCCGCAACAGCAAGGCTGTCGCAGTCGTGGGCGGCGGCAACGTCGCAATGGACGCCGCCCGTACAGCCAAACGCCTCGGCGCCGAGAAAGTCTATATTGTATACCGTCGTTCCGAAGCGGAAATGCCCGCACGTGCTGAAGAAGAACACCACGCCAAAGAAGAGGGTATTATTTTCAAGAACCTTAATAATCCGGTAAGTATTCTCGGCGGTGAAAATGGCGAAGTTACGGGTATGGAGTGTGTCGAGATGACGCTTGGTGAACCGGATGCTTCCGGACGCCGCCGCCCTATCGAAAAGGCCGGGTCCAACTTCGTTCTGGATATCGATACAGCCATTATCGCAATCGGAACGTCACCTAATCCACTGATCCGCAATACAACGGCCGGCCTTGACACGAACAACTGGGGCTGTATTGTAGCCGATGACAAGATGGCCACCTCCCGCAAGGGTGTATACGCCGGCGGCGATACCGTAACCGGCGCAGCTACCGTCATATTGGCCATGGGTGCCGGCAAAACGGCCGCGCAGTCAATTGATGAGTACATTAAAGGCTTATGAATAAAATTGTAGTAATGGACGGATACACTACCAATCCGGGAGATCTCTCCTGGAATCCTTTTGAAGCTTACGGAGAGCTGGAAGTATACGACCGGACTCTTCCCTCCGATGTATTGGCAAGGATCGGCGATGCATCAATTGTGCTGACCAATAAGACGCAGTTTCCGCGCAGCACACTCGAGCGTATGCCGAACCTCAAGTATCTCGGGGCCATGTCAACCGGATATAACGTGATTGATGTGGAAGCAGCCAGGGATCTGGGTATAACGGTCACAAATATACCGGAGTACGCGACCTTTGCGACCGCACAGATGACAATCGCCCTTCTTCTGGAGCTCACCAACCGTGTCGGACGTCACGACCGGCTCGTGCACGAAGGCGGCTGGGCCAGAAGTGTCGATTTCTGTTTTACGGACGGACCTCTTACTGAACTCTGGCAGAAGACCATGGGTCTTGTCGGATACGGAAAGATCGGCAAAAGAGTGGCCGCCATCGCGCAGGCTTTGGGCATGAAGGTACTGGTTACGAGCCGTTCGATCGAAAAGCGCATGCAGGCGGGAGAGATCTCATCTGAAGAAGCGGCTGTGGACGGCACATACTATGCGGACTTTGATACGCTTCTAAAAAACAGCGATATCATCTCCTTTCACTGTCCTCTCACTCCCGAGACTACAGGTCTGGTAAACCAGAACACTATCTCAAAGATGAAAGACGGCGTACTGCTTATCAACACATCCCGCGGACCCGTTTTTGAAGAACATGACGTGGCTCAGGCGCTTGGCACCGGAAAAATCGCAGGAGCCGCCGTGGATGTGCTGTCGGCAGAACCGGCCGACGAAAAGAACCCGCTTCTGACAGCGCCGAACTGCATTATCACGCCGCATATTGCGTGGGCTCCCAAAGAGACCCGTCAGCGGTTAATGGACACTGCCTATGAGAATCTTTCCAGCTACCTTTCCGGAAATCCGCAGAATGTAGTCTAAGAATGTAGTATTTTACTTTCCCTGTAACTCACAAAGGCGTTGGCATTCAATGAATGCCAACGCCTTTGCCATACGTACCCCTCGTACAAATGCCTATTTACAAGAGAGAATTTCCAACCTGCAAATATATCATCTCGATTCTACGACTAAAATTAGGATAAATCAAGTCTAGTTCCAAGTTCACTGTCATGTCCCGGATGCTGGAAGGTCACTAGACAAGTCATTCACTTGTCAAAATGCCGGGAAAATATCCGTGTGTCCTCGAGCAGGGCGTCAATTGAATCAAGCCCAAGACGATGAAGAAGATCCATTACGTAGGGGTTGTCGACCGGTGTATAACAGTTGGCCGATAATCCGTATCGATTGACATGATCTCTTCCCTCTTCCCTTGGAATGAGTGCTTTGGGTCCGCCGACGCACCCTCCGACGCAGCCCATTCCCTCAACAAAGTTGGACTCAAGTTTGCCTTCATTTATCTTTGCAAGAAGCGCCTTACAGGCCGGTACACCGTCGGCGCACTCAGCTGTCAGAGGAATCAGACGTCCGGGATTCAGACGGTTTACGGTACTCTGCACAGCCTTGCTGACTCCGCCGGCTCGTGCATAGATGCGTCCAGCCGTCGAGGAATGATCACGCAGATCCTCCGGCTCCGTTTCCGGATGAATGCCGGCCAGGTCGAAAATATCCTGCACTTCCCTGAAGGTCAGTACATAATCTATAGCATCCGCGATATCTTTTTCTTTAGCTTCTGCCTTTTTTGCGACACAGGGACCAATAAAAACTGTTTTGGCATTCGGATGCAGGAGCTTGATAGATCGCCCGCAGGCCACCATCGGAGAGACCGACGGAGGTATGTGCGGAACGAGCTGCGTGTATACCTTGCGGATCATAGCAATCCAAATCGGGCAGCAGCAGCTTGTAAGAAGGAAATCTTTATCTGTCTTTATGGACCGGTCGAACTCCATTGCTTCCTTGAGGGTAAGAATATCAGCAAAAAGAGCGACCTCAATCATTCCTGCAAATCCAAGATGCTTAAAGGAGCTCCGGAGCATCCCAGGCATGACTTCATCACTGAACTGGCTGATGTAAGCAGGAGCTATCAGTGCATATACGGGTGCCTCCGGATGATTCAACAACTCAAAAACAGGCAGAAGATCTTTTCTTTCCACCAGGTTTCCGGCTTTACAGTGGTCAATGCAGGCTGAACAGCCTATACATTTATCCTTATTGACCGTCACATTTCCGTTTTCATCTTTTTCAAGCGCATCGAAAAAGCAGTTTCCCTGACAGGCTTTCTTATCTTCTTCCGAACACAGGCAATCTGCTATCCGCATGATTACCGGCTGTTTTTCCGGATTCAGAAGACAATCCAACTGATATTTATCGTAATTCTCATGACCCTGGGGATTCTTTAAATTCTCCTCAACTTTGTTGTGAACAGCAGCCTCAAGTGCCTTCTGATATAGTTCATCAAAGGTATCCATTCCAGGCCCTCCCCATCTTATTTTCATGCAGATTTTTTTGGGCAGTCTGCTTCTTCCATTTTGACTCATTTACCCAAAAACAGCAATATACGGCTTTACTCTGCTTTTTAGAGCTTCATTCTGCATTTACTCCGGCGGGAATTACGGTATCCTGCACGAAGCTTACCGCGTTGCCAAGTCCTGAGAAGATATGATCTTCCCCGATCATTTCTGTTACGCCTGCCTTGTCCAGCACCTGTCTGGGCTGTTCCTGGATACCGGTAACAAGAAGCATGATTTTTCTCTTTTTGCAGAGTTTAACAATTCTTGTAAAAGCATGCAGGGCCGTGGCATCCATAGCCGGAACATGCTTCATCTTGATAATAAGAACCTTTGTCTTTTTGCCGACCTCTGTGGCAGCCTCAAGGAATTTATCCGCAGCGCCAAAGAAGAACGGTCCGTTTATTTCATAGATAAGTACATTCTTGAATACCTTGGTTTTAGGAAGCTCGCTGTCCTCAGATACGTCGGCTGAAGTGCCGGCTGCGCCTTCTTCACCCTCTTCTCCGGCGTCCATGTTGCGAACCTTCACTTCGGAGACATCTGCCATTCTCTTCATGAAAAGAAGGGCGGCAAGAACGATTCCGATCTCAATGGCCTGAACAAGATCAAAAAATACGGTCATAAAGAATGTAACAAGAAGAACCAGGATATCGCTTTTCGGCGATTTGAACAGGTCTGCGAACTCGCGCCATGAACTCATATTGTACGCGACGATAATAAGAACGGCAGCAAGTGCAGTCAGTGGAATCATTTTTGCAAAAGGCATGAAAAGGACAAGGATCAGTAATAGAGTTACCGAATGGACCATACCGGCCACCGGAGTACGTCCGCCGTTCTTAATATTTGCAACAGTACGTGCAATGGCGCCTGTCGCCGGAATTCCTCCGAAGAGAGCCGATCCGATATTTGCGATTCCCTGTGCAATCAATTCGGTATTGGAGCGATGCTTGCCGCCGATCATACCATCGGAGACAACAGCGGACAAAAGAGATTCGACCGAGCCGAGGAAGGCGATGGTAAACGCCGGACCCACCAGGGCAAATACTTTCTCTGTCGACAGCTGCGGGACAATAAATGCAGGAAGAGCCGATGAAAGCTCGCCGAATTTGCTGCCGATCGTCGGAACGTCGATTTTGAATACAAAAACAAGGACAGAAGTAACTACGAGCGCTACAAAAGCTCCGGGTATCTTCAGTGTCAGCTTCGGCAGGAAAATCATGATGCCGAGCGCAAGGGCACCGATAAGAACAACTTCCCACTTAACTGTAGAGATGCTTGCAATATATATTTCCCACTTGCCCAGGAATTCTGCAGGAAGCGCCTTTGTTGTAAGCCCCAGGAAGTCCTTAATCTGCGAGGTGAAAATAGTAACGGCAATACCGCTTGTAAATCCTGTTGTAATTGTATATGGAATAAATTTGATGACTGAACCTAATTTAAATACGCCAAATAGTATCATCATGATACCAGCCATAAATGTGGCGATCATTAGTCCGTCAATTCCGTATCGGGCAACAATTCCATAAATAATTACCATAAAGGCGGCTGTTGGTCCTCCGATCTGCACGCGGCTTCCGCCAAGCATAGAGATCAGAAATCCTGCAATGATTGCGGTATAAATACCTTTCTCCGGTGATACGCCCGACGCAATGGCAAGTGCAATGGAAAGCGGCAAAGCGATAATTGCAACAATTACACCTGCCGTAATATCCTGCCCGAGCTGCTTTCTGGTATAACCTTTCATAGTCGTTAATAGTTTAGGTTGAAAAACTGAACGCAAATAATTCATTCTTTTCCTCCAAGTAACAGATTTGCCGATGTCCACGAGTAATAAACTATACGCTTACCCATGGTATTCGTCAAGAAACTGAAGGCTGAATAGGTCGGCCCGAAAGAAATATACCAACGAAAAGTCCAGCAGAAAACGCAGCAGCCAGGCGTCATGAATTATCTTGATTATTTGCTGTTTCTGCTTTTTTTGACGGTCTTGAACTGAACTATGATTCCGATAACGATAAAGGCCACAGCTACAAGTATGGTAAGTGCGGGCTGACCGTTGCCTTCTGAAAAAGCCTTCACTATTGTCCCGGCGCTTATATCAAAAGTACCCGCGCTGCCAATAAGCGAAAACACACTCTGTGTAATCAGAATTCCGCCGAAAAGCGATGTGATCACAATGATGGCCGGTTTCTGTAATATACATACTACGGTGCCGACAATTGCGCCTGCAATGACAGCTATGGCGACTACTATCCAGAATTTTTCCGATTGCGTAGAACCCGGAAGATTCGACAATGCATTAGCCACAGCGGTCCCGACGGTACCGTTCCCGCCGATGGAGATGTCCGTGATAGAATCAGCGACCCCGCCTACCCGCGTATTTCCGATAAGAACCATAAAAAACGCCGTCAGACCCACGCCGGATCCAACGGTCATCAGAAATATCTTCAAAACAACAAAAGCTGTAACTAACATCGAAATGTAAAAAAGAGAGGCTTTATAAATGTTATAGGACAGAATGCCTAAGAGAATTCCTCCGGCGCCCATGAATACCAGAACCCAAAAGCCGCCGCCCTTATCCGGGAGAGAACCTGCCGTAAGACTATAGATGAAATAACCGATTCCGGCGCCAAGGATAAAGCCGGCCAGAGACATCGCAAACCTAAAAAGGCGAAAGCCAAAAAAGCAGAGTATAACACCGCATATAAGCGAAATAACCATAGTCACTGTAAGCATATTTTCTACCTCATTCTACAAGATGTATCCGGCCAAGTTCAATGATATTCCGGACGTGTTCATCATTTAGTGAATAGTACACAACTTTGCCGTCGCGTCTGGCCGTTACCAGGCGGGTCTGCCTGAGCGTCTTAAGCTGATGCGAGATAGTCGACTGGTTCATGTTCAGCAAAATTGAAATATCACATACGCACATTTCGGAAAAAGACAGTGCGTGCAGGATACTGATTCGTGTCTTATCGCCCATGATTTTGTAGAAATCCGCCATTTCAGAGCGGAGCTCAGGTGAGAGCATCTGACTTCTGACACTCTCAACCACATCCTCATGAATAATATTGCAGTCGCAGTAATCGTAAGAAGAGTTACTATTGTCATCCGTTTGATTCATACTACCTCCCGGTTGCCTAAAGCAGACTACGGCGTCAAATCCACAACATTTATCTATGATATTCTACACTTCTTACCGGCAAAGGGAAAGTGGGCAGCGCTTTGGGTATCGCTTATGTATCGTTTCGCACCTTTACCCGTTGGGTTCAGAGGTCCAGTTTTTGATCCTGTCCTCCAGGTTGAATACTAGCTTTTTGTTTTTTATATATACGATGTCTTCATCGGGATATGTCACGATATCGTCTTCTTCCCTGGTTCCGATGTCGAGTATCTGCAGGATCCCTGAACTGTTGTTTATGAACTGATGTGTGATGTTTTTTCCGGCTTGTTTGGATATTACATCATTTGTCTTTACCTGCAGTTCCTCTCCGTCCATTCTCAGAATCCCGCTGCCGCTGACTATCAGGAAGAATTCTTCCTGTTTGGAATGGGAATGATATTTAACGCTGGCTGCACCGGGCTTTACATAATCCATATTCACATAGATTTTCTCACAGCCGATAGCGTCACCGATTAATATTGTTTTCATCTTGGATAAAAAAGCAGGATCATCCATATATTCTTCCGGGATGTTATCAATATTGGATACGTTTTTCATCGAAATGTTCCTCCCGATCACTTACTTCACCAAAACGGGCTTGCTTTCTTACACAGTAACATATTATGATTCTACTCATACAGTTATATTTATATCTTTTTAACTTCTGAATATTTCTTGTCAGGTTAAAAGGGGAATGATTTGATGGATGAATGGAATGTTTTGGAGCAGGATAAAATCAGACTTCTTGGAAGATCTGATTGCCTTTCCGGTGTTTTTCATATGGACTGGACGGGATCCTGTATTGAATTTATTTTAAAGGGTTCGCATGCACAGATTCAGCTGACTGCGGTGAGTGACGGCAGGGAACAGTGGGTTCTTTTCGAGATTGACGGTATTCCGTCAGCACGTGTCCGCCTTCATGACGGGACGCACTGGTATACAGTCCTTTCCAGCAGGGGATATCCCAAAAGTCATAGATTTGTAGCCGCGGCCAAGCGACGAATCCGGATTTTCAAAGAGACCCAGGCGCATTATGGTGATAAGAATGCAACGACAAGCTGTGACCGGATCCGTGTGGACGGCGAGCTTTTTGCGCTGCCCGTGCGAAAAAGAATCGAGTTCATCGGCGATTCCATGACCTCCGGCGAGGGTGCCATATCTCCCCGGCTTGCTGATGTCGGTTCTGCTGTTTCCATTGATGAATGGTCGACATCCTATTATGCATGGCCCGGCTATACATCCCGCCTCCTGGATGTTGATTTCCAGATTTTATCGCAGGGCGGCTGGGGCACGTACTGCGGCTGGGACAATAATATGTTTACAGCAATCCCGTCCATATATGACAGGATCTGCGGCGTCATATCGCAGCCCTGGGCGGCCGCGCGCGGTGCGGATAAACCGTATGATTTTTCGTTTCATCCGGATGTGATCGTCCTCAATATGGGAACCAACGATGACAGCGCCTTTGTCCAGCCGGCCTGGGTACACCCTGTGACCGGAATGCATTTTAAGCTCCGCAGAGTGGATGAGGACACAAACCCTGATTCTTATGAGTACGTAAAAGAAGACCAGGACAAGGTAATAGAAGCCATGGTTTCTTTTGTAGAATTAATCGCCGAAAAGAATCCCGATACACCGATTCTGTGGTCTTACGGCATGATGGGACAGGGTATGTGGGCAACAATTGAGAAAGCAAAAAACATCCTTCACACGAATGGACTCACACAATTTGATACAATTTTTCTGCCTTTAACCCCAAGCGGGGATTTCGGTGCCAATTCGCACCCGCTCGCGGCGCA
>Ga0123338_10003253_pt1 | contig 14737 bp, 10 predicted proteins | sample grotaG_FD_89793 | JGI IMG/M metagenome (GOLD analysis project Ga0123338, IMG submission 89793) | Glacier valley bacterial and archeal communities from Borup Fiord, Nunavut, Canada, to study Microbial Dark Matter (Phase II) -... | ecosystem: Environmental > Aquatic > Freshwater > Ice > Glacier ...
CGGCGGCCTCGCTCTCGGCGTCCAGGGCGCTCGTGGCCTCGTCCAACAGGAGGATGCGGGGGTTGCGGAGCAGGGCGCGGGCCAGGGTGATGCGCTGGCGCTGCCCGCCGGACAGCCGGCCGCCGCCGGGGCCGACGCGGGTCAGGTAGCCCTCGGGCAACCCGTCCACGAAGTCTGCCGCGGCGGCATGGGCGGCGGCCTCCACCTCCGCATCCGTGGCGCCGGGCCGGCCCATGCGGATGTTGGCCGCCACGGTGTCGTCGAACAGCAGCGCATCCTGCCCGACATAGGCAATGGCGTCCCGCAAGCTGCCCAGCGACACCCCGCGCACATCCGCCCCGTCCACCAGCACCGCCCCGGCTGAGGCATCCTGCAGCCGCGGGATCATCGCCAGCGCCGTGCTCTTGCCCGCGCCCGACGGCCCGACCAGCGCCACCGTCAGCCCCGGCGCGGCCGTAAAGCTCAGCCCGTCCAGCCCCGTCCGCCCGTCCGGATAGCTGAAGCCGACGCCCACGAACCGCACCTCCCCCCGGCCCGGCGGCAATGGCGGCGCACCGGGCCGGTCGCGGATGGCTGGTGGCTCGTCCACGACCCGGAACACCCGGGACAGGCCGGACAGCCCCTCCTGCAAGGCGGCGTTCAGCGACCCCAGCGCCCGCAGCGGCTGCGACGCCATCAGCAGGGACGCGACGAACCCCGTGAACGCGCCGATGCCGCCGCCGTCCCCCACCGCCGACCGCCAGCCCGCAAAGCCGATCACCGCGGCGATGGCGGTGCCGCCCAAAACCTCCAGCAGCGGGTCCACCCGGGCGCGGCTGCGCGTCATCCGCAGCAGGGCGCGATACAGGGTGGCGAAGGCGGCGTCCGCCCGCGCGCCCTCAGCCGCCTCCAGCCGGTAGGCGCGCACGGTGCGGGCCTGGGCGAAGCTTTCATGCAACAGCGCCGCGGTCTCCCCCATGCGCTCCTGCATGCCGCCCGAGGCCCGGCGGATGCGCTTGCCCAGGCGCTGGATCGGCAGCGCCGCCAAGGGATACAGCGCGGCGGCGATGGCGCTGAGCACCCAATCCAAGTACAGCATGGACACGACCAGCCCCAGCACCGTCACGCCGTCCTTGAGGCCGTTCACGGCGCGGGTCAGCGCCTCGCGGATCAAGGTGGCGTCGGTGGTGAAGCGGGCGGCGAGCGCCGCCGGCGCTTCCCGCTCCACTTGCGCCAGGTCGGCGTGGGACAGGTGCGCGAACAGGCGGCCTTGCAGCTCGCGGATGACCAGCAGCACGACCTGCTGCACCATCACGTTCTGCCCGTACTGGGCCGCCGCCTTGGCCGCCGTGACCACGACGACCAGGATGGGGATTTGATACAGGATGCGCTGGTCCCGCACCTCGAACAGGGTGAAGGCGCGGCCGATGATCACGGGATACAGCGCGGTCAGCCCGGCCATCACCGCCGTCAGCGCCACGATCCAGCCCAGCCGCCCGCGGTGATGCCGCACATGCTCCCGCCACAGGCGGCGCAGCAGGGCGCTAGTCGAGTCCTTCAGGCTGGCGGAAGGGCTGGCGGGTAGGGCGTCCATGGGACGGCGTGTATCAGGGGCGGCGGCGTGCGGCCAATCCGGGGGTGCGTTGGCGCAGCAGGCGCTTGCAGGGTGCCCGGCCCGGCACGCGCCTACCTGCGGCGCACCCTGTCGTGGTCCGGTCGGCAGAAGGGTCGTGCCGCTCTATTTTTGCGTGGGCCTTGCACGGGACCAGCGCGGGGCGCAGCGCCGCGGCGATCCCAGTGACGATGCCGATGGCGGTGCCGGCCCTGGTGCCAGCAAGCTGGCGCGAATGAGGACAGTGCGTGATGTCCATAGACTCTTGCTGTTGAACCCCGGTGCTGACAGCCGGGCACGAAAGAGGGCCGCCGCCGACCGCGCCTACCGCTTCGTCCGACTCGTCCCGGCAGCCTTTGACACCCGCCCCCCGCCGTCCCTACAGACGGGCATCACGGACCAGCATGCAAACGAACGCCGGAGGATCGTGGCATTGGCCGCACAGAGCACGCCCGCGCCCCACGCGGCCTCCTGGCCCGGCCTCCTGCTAGTGGCGGTGCTCGCGGCGATTCCCGCCGTTGCCGCGCTGGCCATCTTCGGCATTATCATGTCGCCGGACAGCCCCGGCTATGTCGCATATGCCCAGCAGATCATCGCCGGGCAGGTGCCGTCCGGGGCGGCGTTGCTGGGGGAGTCGCAGTCCCCGATCAGCCTGTTCCGCACGCCGGGCTACCCAGCCGTGCTGGCCGTGCTCATGCTGCTGTCCCCCGGTGAGTGGCGGCTGGCCACCGTACTCCTGCAAATCACTGCCCAAGCCGCGCTGGCTGCCGGCGTCTATGCGTGCGCGCTGCGGCTGGGGACGGGGCAGCGGCTGGCGTTTGCCGCGGCCCTGCTGCCGTGCATCGGTTTTGCCGTCGTCGTGCAGATCGCGGTTCTGACCGATGCGCTCTACACGGCGCTGATGGCCGGTGCCGTCCTGCTGGCGCTGCAACGCCGGATGCTGTGGGCCGGGCTGGCGCTGGCCGCCGCGGCGACGCTGCGCGAGGCGACGCCGGTCCTGGCATTCTTCTACCTGCCCCTGGCGCTGACCCTGCCCGCCCGGCGCCTGCACGCCGCCGCGGCGCTGCTGCTGCCGCCCCTAGCCGTCGCCGCGGGTCTGATGGCCTGGAACGCCGCCCGGATCGGCCAGCCCGTGCTGACCACCAGCCGCCAGACCGTCATGGTGCAAGCCGTGCTGCCGCCGCTGAAGCGCGGCCTGCCCATTTATGACGGCCCCAGCGACTTCGACCGCATTGCGCGCGAGACCGTCGGCACCGGCGAATACGGCATGATTGACACCCTGCATCTCCGCCTGTTCCATGAGGCCCACATGGCCGCGCCTGACATGGCCGCCGCAGCCACCGCCCGCTACTGGTCGGCCTGGCAGCGCTTTCCCGCGGCGATGCTGACGGCAACCTTCAACAACCTCCGCCGCGAGTTCTTCGCAATGCCATTCCAGCCCGTGGACACCGTGGGCGCCCTGATGGTGTATGCCGGCTGGCCGCGCCCGGTGTTCGACCGGCTGAACCTGCTGTGGGTGGCGCTGCGCGGCGGCTCGGTCAGCGCGGGGTTGTTCATCCTGTTGGATGTCACGACCCGGCTGGCCGGCGGCGCCTTGGGCCTGCTGGCGGTCGCGTCGCCGCTGCTGCTGCGCTGGCGGCGGGACGTGGTGGCGGTTTGGATCGTCTGCGCCGGCTTCTTTGCAGTGTACCTGCCGGTGCATATCGAGACGCGGTACCTGGTGCCCGTCGTGCCCCTGGCCTGCTTGCTGGCAGCCCTGGCCTGGCCGGGGCTGGTGCAATTGATCGCACCGGTCCGGGCGAGGTGGCGGCGGGCGGCGACACCGAGGGCGCGGTCAACTGAGGGGTAAGGCCAGCCGCTGCAACTCCGCCCGGCACGCCGCAGCACCCGGCACGCATCCGCCAGCCAGCCACCACGCCCGCACCGCCGCCAACAACTCGCCCACCGCCGGCCCAGGCGGCACGCCCATCGCCAAGGCGTCCCGTCCTGCCAGCGGGAACCGTGGCCGCGGCAGCGCCTCCAGCCGCTCATGCAGCGCCGCCCAGCCCTCCGCGCCAGCGCCGCCCCCGGCTTGCGCCAGCCACGCCCGGCCCGGAATAGCGCCCGGCGGGGTGTCCGCCAGCAATCGCCGTAGGGCATCGTCGTCCAGGCCGGGCGTCGGCGCGGGACCGTGCAGCGCCAGCAGCCGGTCACGCTCGTTGGCCGCCATGCGCAGCGCCTCTGCCAGGGGCGCACCCGCTGCCGGGCATAGGGCGGCCAGGCGCAGCAGCGGCTCGGGCGGGGCATCGGCCGCCACCAGCCGGTCCAGCCGCCCGGGGTCCAGTGGCGGCGGCAGCAGCGCCGGCAGCACCCCCAGGTCCGCCATCAGCGCCACGGCGCCGCGCGGGTCCGGCGTGGCCAGGATGCGCTTCAACTCGCTCCATACCCGCTCCGGCGACAGGCGGGCCAGGCCGGGCACACCGCCGCGCAGGGCATCCAGCGCCTCCGGGTCCGGCGGACCCTGGCCGTAGCGCGCATGGAACCGGAAGAAGCGCAGCACCCGCAGGTAGTCCTCGGCAATGCGCGCCGCCGCGTCGCCGACGAAGCGCACCCGGCCCGCCGCCAGATCCGCCGCGCCGCCGAAGTAGTCCCATACCGCCCCATCCCGCATCATGGACATGGCGTTGATGGTGAAGTCCCGCCGTGCCGCGTCCTCCCGCCAGTCCTCGGTCCAGGCGACCTCGGCGTGGCGGCCGTCCGTTTCCACGTCGCGCCGCAAGGTCGTGACCTCGTAGCCGCGCCCGGCGCTGACGGCGGTGACGGTGCCGTGCTGCAAGCCCGTGGGCACCACCTTCAGCCCAGCGGCGTTGAGGGCGCGCGTGACGGCGTCCGGCGGCTCCGGGGTCGCCAGGTCCACGTCGGCCACTGGGCGGCCTGCGATGGCGTCCCGGACGCAGCCGCCGACCAGGCGCGCGCCGGGGAGGGCGGCCGTCACTGCCAGCAACGCCGGGTCGTTGGCCCAGGGGGGCGGAGCGATGTGGAAGGAGGGCGGCGTCATGCGGGGCTGGTGAGAAAGCGCGGTTCTGCTCCCTCTTCCTTTGGGAGAGGGTCGGGATGAGCGGGTCTTGCGGTGCGGACCCAGCCGACGCAAGGCCGTGTGCCAACAGCATTCACCGCGCCCCGCGTCGCAGCCAAGCCCCCCTCACCCCGGCCCTCTCCCGGAGGGAGAGGGGGAAGGGGCAGGCTACTCCTCACGCGGGGGCACCACCTGGCCGTCGCGCAGGGTCGCGGGCACGTAATGCGCGCCGGGCGCCGCACGCTCCCGCACCGCAAACCACGCCAGCCCTGCGCCGACCACCAGCAGCCCGGCCAGGGTGCCGCCCAGCACTGCCGGCGGCGGCCCGGGCTGCCCGCGCGTCACCGCCGCACGCCACAGCGCGTAGGCGGCCAGCGGCGCCAGGAACAGCGCCAACTCAACGAAACGCATCCCTTACGCCCCCTGTGCCCGCAGCCGGTGCGCCAGGTGGACCAGGATCGCCGCCGTCGCCCCCCACACGTAGTGCTCGGGATGCGGCCACACCCAGAAGGTCCGCTGCCGGCCGCGCCACTCCGCCCGGCGCTGCTGCGGCGCGGCCGGGTCCAGCAGGGTGGCCAGCGGCAGCGTGAACACCGCCGCAACCTCGTCCTCATGCGGCGTCAGCGCCAGGCCGGACGGCAGCAGCCCCAGCACGGGGGTGATCCGGTAGCCCGTGCCCGTCACGTAATCCGGCAACCGCCCAGCCAGTTCCACCTGGCCCGGCGGCAACCCGATCTCCTCTTGCGCCTCCCGCAGCGCCGTCGCCTCGGCCGAGCCATCCTCCGGCTCCGCCCGCCCGCCTGGGAAGGACACCTGCCCGGCATGATCCTTCAGGTGCGGCGCGCGCAGCGTCAGCAACACGCCGGGGTCGCCGCCATGCACCAGCGGCACCAGCACCGCCGCCGGCGTCAAGGGCCGGTCCACCAAGTCCATAGCGTCGTCGGACGTCGCCAGCGCGGCAAAGGCGCCGCCCGGTAAATGGGTCGTGGGCAGGGCGGTCAGGCGCAGGCGCAACGCGGACAGGTCCATGCGCTATCCGGTCCAGTCCGCACGCATCCTGCCATGGCGGCGCGGACCAGAGGCAAATGTGCCTTCACCGGTCACGGTAGGCCCTCTATCGTCCAACATCCTCAAGAGGAAGTTCAATATGCGTCTGCTTTCCAAGATGTTTTCGTTTCAAGGCTGGGACACCCGGCTGGACTACCTGGCTTCCATCGGCATGTCCGTCGCGTTCTTGCTTGTAGGCGTCCTGCTTGTCTTCGGACTGAGCAAAGTCCTCGCGCCAGCCAGCATGGAGCCTGATGGAGAACCCACCCTGCTTGCTGTCATAGCCCTGGTCTCCGTGTTTGTAGCCATTGTCGCAATGCGCGTCCTCTCGACCTGCCGCAGGTTCCGCGACATGGGCCGCAGTCCCTGGCTGACGCTCCTAATGATTATCCCGGGTGTCAACCTGATTACCGGGATCGCGCTGTTGTTCGTCCCAAGCGCCCCGGGACAGTCGCCACACGAAGCTGCCAACGTGTTCTAAAGCCGGCCGGCATCGGGCGCGGGCGCTTCTAGCTGTCCGCGTCCAATCCCACCGGCAGGTCGCCTAAGGAGAAGAAGCGTCCCTCGCTCCACACACCCAGCACCTCGCGCCCGTTCAACATGCCGGGCACGGCCAGCGCCACCAACTCGTAATACACGGCCCGGCCGATGCGCGCCTCCAAGGGCTGCCCATCGGCACGCACCAGCAGGTAGGGCGTCGGCTCGCACGTCAGGCAATCGTGCCGCACGCGGATCGGATGCTCCGGCCCGGCCGTCACGACCTGGTCCACATTGGTCCGGAAAGACAACACCTGCCCCGCCCCGTCCCCGGTCCAGTCCAACTCCACCGCGGTCCAGGGCGTGTCCTCGACCTCGATGCGCCCGCGCTCGGCCGGCGTCTCCAGCCAGTAGTCGCCCGCGGCGTCCCGGCGCAGCACGCTGCTGAACAGGCACACCAGCTCCTTCCGGCCAATCGGGCTGCCCCGGTACAGCCAGGTGCCGTCCCGCTTGATGACGAAGGGCAAGTCCCCGCACTCGACGCGCGGCGGACGTCCGTTGGGGCGCTCGCCCCGGATATCCCCCCGGACCTCACCAGGCCCACGCTCAGCCGGCCGAGCGTGGGCCTGGCCGCCCGGCACCGTAGAAGGCGACGTAGAACTACAGGCGACCATCGCAGGCCGGCTCATCGGTAGATCAGGTATGGCATGGTGCCCCATGGGCGTGGCATCGTTCACGTCTGCGTCTCCGGGCAACGCCGAACTTCCGTTCCCACCCGCGATATAGGTAGCCTCCCCCGGTTGATGAAAGCCCCGCCGGGCGCAGATCGTCATAGCAGCCAGCCAACAGGGGCACACAGCTTTGTCAGACACCGCCACCGACCCCAGCCGCCTGGTTGCCGACGTCGAAGCGCTCGGCCACCGCGCAGCCGCCGCCCGGGCCGAGATCGGCCGCGTCATCTTCGGCCAGGAGGACGTGGTCGAGCAGGTGCTGGTGACCATCCTGTCCGGCGGCCATTGCCTGCTGGTCGGCGTGCCCGGCCTGGGCAAGACCCTGCTGGTGGATACGCTCGGCACCGTCCTGGGCCTTGCGCCCAAGCGCATTCAGTTCACCCCCGACCTGATGCCCGCCGACATCACCGGGTCGGAGGTTTTAGATGAGGGCGAGGACCGCCGCCGCTCCTTCCGCTTCGTGCCCGGCCCCGTGTTCTGCCAGTTGCTGATGGCCGGCTAGATCATCCGCGCCAGCCCCCGCACCCAGTCCGCCCTTCTGCAGGCCATGCAGGAGGGCCGCGTGGCCGTCAGCGGCACCGACCACCCGCTGCCCAAACCCTTCCATGTGCTCGCGACGCAGAACCCCATCGAGCAGGAGGGCACGTATCCCCTGCCCGAGGCGCAGCTTGACCGCTTCCTGCTGCAAGTGGACGTGGGCTACCCGTCCGAGGCGGCGGAGCGCGCGATGCTGCTGGCCACCACCGGCGCCGGCAGCGCCCGCGCCCGCCCTGTGCTGACGGGCGAAGAACTGATGGCGGCCCAAGCCCTGATCCGCCGGGTTCCGGTGGGGGAAACGGTGGTGGACGCCATCCTGAAGCTGGTCCGCGGTAGCCGCCCTGAGACGGCCGGCCAGGACGCCATCCGCCGCCATGTCGCCTGGGGGCCAGGGCCGCGCGCCGCGCAGTCCCTGATGCTGGCCTGCCGCGCCCGCGCACTGCTGGACGGCCGCTTGTCGCCCAGCCTGGACGACGTGACCGCCCTGGCCCAGCCCGTGCTTCGCCACCGCATGGCGCTGAACTTCTCCGCCCGCGCCGAGGGCGTGGGCCTGCAAGGCGTCATAGATAACCTGGTCGGCGCGGTGGTATGACGGGGTGTTTCTGCCCCCTCTCCCTCCGGGGGAGGGTTGGGGTGAGAGGGTCTTGGGGGACCAGCTTGCCTTATGGAGCACCGGTCCAGCACGGACTGGCCTCGGGCTTCAAGCCCCCCTCACCCCAACCCTCTCCCGGGGGGAGAGGGGGCAGGCAGGCCACACCCCTTGAAGCCTGACACCTCGCCCACGATCCAGGCCCGCCGCGCCGAGTCCCTTGGCGCCCGCCTGCCGCCCTTGCTCGTGGCGGCGCAGCGCGTGGCGGCGACCGTCGCACAAGGCGTCCACGGCCGCCGCCGGGTTGGCCAAGGCGACAGCTTCTGGCAGTACCGCCCCTTTCTGCAAGGCGATGGCCTATCCCGCATAGACTGGCGCGCCAGCGGCAAGTCAGACCGCCATTTCGTGCGTGAGACCGAGTGGGAGGCTGCCCAGACTGTCTTCCTCTGGCGCGACGCCAATCCCACCATGGCTTGGCGCAGTGGTGCCGCCGTGCCCGAGAAGCGGGAGCGCGCGGAGTTGCTGCTGCTCGCCTTGTCCGCCCTGCTGCTGCGCGGCGGCGAGCGCGTACGCCTCTTGGGCGGCCCGCCCCGGCTGCGCGGTGGGCGCGCGGCGCTGGAGGGCATCGCCGAGTCCTTGGCCGACCTGCCCGAGGACGGCGGCGTGCCGCCTGTGCCTTCCATCCCCCGCCATGCCCGCGTGGTCCTAATCGGCGACTTCCTGGCACCGGTGGACGACTTGCGCGCTGCCATCGGCGCCTTGGCGGCGGTGCCCACCACGGGCCATCTGCTGCAAGTGCTGGACCCCGCCGAAACCCTGCTGCCCTACAGCGGACGCGTCCGCTTCCGCGGCCTGCTGCAAGAGGCCGACGAGGTCGTGCCCCGCGTGGAAGGCATCCGCGGCGCCTATGCGGACGCTCTCGCCGAACGCCAGCGCGTACTGGCCGCCATCTGCTCCGCCGCCGGCTGGACGATGGGCCACCACCGCACCGACCACCCGCCCGAGGCGGCCCTGCTCGGCCTCTACACCGCACTGTCCCCGGCATGAAGGGCGCCTCCTGCTCCCTCTCCTTCCGGGAGAGGGCCGGGGTGAGGGGGTCTTGGGGGACTAACCTTGCCCATCGCGCACCGTCCCTACACGGGCCGGCCCTGCGCTCGACGACCCCCTCACCCCAGCCCTCTCCCGAGGGGAGAGGGAGCATCCCATGATCTTCGCCGCACCCTGGCTCCTGCTTGCCCTGGCCGCGCTGCCGCTGCTGTGGTGGCTGTTGCGCGTCACGCCCCCGGCGCCGCGCGTGCAGTCCTTCCCCGCCATCCGCCTGCTGGCCGGGCTGCGCGCGCCGGAGACGACGGCCGCCCGCACGCCCTGGTGGCTGCTTGCGCTCCGTATCTTCGCCGCCGGGCTGGTCGTCCTCGGCCTGGCCGGACCCGTGCTGGACGCCGGTGGCGCCCTGCCCGGCGCCGGGCCGCTGCTGCTGGTGCTGGACGACGGCTGGGCCAGCGCGCCAGACTGGCCCGCCCGCATCGCCGCCGCCAACACCGCCCTGGACCGCGCCGCCCGTGAGGACCGCCCGGCCCTGCTGCTGACCACCGCCCCCAGCGAGGACGGCGCCGCCCCCACCCTCATTACCGCCGCACCCGTCCCGGAACTGCGCCCCCGCCTGGCCGCGCTGCGCCCGAAGCCATGGCAGCCCGACCGCACCGCCGCAGCCAAGGCGCTGTCCGGCGCGCGGGCCGGCGCAGTGTTCTACATCCCGGATGGCATCGCCGCCCCAGGGGACGACGTGTTCGCCCGCGCCCTGGCCGCCATTGCCCCCGTGGTCGAGGCCCGGGCCGATCCCTCCCCCGTCCTGGTGCAGCGCCCGCCCCGCGCCGACGCTGGCGGCCTGACAGCCCGGATCGAAGCGCTGCCCCAGCCTGCCGACCGGCCCGTGGCGGTGCTGGCGCAGACCGGCGACGGCCGCACCCTAGCCCGCGCCGAGGCCTTGCTGCCCGCCGGTGCCACGTCGGCCGAGGTCCCGGTAGTCCTGCCGCCGGAGCTTCGCAACCAGTTGGCCCGGCTGGTGCTCGCCGGCCCGGCCTCTGCCGGTAGCGTGGCGTTGCTTGATGAACGCTCCCGCCGCCGCCCGGTCGGGCTGTTGGCGCTGGAGGCCGGGGCGGACACTCCGCTGATCGGCCCCTTGTTCTATGTCCGCCGCGCCTTGGCGCCGACCAGCGAGTTGCGGGAGGGCACGCTGGCCGACCTGCTGAAGCGCGAGCTGTCGGTGCTGGTGCTGGCCGACGTGCCGCTGGAGGGCGACGACGCCCGCGCGCTGGACACCTGGGTGGGCAAGGGCGGGCTGCTGATCCGGTTTGCCGGGCCGCGCCTGGCAGAAGCCGGCATGGCGGATGCCGACTCTGCCGGATCGCCTGCCGCGCCCGACCCCATGCTGCCGGTGCGCCTACTGGCAGGGGACCGCCAGTTGGGCGGCGCACTGTCTTGGAGCCAGCCGGCCGCCGTCGCGGCGTTCCCCGCGGCCTCGCCCTTCGTGGGCCTGGCAGTCCCGCCGGAGGTCCTGGTGACCCGGCAGGTTCTGGCGGAGCCGAACGCGCAGTTGGCGGGGCGCACCTGGGCCGGGCTGGCGGACGGCACGCCGCTGGTCACGGCCGCGCCGCACGGCCAGGGGCGCATCGTGCTGTTCCATGTGACGTCCAATGCCGACTGGTCCAACCTGCCGCTGTCCGGGCTGTTCGTGGACATGCTGCGCCGCATGGTGGACCTGTCCGCCGGCGTCGCCGGCGTGGCGGAGGACGCGGTGCTGGCGCCTTCCGAGACACTGGACGGCTTCGGCAGCCTGTCGCCGCCACCGCGCTCCGCCACTGGGATCACCGCGGCGGAGCTTGCCAGCCCCGCCGTGTCCCCGCGCCACCCGCCCGGCATCTACGGACCGCCAAGCGGCCGGCAGGCGCTGAACCTGGGTGCCGCCGTGCCCGTCCTGGCCGACGCCCCTGCCATCGCAGGCGCCACCGCCACCCCCCTGGTGGGCAGCGTGCGGGAGCGTCCGCTCGGCCCGGCGCTGCTCGCCTTCGCGGTCGGCCTGCTGGCGCTGGACCTGCTGCTGTCGCTGCGCCTGCGCGGCCTGCTGCGCTTGGGGCCAGCCGCCGCGGCGATGCTGCTGCTGGCCGTCGTGCCGGCCAAGGCCGCGGACCTGCCGGCCTTGGCGACCCGGCTGGCCTACGTCCTCACCGGCGACCCCCGCGTGGACGGCGTCTCCCGCACCGGGCTGCAAGGCCTGTCCATGTACGTGAACCGCCGCACCGCCGCGAGCCTGGCGGAGCCGGCGGGCGTCACACCCGGTGAGGACGACCTCGCCTTCTACCCCCTGCTCTACTGGCCCGTCACGGCCGACGCCGCCCCCAACCCGGCAGCCATCGCCGCACTGAACGACTACACCAGCCGCGGCGGCATCGTGCTGATTGATACCCGCGGCGGCGGGACGGAGGGCGCAGGCACCGGCGCCGGCTTCAACCCCGGCACCGACGCCGCGCTCCGCCGCATCGCCGCCGGGCTGCAGGTGCCGCCGCTGGCGCCGCTGACGGGGGAGCACGTGCTGGCACGGTCCTTCTACCTGTTGCAGGAGTTCCCTGGGCGCTTCGACGGCGATACCGTCTGGGTCGGCCGCGACCAGGACCGCAGCAACGACAGCGTCAGCCCGGTCATCATCGGCGCGCACGACTGGGCCGCCGCCTGGGCCGTGGACGGCGCCGGCCGCACGCCCTACGCCACCATCCCCGGCGGCACCCGGCAGCGCACGCTGGCCTACCGCTTTGGGGTGAACCTGGTGATGTACGCGCTGACCGGGAATTACAAAGGCGACCAGGTGCATGTGCCGGCGCTGCTGGAGCGGCTGGGGCAGTGAGCATATTCGTGTTCAAAAGGTTCTGTCATTGCGAGCCGCTTGCGGCGTGGCAATCCAGGGGCCGCGAAGACCGATCTTTGGTTCTGGCTTTGGTTCTGGCGGCCCCTGGATTGCCGCGTCGCTTCGCTCCTCGCAATGACGCCGACTGCCGACGCCGCTGCTACTCGTGCAAGGCCACCGCATGAAGCTCGACCAAGCCTACGCCGCCCTCCGCTTCGACCCCGCCGTCCCCTGGTGGGCGCTCGGCGCCCTGGCCGCCGTCTGCGCCGTGGCCCTGCTCCCCGCCATCCTCCGCCGCGCCCGCGGCACGGCCTGGCGCGGCCTGGCCTTCCTCGTGCTGCTCGCCTGGCTCGCCGGCCCCCGGCTGATCCGCGAGACCCGCGACACCCTGCGCGACATCGCGCTGCTCGTCGTGGACCAGTCCGCCAGCATGGCCGTTGGCGACCGCGCCGCCCTGCGCGACGCCGCCCGCGCCCGCCTGCAGCAGCAAGCCGCGGGCATCCCTGACCTGGAGCTGCGCACCGTGGACGTACCGGAGGGCGGGCACGACGGCACCGCCCTGTTCGCCGCCATAGACCGCGCCCTGGCCGACATCCCCCGCGCCCGCCTGTCCGGCATCATCGCCCTCACCGACGGCCAGGTCCACGACGTCCCCGCCGCCCCGCCCGCCGGCCCCATCCACGTCCTGATCCCCGCCAAGGGCGAGGAGACCGACCGCCGCATCCGCGTGATCGAGGCGCCGACCTTCGGAGTCGTTGGCAAGGACGTTACCATCAAGGTCGCCGTGGACGACCTGGGCGTGCCCAATCCCACCGGCGCCGCCCGCCTGACGCTCCGCCGCGACGGCGAGCCGCCCATTGCCCAGGATGTGCCCATCGGCCGGGAGGTCGAAGTCACGCTGCCCATCACCCGCGGCGGTCCCACCATCGCGGAATTGCAGGTCGCGCCCCTGCCCGGCGAGGTCAGCCAACTCAACAACCGCACCATTATCCAGGTGAACGGCGTCCGCGACCGCCTGCGCGTGTTGCTGGTGTCCGGCGAGCCGCACGCCGGGGAGCGCACCTGGCGCCGCCTGCTGAAGGCCGACCCGGCCGTGGACCTCGTCCACTTCACCATCCTGCGCCCACCGGACCGCGACGACCTGACGCCCCTGAACGAACTGGCCCTGATCGCCTTCCCGACGCGCGAGCTGTTCCAGGTGAAGATCAAGGAATTCGATCTCATCATCCTGGACCGGTTCCAGAACCGGGGCATCCTGCCGCCGACCTACCTCCGCAACATCGCCGACTACGTGCGGCAAGGCGGCGGGCTGCTGCTATCCGCCGGGCCGGAGTTCACGGGCGCGACCAGCCTGGCCTCGACGCCGCTGGGCGCCGTGTTGCCGGCCCGCCCGACCGCCGGCGGGGAGGTGCAGGGCGCCTTCCGCCCGCAAGTGACGGCGCTGGGCACCCGGCATCCGGTGACGGAGACGCTGCCGGGCTGGTCCGCCGCGGGTCCGCCGACTTGGGGCGAGTGGTACCGCCGCATCGGCGTCGCCGGCGCCGCGCTCAACCCGGCGCTCGCCACCCCGGACGGTGCCCCTCTGCTGCTGCTGGAGCACGTGGACGAAGGCCGCGTCGCCATGCTGCTGTCCGACCAGATCTGGCTGTGGTCGCGTGGGCACGAGGGCGGCGGCCCCCAGGCCGAGCTGCTGCGCCGCATCGCCCACTGGCTGATGAAGGAACCGGCCCTGGAGGAGGAAGCCCTCCGCGCCCGGCTGGAAGACGGCAAGTTGTTCGTGGACCGCCGCACCCTGGGCGATGGCCCACCCGGCGACGTCACGGTCACGGCGCCGGACGGCACGCTCAGCCGGGTGCCGCTGGTGCCCGGCGCGCCCGGCCGCAGCAGCGCCACCGTGCCCGCGGCAGCGCCCGGAGTCTGGGCGGTGTCGGACGGCACGCGCCAGGCGTTTGCCGCGGCATCGGACGCCAACCCGCGGGAGATCGCCGACCTCCGCGCCACCGCGACCGTGCTGGCCCCCATCGTACGCGCCAGTGGCGGCAGCGTGCGCTTCATTGCGGACGGGGTGCCCGAGTTGCGCCGGATTGAGCCAGGGCGGGACAGCTCCGGCGCCAACTGGATCGGCCTGCCGCGCCGGCACGACCACGTGGTCACGGGCCTGGACGCCCTGCCGCTGCTGCCGCCTTGGGCGGCGTTGCCGCTTCTGCTGGGCCTGGTGCTGCTGGCGTGGCGGCGCGAAGGGGCGGGGTAAACGGCGCACAGGCCTGGCGACCCGCCCCCATGTGCGGCCAGGCGGATGGCCCGACCCTTGTTCCCGGCCGGCGTTGCAAAGAAAGTCTGTACGATGCACCCGGCGCAGTGGCCGCAGCGCCCCGCATGGCTAGGAGTGGTCTGGATGCTTGAGGCTCAGGCTGACGTTCGCGAAGCGCCGCCGTCCTCTCACCGCGACACGGATGCCCAGCATGGCTGGGTACTGGACAACTTCGGCATCAACATGCGTGACCCGGCTCATGGCCTTTGGCGGGGCCGTGCGGGAGTGGTCGGCGGGTGCTGGCCGCACTGCGGGCGGCAGCGCCCTGGCCGGTCCTCGCGGGGACGGCCGTGCCAGCGTGGAAGCGCCCCATCCAACGTCAGGAGCAATGCCGGGCAGTGCGGCAGTTCCGGGCACTCCTGCCGCGCCCGCCTCGGCCAGCACCGTCGTCAAAATAGTTGCGGCGGCGGTTGATGATTTACGTGGCGCGACTTGGCCCTTCGCGACTCCGTCAAGACTTTTGAGACCACAAAGGCTCATGCCAACTACGACAATGCGAAA
>Ga0123338_10003256_pt1 | contig 14728 bp, 17 predicted proteins | sample grotaG_FD_89793 | JGI IMG/M metagenome (GOLD analysis project Ga0123338, IMG submission 89793) | Glacier valley bacterial and archeal communities from Borup Fiord, Nunavut, Canada, to study Microbial Dark Matter (Phase II) -... | ecosystem: Environmental > Aquatic > Freshwater > Ice > Glacier ...
ATCAGTTCCGACCCGTGGCCGCCGGCATCGAGAGGTCGATCACAACGGAAGTCCGTGAAGCCGAAGCGGAGCATTGACGCCAGGACCCTGCCGGATCCCGCCACGATGGCGCGTGCGATCGAAGCGATGAAGAGCCATCAGCCGGCGAGCAGAACGTTCCAGTTGATGACGGCAGTCGCCTACTACGCGGGCCTTCGTCCATCGGAGGTCGTAATGCTCCGTGGCCGGGCGTTGCACCTCCCGAAATCGGGATGGGGTCGAATCGATGTCGTGGAAGCCGACGTCGATTTCGACGAGCCGGGCGAGCCGAAGACGGGACCCAGAGCTGTGCCGATTCCAGCGAATCTTGTGGCAATCCTCCTGGCGTGGATCGATGAGCGAGAAATCGCTCCGGATGCCTTGCTGTTCCGTACGAGGAACGACGGTCGGCCTGCGGCATCCAATTGGGCACGCTCATGGCAGCGTGCCCTCCGCTTGATCGGGCATCCACCCCTTCGGGTCTACGACTGCCGACACGCCGCAGCGACCACGTGGCTGATGGCTGGCGTTCCTCTTGGTGAGGTTGCCCGTCGCCTCGGCCACAGCGTGGAGACTCTGGTGACGACCTATGCCGGAGTGCTGGCCGGCGACGAGGCACTCGCCAACAAGCGGATCGATGACGTCCTGTCGACCACCGGTGCGCCTCGCGCCGGACGGCCTCGCCGGGTTTCGTAGCTACGGAGACCAAGCCGGAGTCTGTTGCAGCTGAATCCAGTAGCCGATCTCGATCGGATTGAATCGAAGGAGATGCCCCCACTTGACGAAGGGGATCCGCCGCTCAGCCACCAGGCGTCGGACGTGGCGAACCGAGACCCCGAGGTGCTCCGCCACTTGCTCGATGTTCATCAGAACCGGCAAGTCGTGTCCGCCGTCTGAGTGTGCAGTGGTGGCGTGGGCCTTCATCCGCCAGACGTTGAGCGTATGACGTCACGGATCACTACCCGGACAGGGTGGTCCGGTGGGCGTATCCTGTGTTCATGCCCGCAACGACGTTGACCGAGCTGCGCACACGGCGCAGCGAGATCATCGAGATCGCTCGCGCCCGGGGTGCGTCGAGGGTTCGTGTCTTCGGCTCGGTCGCCCGAGGCGAAGCGACAGAGACGAGCGACGTGGACTTCCTCGTCGACCTCGAACCCGATCGCAGCCTGTTCGACCTCGGTGGCCTCCTGATGGATCTTCAGGATCTGCTGCACCGCAACGTCGACGTCGTCACGGAACGCGGACTGCGTCCGAGAGTCGCTCACCGCGTGTTCGCCGACGCCGTCGATCTGTGAGAGGCGATCACGACCGCATCCTCGACATGCTCGAGATGTGCGATCTCCTCATCGAGCACGCTTCGGACCTGAGCCGGCTCGCTGAGGATCCGGTGATCCAAGCAGCAGCGCAGCGGTGGATCGAAGTGCTGGGTGAGGCCGCATCGAATGTGTCGGACGCGACCAAGAAGGCACATCCGCAAGTCGCCTGGCGAGAGATCACAGGCATCCGGGTGATCCTCGCCCACGCCTACTTTCACATCGAGCAGGACATCATCGGCAACGTCATCGAGCACGACGTGCCCCGACTCCGGGCTCAGCTCCAACCGATCGCGGAGTCACTGGCAGCGTCCGAAGACGAGCGGTCGTAGCACCGGCGTCAGATCGAGCTTCCTCATACCCGACCTACACGTCGGTTCGCTGAGGCGGACGTCGGCGATCAGACGTCGTCGGAGGCGTGGTCGCTTCGCAACCCGCCGAGACCGCTGACCGCTGACACCATGCCCGGGGCGCCGGCGCGATCGCCCAGCCGCGTCGACGACGTGCGCCCTGCCCGTTTCGGGCTCTGTATCCCGTCAGACGCATCGTGACGTTCTCTCCCTCCATGGCGGTCGGTTCGACCCCGCGGGCGGAGGGTGCGTCACGAAAGCGGATTTCGGGAGGCATGTGTTGTTGTGAGACCAGATTTCGCTGTTCCTCCCGATGACCGACCCGCGGACTTCCTCACGGTGGCGGAGGGCGGCGCTGTGTTGCGCTTCAGTCGCGGCATCGCCGACAAGTTGGCACCCGAGTTTCTGGCGACCCAGTCACGCGCCACGTTCGCGATCGCGTTGCCAGTCGCGTCAGTGACGTCGATGTCTCACGCGACTCGTCCGCGCGTCCGCCGCTCGTCCCATGTCGAGCGGCCGTCGATCCCGTTCGGCGCGTAGACCTCGTGGCCTCCACCGCGACCGCCCGACCTGACAACGATTCATGGACAGACGAGTGCACAGGGACGCGATCGCGTGGTGGTCGGCGGTGACGGTTCGGGTGACGACGTTGAAGGGTGTGGACGCGGGCAGCTACTACGTGGAGCAGTTGCCGAACTACTACTTGGATTCGGGCGAGCCACGCGGTGTGTGGCTCGGCGCGGCCGCGACCGAGCTCGGCTTGGCCGGCGAGGTCGACGATGATTCGTTCCTCGCGTTGATGGCGGGCAAGGATCCGCGTGATCCTGATCGGGATCTCGGCCGCCGGTTCGGTGAGAAGTCGGTGCGCGGGTTCGATGTGACGGCGTCGGCGCCGAAGTCGGTGTCGGTGTTGTTCGCGCTCGGCGACCGCGACGTGCGCCGTGAAGTGGTCGCGTCGCATGACGCCGCAGTGGCGGCGTTGCAGGGTTGGATCGAGGCTCATGCGCATACCCGGTACCGGATCGGTGGGGAGGTCGCGATGGTCGACGCCAAAGGGATCGTGGCGGCCGGGTTTCGTCAGCACACGAGTCGGGCGTTGGACCCGCAGTTGCACACGCATCTGGTGATCCCGAATCGGGTGATGTCACCTGATGGTCGTTGGTTGGCGTTGGATGCCCGTTTGATCAAGTTGGATCAGCAGTCGCTGTCGGGGATCTATCACGCCTCGTTGCGGGCGGAGATGACCGGGCGGTTGGGGGTCAGCTGGGTGGCGCCGGTGAACGGCATCGCCGAGATCGCCGACGTCCCCGCCGACTTGCTCGTCGAGTTCTCAGCCCGGACGACGGACATCCGCCGCCGGGTCGACGACAAGCTCGACCGGTTCACGGACACGATGGGCCGCGATCCGACACCGAGGGAACGGTGGAGGCTCGAACGTGAAGCAGCGATCGACTGCCGCCCCGTCAAGGCACACGCTGTTGACGCCGACGTGTTGCATGCGGGTTGGGCTGAGCAGACTCGTCAGCTCGGCCACGACCCGGCAGCCGTGGTTGCCGCAGCGCTCGACATAGTGGTCGAGCGGGGAGGGATCGACGAGCCGACGCGGGGGTGGATGATTGATCAGACGATCGTCGCGATGAGCGAGAAGCAGTCGACGTGGCGACCGACCCAGCTCCACCGTGAACTGGCCGCGCTCGTGCCGACCGTGACCGCGGTGTCGGCTGGCGAGTTGACGGTGTGGCTGGATGGTGTGGTCGATGAGATCGTCGCGACTCGCTGCGTGGACATCTCCAAGCCGGCTGCTCCGGGGGATCTGTTGCGGCGTGATGGGCGGCCGGTGTCCGAGTCGGTCGCGGATCGGGCGTTGACGACGCAGGCCATCCTCGATCAGGAGCGGGCGCTGATCGACTGGGTTGACCGGCGACTCACTCGTGACGGCATCGACGCCCCCGACGCAGCAGGTCGAAGCCTGAAGGAGTTGGATGTCGCCCAGGCTGCGGTCGCTGCGGCGGTCGCCGGTGACGCGGACATTGTGATGGTGGTCGGCCCGGCCGGGACGGGGAAGACGACGGCGTTGGCGCCGGCTGTTGCGGAGATCCGGGCAGCAGGTCGGGTGGTCTTCGGGGTAGCGCCATCAGCGACAGCGGCCGAGGTGTTGGCCGAGGAGACCGGGCTGGTCGCGGACACGCTCGACAAACTGTTGATCGAGCACCGCCTCACCCGGCCGCCAGGTGACCGTTTCGATCTGCCCGCGGGTGCGACGGTGATCGTCGACGAAGCCGGCATGACGTCCACCGCGAAACTGTTCGAGCTCGCCAAGTTGGCCGACGTGAAGGGGTGGCGGGTCGCGTTGGTCGGTGACCCGCTGCAGTTCTCGGCGGTCGGCCGGGGTGGCATGTTCGGTCTTCTCGTTGACACCTTCGGCGCGATCGAACTCGAACGGGTCCACCGTTTCGACAACGAATGGGAACGCGACGCCAGTCTCCGCCTCCGCCACGGTGACATCAGTGTCGCCGACATCTATCAGCAACACGGTCGGCTCCATGGCGGCACCGCGATCGAGATGGAACGCGGATCGGTCGCGCGTTGGTTCGAGCTGCGCACGGCCGGCAAGGCCGCGTTGTTGATGACCCCGACGAACGAGGCAACCGAACGGCTCAACGCGCGCTGCCAACACACCCGGATCCGCAACAGCGAACTCGACACGGACGGCACGACCACAACTGCCGGCCCGTACCGGCTGTTCATCGGGGACGAGATCGCGACACGACACAACGACCGACGGCTCCTCACCGATCGTGGGGTGACGGTCAAGAACCGGGCCGTGTGGACCATCGACACCATCAGCGTCGACGGTGCCGTGACCGCGACCGGGAAAGCCGGGACGGTGACGTTGCCAGGGGAGTACGTCGCCGCCCACGTCGATCTCGCCTACGCCCGCACCGGGATGGGCGGCCAAGGCCGCACCGTCAAAGGCGGCCTGCTGTACTCCGACGGCGCGACCGATCTCCGCAACCTGTACGTGCCACTGACCCGCGGCACCGAAACCAACGAAGCTTTCTTCGCGACCACCGGCGAAGAGACAGCGCTCGACGTGTTCATACGGTCGATGACCACCGACTGGATCGACCAACCCGCACACGCGCGGAGGGACGAACTGAACAACACCACACCGCACCGGCCAGGACTCCTCGACACCAGCCACCTCCGCCAACTCGTCGAACGACGCTTCGAGATCGGCAACACCCTCCAGCACGCCGCCACCAATCTCCGACGCGCAGGACTTGACCGCCAAACAGCCCACGCCGGCCTGGAGGCAGCAGAGCAACGAATCACCCGGCAGACCGCAGCGCTGGAGCACGCCAACGATGTCCTCGCCCGCTACGACCGGCCGCTACACCGCCGCAACCACGAGCACGACATCGCCAAGGCACAACACTCAGTCCGGGCCTTGCCGTACGACATCGCCGCCGCCTCCCTCGAAGTCACCGCGCTCAAACGCAAGATCGCAAACACCTACGTCGCCGAACGCGACGCCACCGCCGTGCTCGCCCAGCGACCGCAACTCGAGAGCGAAGTCCGCACGATCGACGACCAACTCACCAACGACCTGCACGCCAGAACGAGGATCGCCAGCCTCGAACAACCCGACTCCATCACCGAGATGTTGGGCCGTCGGCCGACGCCCGGAGAAGCGGCCCGCACGTGGGACCGCGCTGCCGGGCTCCTCGCACAACACCAAACCGCGTTCGGCATCGCCCGCGGCGCCGGACCCCAACCACGATGGGACCTCGAGAACGCGTACAGCCACAGCCACCATCAGCTCACCGAAGCAATCGCAATCGTCCGCCCCGCCCCGACACGTCGAATCGAGATCGAACCGCCCAGCATCGAACTATGACGCGACGATCACTACCGCAACCCGAGCCGGTCCCCGCCATATGCGTCGGGTTACACGGGTGACGGGGACGTGGTCGTCGTGGGCGCCAGAGGTGTTGCCCCCCGGCATCCGAACGCCGCCACTCACGTCGGAACGCTGCGCCGTCGGATCACCGGAATAACCGCGTCCGATCACCGGAATAACCCGGAGTACCCGGTCCCAGATCTCAAACAGCTGTCGGGTCTCAGCGGCGTGTTCTGGAGCGCGCGTTCTGCTCGGACTGCGTATTGCGTGGGTAGTGCCGATCGGCAGTTATGGCGCGTCTGCTGTCTGACACTCGGTGACGTCTGGACCCCCAGCAGGAGCGCGCGTTGTGGGGCGCTCCGGGTTCAACCCGGCGTACCACAGTTCGCCGGCGGTGCAGTGCGGCGCGACCGTCGCGGGCCGAGCGAAGTATGTGCCCTAGAACCGGCGACAGGTGTCAGACAAGACGCTGCACGTTGTACTCGACGCCAAACCCGGGATACACCCGGCCCTGCCCAACGAACACTGACTGGTTGAGCCATGCATAGCGCTCATCGCCGGTCTCGAACCGTGGAGAGATGTAGAAGTACTGGTCCCCGAAATCGGTGCCCTCGGTGCCTTCGCCTGCAGCCAGCGCGGACTGGACGTTGTCATTCATGTGGAGCAGACCGAAGTACTGCAGGTAGATGAACGCCCCGTCGTCGGTCTCGATCTGAGCGCGCACGTCGAGACGGCCGTACCCATCCGGACCGATCAAAATCCAGTCTGCGCCTGCTCCTTTGAAGCTGCCCGAGATACGGGGGCCTTCGATCCGTCCCCCGCTGACATCGAAGACCATGCGTGTGCCGAACGGTCCGTCACCCACTGGAATCGGCGATTTGAGCATCGCGTGATAGGTCATTTCGTGTATGAGTTCCATGGCATCTCCTCAGGTTGTGGGCACCTGGCATCCTGCCACACAGAAAGTGGACAGATAGACGATGCCCACCTTCTGGCTTGCCCCTCGAGCGTCACGCCCGACGCGTCGTACGACCGCACGATGCCCGCCATCGCTCACACGTCGCCAACAAGCGCCCACGCGATCGCCCCGACCGCCCACGCCAGCGTCTAGGACACGCGGGTCAACCTCCGCGAGGGCCCACGCCCACCATCGCCATGGGCGGTTCCGGGTCACTCGATATCGCCGCTCGATATGCCCAGGTCCCGCGCCACCGGTCCGAAACAGAAGGGCCCTTCTGCGGCGTCGCATAATCGCGGGCGGAAGGGCGTCGATGATCGCTGGGTCGAGGACGGGGTCAAGTAGCGCCGAATGCCCGCTCGACGCTCACGACGCAAGCGCAATCGACCGTGCAGATCAACGAGCGTCGAGCGGTAGATCGGAGCGGTATCGAAGTGATACCATGGGGCATGGCCATGACACTTCGCCTCACCGACAGCGAGCAAGCGGCACTCCGCGAACGCGCTGAAGCCGAGGGCATCTCGATGCAGGACGCCGCTCGCCGGGCGGTGCGAGAGTTCGTCAGTCGCGGGCTACACCGCGATCGCGTCGCCGCCGCCGCCACGCTCATCCTCGTCAACCACGCCGAAGCGCTGCGCCGACTGGGCGAATGACTGAACCGACCGAATACCTCGACCTCGACGACCTCGTCGATCTCGCACGCACGCTGCTCGGTGACCCACCACCGATCCGCGACATCGGGCTTCTCGGCTCAGCAGCCGCACGACCACAGTCCACCGCGTTTGGCGAAGACGCCTACCCCGACCTCATCACCAAAGCCGCAGCACTCCTGCAGTCGATCGTCAACAACCACGCTCTCGTCGACGGCAACAAGCGACTTGGATGGCTCGCAACAGCTGTGTTCCTCGAGCTCAACGGCGTCAAGGCGTCGCGCATCTCGAACGAAGATGTCTACGACCTCGTGATCTGGATCGCGTCGTCAAACCCCGACCTCGCTGACATCACCCGTCGACTCGAGGCCCTGATCCGCCCGCGACGGCGCCCCTAACTGCGACGACGAAACGAATGCATCTCGGCAGCTATGTCGCGGCGGCTACGTGTTGGCCACTGACTCCGCGGGGCGGATTTCGTTGATGGGGTCAGCATGGCGGTGAACGAGCCTCCAGCCATCGGCCTCGTGGCGATAGAGACTGGTCACCCGAAGCGCGACCGAGGCGGGCTCAGGCGCGTGAGCAAGCCGGGCCGAGAATCGCTCGACCTCAACCACACAGGCAAGCGCCTCTGTTGCGTGGGTGGCGATGAGGTCGAAGCCGACGATTTCACCATCGCTGTAGTTGCTCGCGGCACGACTGCCGGCAGCTCGAATCGCGTCACGGCCGACGGCGAACGGGCCGAATGGATTGCCGACCGTGATGTCGTCGGTGTCCGAACACAGCGCGACGAACGGTTCGAGATCGCCTCGGATAATGGCGGCGAGAGCCCGGTGGCTGGCCTCAATCGCGTCGGTCAGTGTCAACGGCATCCGCGGTCTCCAGTGGTTGATGATCGGCACACATAGTGCCCTGATAGAGGATGTGATGCAAGGACGTTGCGGTCTTCGTAGCGTTCGGGGTCTGGCCGGGTGTGTCTCTCGAATGCCCTGTCACCGTGATGGTTGACTTCCGAGCGAAGCGATCAGCCGGTCAGATCCAGTCGCGGTGTGGCTCGTAAGAGGAACGGCATCAACCACGTATCAGGTGTGCCCACCGTGGCGAACTCACTTCCATCAGCATTGGAGCACGCCATGTTCATAATCGGCATCGACCCTCACAAGGGGTCCCACACCGCAGCCGCGGTCGACCACAGCGAGACGGTGATCGACACGTTGCGTGTGGTCGCCGACTGCCATCAGCGTGAACGGTTGCTCGCTTGGGCGGTCCCGTTCACACCGCGTACGTGGGCTGTCGAGGGGGCGACCGGCATGGGTGCGTTGCTGGCTCAGCAGCTCGTCGCTGCCGGCGAGCACGTCGTCGATGTTCCACCGAAGCTGTCGTCGCGGGTGCGCTTGTTGGAGAACGGCAAGATCGACAAGACGGACCCGAACGATGCACGTTCGGCGGCGATCGTCGCGTGGCACAACCGGTCCTTGAACGTTGTCGCCGCCCTCGATGAACACCGCGTCGTGCTCCGACTGTTGGCCGATCGTGATCATCAGATCACCGCGCAACGAACACGCACGATCTGTCGCCTGCATGCGCTGTTGTGTTTGTTGATCGAGGGCGGAACGTCACGTGCGCTCAGCCTCCAACGCGCTGAACAGCTCCTGGTCAACATCGATATCGACGGACCGGTGACCCGAGAGCGGATCGCCGCGGGACATCAGCTTTTGGAGGAAGCACGCGTCCTGGACGCGTCGCGTGTCGAGGTCCGCAAACGCACCGCCGAAACGATCATCGCGTCCGCGACCACCGTCACCGACGTCTACGGGATCGGTCCGTTGATGGCCGCGATCATCATCGGTCGCGTCGGTGACATCCGCCGGTTCCCGACGTCGGGGCACTTCGCCCGCCACAACGGGACCGCACCGATCGAGGCGTCACCCGGACCGAAGAAACGGCACCGGTTGAACCCGCGCGGTGACCGCCAGTTGAACCATGCGATCCACATGGCCGCCGTCACCCAGATCAGCTACGACACCTTCGGCCGCGTCTACTACCTCCGCAAACAAGCCGAGGGCAAGACCCGCAAAGAAGCGATGCGCGCGTTGAAGCGACACATCAGCGACGCCGTCTACCAACGCCTCATCACCGACACGCGCCGCTGACAAGATCGAGCCGAGAGCACGCTACTTGAGCATGTCCGGTGGGCTCGGGAGGACAACGCGAGGACGACACTGAATCCAGCGTGGCCGGCATCTCACCTCACACGACCCGACTCTTCGGAACAGTCACCCCCGAACCCGACAACACGCTCGACCCGACCGCTCGCGTCACCGACCCGGGCCACCTCGACGCGCCCCAACGCGGCTCGAAAACAACCGCTTGACACAAAGAGGATTCGCTCCGCGCTCGTTCCGTCGAGGGCGGAGCGGACATTTCTGGTTATCGGGATGCGCCGGCGATAAAGGTGGACACGATGTAGGTGGCGTGTCGGTCGAGCGCCACGCGTGCCCGGTCGTAGCGCATGGTGGTGCGCGGGTCGGCGTGACTGGCGGCTTCTTGGACGTCGCGAAGCGGGACTCCGGCATCGAGGGCGGCGGTGATGAACGCGTGACGCAGCGTGTGCGGTCCGACTCGCTTGTAGATCCCGGCCCGGCGTGCGATCCGTCGCACGACTCTGGCGGCGCCGTGCCGGTCGAGTCGGCCGCCGGTGCGGTCGCAGAAGATCGGGCCTTCGGATCGTTCGCCGACGGCGAGATCGATCGCGCGCGCGGTGCGGGGTGCGAGCGGGATTGTCACGGTCTTGCCACCCTTGCGGTGGATGACGAGGGTGCGGTGCCCGCGTTCGAGACCGAGCTGTTCGATGTTCGCTCCGATCGCTTCCGAGACGCGCAGTCCGTTCAACGCGAGCAACGAGATCAGTGCGTGATCGCGAGCGCCGGCGAGGCCGGCGGCGACGAGCATTGCGCCGACCTCGTTGCGGTCTAGCCCGGTGGCGTTGGACTCGTAGTCCAGGCGTGGTCGGCGCACGTGCACGGCAGGCGACCGGTCCAGCAGCCCCTCTTCGACCGCGTACCGGTACAGGGAGGTGATCGTGCACAGCCGGCGCGAGATCGTTGCTCGAGCCCGTCCGAGTTCTTCGAGGTTGCGGGCGAATGCTTCGATGTCGCTGCGGTTCACGCTGAACAGACCGGTGTGCCGGTCATGGCACCACTGCGCGAACTGGCGGAGATCCAATGCGTAGGCGTCGCGAGTCAGACCGGAGTAGCCGCCGAGAAAGCCTGCGAGCGTTCGCAGTTCGATCTCGGTGAACACGTCAGCAGTGACCACGCTCAACGTCGTGGAATGGGTCATTGTCGGGTTCCTTTCAAGACAGGCCAGGAACGCGACGTCCGTCACCGGACGAGGCGATCCGCAACCAGGCGAACCCGAAACCGTAGGACTCGCCCCGCCCACGCATGGCCGCCGGGGCCGTGCATAACCGATCCAGGGCAATCTGCGCTCGTGTCGGTAGTGGCGGCGAACCTCTGAGGCTGCCCGGTCACTGAGCTGAGCTACACCGCTCCGCACGGTGCGGGCGCGTCCCGGACTGGACTCACAGTCCGAGAAACTCAGTGAACCGGTTGACATACTCGGCAGTGGTGGTTCGGTGAGCGAGGATGAAATGCGGGGACCCGGGCACCAGATGGATCTGTGCCGACAGCATCACCGCTTGCAAACGGGCCGCGTCCTCCGGCGAGAACGCTGGGTAGCAGGCAGGGTCGGCGCGCAACACCGTGAGAGGAACAGCCACGGGCCGGTCCGGGTCGTACCCGTCGAGTGAGCCGCCCGTGATGGCCGGATCCCACACGTCGGGGTCGCAACCAAAGAACGCGTCGACGCGCCACTCCATCACCGCATCGGTCGAATGGTCGGCCATGCAGCCACCACTCGGCGATGGCTGCGCGGCGATATCGGAACGGACCTGTTCACGGCTCGGATCGGTGGCCTTGAACGCACGCATAACGTCACGAACTCTCGGGAAGATCTTCGAGTAAGGACTCGCTTCGAAGTGCTCCTGGAAGCAGAAATACAACGGCGGATCCTCGCACAGTGCCCCACGCACGAGCTCTGGCGATGACTGGGCGATCGAAAAGGTGTGCGCCCCACCGAGCGAGTGGCCGGCCATGAATGCCGGACGGCCAACGACCTCCGTCACGAACGCCCGCACGTCGGCCGAGTAGTTGGCTCCAACGTATGTGCCCGGCGCCCGTGCCGACTGTCCGTGACCGCGAAAGTCGAGCGTGTAAGCATCGACGCGGTCACCGAGCGCATCGAGCAACTCCACGTATGAGCCCCCGCAGCTCGAAAGGCCATGCAGAAGAACAACCGGCAGACCGGCTGGACTGCCGTGGCGTGCGTAGTACAAGTCGAGGCCGTCATGCTGAAAGGTGCTCATAGCGAGACCGTACTTGGCGAACGGCGATGTGGCGGTGGTGGCTGCGAGAGGGCTGCAACGCCCACTCGCAGCACGTTCTCATCGGCAAGAGCGCACCCGACTGTGAACCCGGAACGAGCGCCGAGCTGCCGATCGGCGCCTGCGGGGATGAGAGCCTGGGAGACTGATGCCATGACTTCTCCGTCGCAGTTCTACACGGGCCTGGTTGCCGAGCTCTACGCATGGCTCCGCTCAGCTGATCCCGATGTGGAAACGTGCGCTCGGTTCGTCACGAGATGCGGGACGCCGGCGTTGGAGTTGGGATGCGGTGATGGCGATCCGATACTCGAACTCCGGCGTCGTGGCCTCGATGTCGAGGGTCTCGATTCGTCGGCGGACATGCTCGACCGTTGTCGTCAACGCGTCGCGGCACTCAACCTCGACGTTGTGCTGCATCAGGCGGCGATCGAGAACATGGACATCGGCCGGCGATTCCGTTCGATCTTCCTTGCCGGAGCAACGTTCAACCTCATCGTCGATGACGCGACGGCTGGCCGGGCCCTGGAGCGGATCGCTGCCCACCTTGAGCCGAGCGGGGCGGCGTTGATCCCGTTGTTCGTGCCGCCGCCCGTACCGGTGTCTGACATCGGCCGTGTGAGCGAACGCGCCGTTGACGGCGGTCCCACGATGAGATGCACCACAGTCGCCGCTCATCGCGACGACACGGAGCGGCTTCAGATCGCGACGCTGCGTTACGAACGTGTGGAACCCGATGGCGCGACATCAACCGTCGAGCGAGATTGGACGCTTCACTGGTACACGCCACCGCAGTTCGCCGAGCTCGTAGGTGCGGCCGGGTTGCGCCCTCTGCGAGTTGTCGAGGCCGACGGTTCACCCGCACGAGAAGGGTCGAGCGCGTTCGCGTTCATCGTCAGCGCCGCCTGAGGTGACATTGAAGGAGGGCGAGCCGATACGTGCAATAGTGAGGCCCCCGCCCCGAACTGCCGTTCGGCACCACCCACGCAATACGCGATCCGAGCAGAACGCGCAGCGCATATCCACGCTCGTGCACACCGCGGCGCCCACGTCGGCACACGACGATTCAGTTGCTGTCCCCGTCTCGACAGGACACGCCGTCTTCTCCATCCTCGGAGCCGCTGGGCGTCGTCGACCATGACCGCAAGCAGGCGGACTGGCCACGATGGCAGCGCCCGACCGCACGCTTTCGGCTGGGCGGGAATCGGGGTGAGCGGGATCTCCTCCCACACTCCTCCCAATCACAACGGCAAACTGCGGTCATTCACGGTCAAGGGCGGTCAAGGCGTCCGTCCCCCCACCAGGGAATCTTCGCTGGTCAACACGCAAATCGCTGGCGCCCTCGGAAGGATTCGAACCTCCGACACATGGTTCCGGAAACCATTGCTCTATCCCCTGAGCTACGAGGGCGGGGACGGCGCGTATCGCGGCGCGAATTGTTGCACCAACGGGTTGGACCGCTCCGATATGTTAGCGGACGGTGTCTGCTGCGCTCAATTGCCATTGAACGTCACACGTTTGGTCCGGTGCTGATACGCAGGGGGCCCGGTCGGCCGACCTGTTCGCCTGTTTGGTGGGCGTTCGGGTGGCGCAGGGCGCGGGGGTGCGTCTTGCCAGCTGGCGGGGTCGTTGTGTTCAGGCGGCGAGGCTGGAGGGTGGGTTGGGTGGGTGCCAGTGGCCGAGCCAGGGGGTGAGGTGGTTGCCGGTGCGGTAGTGGTGGGCAAGGAGTGCAGTGAGGGTGGTGCGGGTTTGGTAGGCGTGGTGGTTGATGGTTTGGCGTTGGAGGCCGATGGTGCGGGCGCGTCCGTTCCACATGCGTTGTTTGAGGTGGTGGTGCATGGATTCGGTGTCTTCGCGGAGGCCGTAGAGGGTGGCGAAGTCGGGGTCGTTTTGGGGATTGGGCGCCGGCTTCGGGTGCGGCGCCGGTTGTTGGTGCGCTCGGCGGGGTCGCTGTTGTGGCGGATCATGGTTCGTGCGCCGTGGAGGTGGTGGGGGGCGCCGGGCTGACGGGGATTGCCCAGTGGCCGTAGATGCGGTAGGCGCCGTCGGTGTTGCGTTGTCGTTTGAGTTGTTCGCGGACGAGGGGGACGAGGTGTTTTTCGCCGGCGATGACGAGTTGGATGCATGGTGCACCGTCGAGCGTGTAGACGATGCGGGTGCTGGTCTCGTGGGTGGTGTCGGCGTTGGCGGTTTTGAAGTGGTGTTCGCCGAGGTTGCTGGTCGCGGGCCGGTTTTTGCTGGTCCGTTGGACTTTGCTGATTGGGAGGAGTCCGGCGTCGAGGAGGGTGTCGGTGGCGTGCATGGCCATGTCGTAGACGGTGCCGCGCATGCCGGGGAGGTGTTGTTGGATACGCGACCTACCTCACACCTTCACCATCGAGAGGATGTCCCGCTTGTTGTTGAAGTGGGATAGTGATCCGAGTGTTGCTCAGGCAACGTCCTGAGCGTAGTTGACGGGTGTTGCAGGGTTGACGGCGTGACCGATGAGGGTGGCGAGTTCGGCCATGTGGGTGTGTCCGCGAACGCGTCGGAAGGAGCGTTGGGCTTCGATCATCCCGGTCGCGATCCATCGTTTCTTCATGTCGCCGTTCTCCCATTTCTTGACGCGGCCGGTCACGACGCGCACGGTGGAGATCATCGACTCGATGCAGTTCGTGTTCGTCAACGACCGCCGCAACGCACCGGTGATCCCGAGTCGGGCCACGGTGAACATCTCCTCCAACCCTTCGAGAAGCGACCCGGCCGCATCCGGATGGTCACGCTTCAACTGTGCGGCGAGTCGGCGTGCGTCACGCAGTCCAGCAGCGGCGTCAGCGTTGGCGAAGATGGTGGCGAGCCGGCGGTCGAAGGCTTTGCGGCGTGCCACAGGCAGGTAGTCGGTGACGTTGCGGCGCTTGTGCAGGGTGCAACGCTGCACCAGCGCTTTGGTGCCGAACACCTTCGCAACAGCTGACCGCAACGCCTTGGAACCGTCGAGCACGGCAACAATGCCATGCTCGAAACGCAGCTCGCGAGCGACCGAGTCGCGAGCAGATCGGTGACCACGACCTTGTTCTCGGTGTCACCCAACCGCAGCCCGACGGGCACCTTCGTG
>Ga0123338_10003257_pt1 | contig 14722 bp, 13 predicted proteins | sample grotaG_FD_89793 | JGI IMG/M metagenome (GOLD analysis project Ga0123338, IMG submission 89793) | Glacier valley bacterial and archeal communities from Borup Fiord, Nunavut, Canada, to study Microbial Dark Matter (Phase II) -... | ecosystem: Environmental > Aquatic > Freshwater > Ice > Glacier ...
CAAAAACTGCCCCTGTCCTCAAACCTCCCAGAATCACATCCTTTTTACTAATAAAGCCAGCAATTCTAGTTTCTGACTGGAAGTTTCTGCCCATGACTGAAATATGATCTTTAGGCACACCCCTGTCTAATAAACGTCGAATCACATCATCAATTTGCTTTTGTTCTTTAAATACAGCAGATATAGTACGTTCTGCTTTATAGACTTCTGGCATTTAAATACTCCTTATATTATTAGGACTTATGCAAAACTAGACGCACTTAGGGGCAATTCATGTAGCTTTAGCTTTCCTACGGAACGCTACGCGAACCCGCAGGGTATTGCCCCTACCTAAAAATCATTTTTTTCAGCTATGGTTGGCGTAAGTCCTGATTATCTTGTTTTTGCAATTAATATGGCCAATAGGTAGATGCATCCAGATTAATCCTTACACACCAGTTGAGGGAGGAATCAATCCTCCCTCAACTGGTTTCACAGTTTAGCCATCCTCAACTCAGACGTTATTAGCTACACACCTACAGGAGTCTTAGACTCTGCTGCTGGCTTTCTACCATCTGGGTCTAGTGCTTCTCCTTCAATAAATGAACGCAGCATCCAAGCTATCTCTTCATGCTGTTCCAGGAGTCCAGTTAAAAAGTCAGCAGTTCCCTGATCGTGGAACTTTTCACCAGCCTGATCCACATGGTCTCTTAAGTTACGAATAACCTGTTCGTGGTCATTCACTAAATTAGCTACCATACCTGTTGCTGTGGGTACATTACCGGCATGTTCTTTCAGGGTAGCAAGCTTCAAAAATCCCTCCATTGTGCCAATTGGATAACCACCCAAAGCACGAACCCGCTCTGCCAAGGCATCAATATTTAGAGTCAGCTTTTGGTAGTGTTCTTCCCAAAGCTGGTGCAAAGAGCGGAACTGAGGACCGACGACATCCCAGTGGTACTTTTTGGTTTTCACCAATAGTAAATAGGCATCTGCCAAATCTTGATTCAACAGATTAATTACACCTTCACGCTGTTCTTCTGTCAAACCAATGTTTATCGCACGCATTGTTTTCCATCCCTAAGCAAACTTATTCACTAATTTCTCAAATTTACGCCATAATCCACATCAACCAAAGGGAATATTGTAAGTTTAAATTAATTGCCACATTAATAATTATGCCTATGTCTTAATAGGTAGTATTAAGCGAATAATTTAGTTATTAGCTAACTTTAGTGATTATGTTCAGCTGCTAAAATAAAAATGTTAATTAAATGTAATATTTAATCAGGACATCTGTAATTAAAACTATCTAAACTCAGCTTAACCAAAGATGCTCAGGGGGAACATACTTTTATGCTTAATTGCAGTTGCCAACTTCACTTCTTAATTAGTAATTGGTCACTGCTTTTATAGTGGTTCCCGACCTAGTAAGGTACATCATAGCCCCCTCCTCGCTTGCGGGGAGGGGGTTGGGGGTGGGGTTCTTGTACCTCACAAGGGACAAGAACTGCTTTTACACAATCACCCATTACTACCTAAAAATTCCTAAGGTATTAACTCTGTTAGTTACCTGTAACTTTGCCTAAAAAATTCTTTACATTCTCTTCCACTGAGGTTGAACTCTGTGAATTTTCAGGACGCTTCTGTTTGTCAATATCAGCAGCTCCCTGAACCTCATTGAGTCCTTCGTTAGACTCCTTTTGAACCTTTCTCAATCCATAGGGTGGTTCTTTAGCGGCTTCGTCAGTTTTGCGCTGAATGTCAAGCAGTTGTGTAGTACCTTCGGTCGTGTCACTTTGGTAGCTATCGATTGCAAAAGCAGGAAAAGTATTAGATAACAATATTAAGGCACAAGTGAAAGCCACAACTAGAAAACGTACTGGACGGAAGATAGATAAAACAGAAGCAATAATCTTCATTTGTAATCCTCGATAACAGCTTTGACAACACAGAACTTGTACTTAAAGAGCGAGAGCTCATACCTTATTTAGCAAATTTGAGCAACAATAAAACTAGCAAGCTCCGCTTCAACCTTGAAGTTCTTTAAGAACGAACCTTCCGAAGAAATTCTCTGAGGATTTCTGCATCGAATTAGTAAGGGGTAATAAGCAAATACCACCTTAATTCCTTAGCAAAAACATTACATTCTTTATTGACATTCTTCGTTTCCAGGTTCCCTGTTTCTACTTTTACTTTGAAAATGCTAATGGCTGCATCAATCTCTAGAATGAAATTTTCTGGATCTGTAGTTGCAATAAAATCAGTCTATAGGTATATCGACTTAATCTACTTTTTGCAGGTTAATGCCTCTATTATTTATATTCAGTTAGCTCGGTTTTATCCAATCAAAGGAGTTTCAGGACTATGCACTTTAGAGGATATTTGTAAAGTATAAACTTATATAAAGATCCCCCCTTTTCAGGGGGGAAATAAATCTTTCCTTTAAACTTGGTAAGTCTGCCTTATTACCTCTTCTATTGAACTTAGGCGATGGAACATTTCTATTAGTTCATGCGATTTTGTTTTTCGCTTCGCCAGCAGTACTTTTAACGGCGTTAAATAATCAACATCTGGATCATCTCCCAAAGCAACTTCGGCTGCTTGCAAGACTTTTGTCGCATTGTCAAAAATATCCTCGTTGTCAAACCCTTCTTTTGCAGAAAGTTGATGTAATGCTGCATCAGGTACAGTTGCTCTACCCAGTAAGGTTTCATCTAACACCAAACCTTTCAACAACGCCAGTAATGCTGCATAGGTGGAAAAATCATCACAACTATCACAAGCCTTAAATTCAATGCGCCCAACTTCAGCCGGAATGCGAGCAATTTTTGTTAAAGAAGGTATGCTATTAATCAGTTGTTCCTGTTTCTGAACAAAAACTAAAACTGCTGGTCTTTTTCCGGTTCTGATAAACGTTCGTACCGATAGCCCATCCCATAAACCTCCGTTATAAAAAGGGGAACTATAACTAAAAGGGACGATATAGGGACTGTAATAAGTTAATTTTCTACCAATATCAATCATATGTTCAGTAGACATATTTGCCAGTGAAATATTTAAATCTGGACCGTATGTCACCATATGAATATGAGCAGTTTGTTCGTCAGGATCAGCCTGTAACTGTCTGATTTCATAATCGTTTAATGAGGGTTGAGGCTCAAAAACCGGATTGTAGGGATTAAAACTGACCAAGACTGGTGATAAATCAAAGTTAGCAGCAACTTCACGTAGCAAGTGAAAACTTTCTGATAATTCAGTAATAGCCCCTTGAATATCAGAATGTATAGTTGTTCTAATTTCGATACCTTTAACATGACAGTCTATCACTTTATCGGAATCAGCAAATCTTTCAAATCCCTCAATGTACCATCTCTTCATCTTAATACCAGCGTCCCCAACGCGTAGTTGAGGATAGTCACTGGGGTATATGGGTAAACTTTCAATAATTTGATTGAAATCAGCAAATTTTGTGCAGGAAAAATCAGCAAATTTTCCTTCTTTGTTTAGGAAAGCGACTTCATGTTCAATGCCAAAGAAAAACATTATGTATACCTTAATTACAATGATTTTTTTAGTTTTTAGCAATAGTGAATTGACTCTTAAGTAGATGGGCGTTAAAAACTACAACTATATTAAGAAATGTAAATTGCTTAAAAGTCTATATTCCAAGCGTTTCTGGTGCTTTACATAAGTTCACGTAGTTCGGTTCTATTGTGCCTACCTACTTATCAGCATCAAAACAAGTGATTCGCCGCTACCCTTCTGCGTGTAGATTTATCTGCATAAATCTTAACATTTAGTCGAAAGAGAGAAAGGTATATTTCATTTAACCCATCTATCGATAGGTACTGAACAAGACTTTTCAATCAGTCTTACTCCCAATAGGGTTCGGTGAACAAAGTTATCTGTTGAGGCGAGCAGTTTTTGAGCAGGGGAGAAGAGAAGCAGGGGAAGAGAAATTGCTTAATAATAACTCTCTTTCCTCCCCTGTACCCCCTGCCTCAAGAGCTTATCTGAACCGTATTGGCCTTACTCCCACCTTCCCAAGGTGAGGACGATTTTCCATCTGCAGGATCTCTTAAAGTAGAGAGCCTTTCTTGTTTGTGCTTACCGCCATGGCCTCATTATTCCCCACTGCCCTTCGCTCCCTTGTCAGACAGTGAAAAAATTTATCCGATCGCTTCTTCCCTATACAGCCTTAGCCATTGTCGTCCTGGTATTTGCTGTAATTACCACTCAGGTTGTAACGGCGCAAGTTACCACCACTACCGTCCCCACATGGAAAGTCCAAACCTCCCCCGCCAAGCCCTTCGACAAGGTGGCCTTCGTCAACGCCTTTAGCGGTCTGGCGGTCGGCGCTGGCGGAACAATCGTGACCACCACCAACGGCGGTACCCTCTGGACTGAGCGAAAATCGGGCACCAATGTACAACTTCGGGATGTGGCCGCAATTGGCCTCGACCACGCCTGGGCAGTCGGCGACAACGGCACCATTGTTGGTACTAGCAACGGCGGTCTCACCTACCAGCCCCAACCGCATCCAGGAGGCAGTCCGGCCACTACCAACCTCACTGGGGTGGCCTTTCCCGACCATTGCTACGGTTACGCCGTTGCCGCCAATCTCATCCTCAAATTCTCCTACCCCTAAGCCTGAATTAACCGAAGGTTAGGCGTTTTGGGGATTAGTCTATCCTGATTCGTCGTCAAAATAAAAAACTCCATCCCCTGGTGGATGGAGTTTCCCATCTGGCGGCGATCGCACTTTCTTAATTTTTCTGTATTGCCCCCACTATCTTCATAGTCACTCGGTAGGGTAGCTTAGTATTGACTGAGGAAAGCTTGAGACGTGAGTTTTATGATAAGTACCGTTCAATCCCCCTACAGCAGCGAACAAATTGCCGCTTGGTTGCGTGGACTGCTGACTATTGCTTGGGCAGATGGTAATTTTGATGCCGAAGAACAGAAATTAATTGCCAGCGTCACTAAAGATGAATTAGCTTTTGGGATTAAATGGGACTCACTAGAGGTAATTACGCCAGAAGAATTAGCCGCAGTGTTGGCTAAAGGTACGTCAGCATCAGAAAATTTTTTGAGGACAGCGGTGATGGTAGCGATCGCAGATGGTACTTATTCTCCCAGCGAAGATCAGATTCTGCAACAGTTTTGCCAAGCCTTGGAACAGCCAGAGAATTTACTGGAAGCCTTGCGCCACACCCTAGAACACCCACAACAAATTAACTTAACAATTCCCAACCCTAGACTTACAAAGCGTCAAATTGCTGCACTATGTCCCCTACGTGACTGGCTGGATGGGCTAGATATCCAAGACCCCAGAGTAGCCCGCTTTTTGTGTAAAATGATTCCTTCTCAGTGTCCCTTTGAGCGGGATATCACCCTATTTGGACACAAAATTGTCCACATCCCGCCGATGTGTAAAATTAACCCGTTATATGAGCAACTAGTAGGCTTACGTTTTCGCGCCCTCTGCTATCTTGCAGATAAATGCGGTGAAGATGTTTCAGCATATATTTAGTTAAAGTGATATACTGAGAAACTATAATTTTTAACTCCTAATTCCTAACTCCTCACTTCTCACTATTATTAAGTATGCAATTTATCGACCAAGCAGAAATTGAAGTTGAAGCTGGTAAAGGCGGCGATGGTATTGTCGCCTTCCGGCGGGAGAAGTATGTGCCGACTGGTGGACCCTCTGGTGGTAACGGGGGACGAGGCGGTTCAGTAATTTTCGTTGCCGATGAAAATCTACAAACCTTGTTGGACTTCAGATACAACCATCGCTTTCAGGCAGAAAAAGGTACTCGTGGCGGGCCAAGTAACTGCACTGGAGCCGGAGGAAAGGATTTGATCATCGAAGTTCCCTGCGGTACGACCATTTATGATGCTGGAACTAGCGAATTGTTGGGGGATTTAATTGAGCCAAAGCAGACTTTGCGGATTGCCCAAGGTGGTAAAGGCGGACTGGGAAATCAGCATTTCTTGAGTAACCGTAACCGCGCCCCAGAATACGCCCTCCCAGGATTACCAGGAGAAATAAAGCAGCTGCGCCTGGAGTTAAAACTTTTGGCAGAAGTAGGGATTATTGGCTTACCAAATGCTGGTAAATCCACTCTAATTTCATCTTTATCAGCTGCACGTCCCAAAATCGCCGACTACCCCTTCACTACCCTGATCCCAAATTTGGGTGTAGTGCGGAAACCTACTGGCGATGGTACTGTTTTCGCTGACATTCCCGGACTAATTGAGGGAGCAGCTCACGGAGCAGGGCTGGGACATGATTTCTTGCGCCATATCGAGCGCACGCGAGTCTTACTTCACCTAATTGATGCCACTAGTGATGATGTGGTTAGAGATTACAACATAATTAAGCAAGAATTACAAGCTTATGGACAAGGTTTAGCAGAACGTCCACAAATTTTGGCGCTGAATAAAATTGATGCAGTTGATCGAGAAACTGTGGATTTGGAGGCGTTAGCTACCCAACTTAATCATCTCTCCTACGCCCCAGTTTTTGTGATTTCAGCCGTTACCCGCACCGGCTTAGAGCCGATGTTACAAGAAATTTGGGGAATTCTCGACAAAATGAAGGTTCCTGAAGAAGTGCAGGTATTTAGCTGACGAAATAATTACGAATTATGTTGACGTATCTTGAATCAAGGGAATGTTAATCACAAACTCAGCGCCTTGTCCTGGCTGCGAAATACATTCTAAGGAACCGCCATGTCTTTCTCTAATGATCTGGTAGCTGATAGCAAGCCCCATACCCGTACCTTTGCCAATGGGCTTGGTGGTAAAGGAGGGGTTAAATAGTTGTTTCTTAACATCTTCTGGTATTCCCAATCCATTGTCGGTAATCCTAATTGTTACCTGATTTGGCTCCTGTAGTTGGGTGGAAATGCGAATTGTCGAAATTGGGCATTGGGCATTGGGCATTGCTTATTCCCCTTGTCTCCCTCATCTCCCCAGTCTTTTTATTCTCTACGAGACGCTGCACCAACGCTATCGCTTTTAGCCCACCTTCCGCACCCTAACTGTCACAGATCAGCAAAAAGCAGACAGAGTAGTACATAAGAACCAATAAAGCTTAAAAAGAAAGCAAGGTTAATAATAAAGAGTAGCATTAAGCTGGAAACTGGATGAGAAGGTGAAGTTTGGTTAAGAAAGAGACATGATTTAATAACAACAGAAGTTGTGGAGAAACCTGTTGTGAAATTGAAAGCCCAAGAAATGGAAATTCAAAACATAGACCATCTAGGAATAGTAGCAGGAATAATAGATGCTATAGGATTGGTAGAAATAATCAATGAATTAATAGGCGAAGAAAAAGGAGAAAAAGTAAGTCCTGGTCATGTAGTGAAAGCGATGATATTAAACGGGTTAGGATTTGTATCTAAACCTTTATATATGTTTCCTAAATATTTTGAAACAATCGCCTGTGAGCATTAAAGCTCAACAGTCATGTGAACGAGGGTTTGCTTTTCTCAAAGACCCATTATTTTTCGCAGACAGTATTTTCCTCAAAAGTCCAGAGAGAATTGAGTCTTTAGGAATGATTATGGGTTTATGTCTGCTGGTTTATACATTAGCTCAAAGGCAAATAAGAGCCGCCCTTCAAGAGTCTAAATTAACAATTAAAAATCAATTGGGTAAATTGACTTACCACCCCACTTTACGCTGGATATTTCAATGTTTTCAGTCTATTCATTTAGTTACACTTAACCAGGAAAAACACATCTCTAATTGGACTCAAGAAAGAAATTTTATTCTGAATCTTTTACCATATGATTGTCGAGGTTACTATCAGCCATTTACCTAATTGTTCTATTTATTAATTTAATCTCAACAGGACTCGGAGCTAATTTATTTGATTCATAGCTCTAATTTACTGTGTCAATAATTTTAGTTTATCACTTCCATTGATTACTCTAATTTATGATTTCAGTCTTTAACATCTTCATTTATTTATCTCAGACTCATCTCTCTGCTGTCAGTTTTTATTGCTCCTTATTGACAAGATATTTTGATGCCATTTTTTCTGATTCATGGTTGCTCAAATCTCTTTTTTGACTAATGATGTCTATTTTGATTCTCACTTGACTTTTTTCTCTCCGTAATTTCTCTTTGTGACAGTTAGGGGTGCGGAAGGTAGGTTAAAAGTATCTCTAATTGTACTATTTTTTGAGATGTAAGATATTACACCGAGCGAATAGAATTCGCGCGCTAGTGCTTCAAGTCGCCTCGTAGCCTCGTTCCCAGCCTCCAGGCTGGGAATGTATTCCCAGAGGTTCTACCTCTCGTCAAGAAAGAGGAGGCGGAGCCTCCGAGAATCGGTTCCCAGCCTCAAGGCTGGGAACCAGTTAGGGTAAGGGCTGTATCTTAACTTAGTGGCATTCCCTATTGGATCTTAGTTAACTATGATCGCACCCGATGTCCCATTCATAGATCCATTTACAGAAGAAAGCTGAACAGAATCGGTTGCTAAAGAATTGGTGAGTTTGGAATTGCCTGCTACACTTCGCTTATTCTTGGTATTACCTCGTCGCGCACCACCCGCCATCTCGTATTCCTGGCTGCTTTTACCGTAACGGCTGGCAACTCCTAGTAACATTTTTTCTGACATTGCTATTACAACCTGTTCTGCGTTCTTCACGTCATCTGTGAGTTTGTCAATCGTAGATAAAGCAGTGTTGTAAGCACCAAGCTTAGACCGGAGATCGTTAATTGTCATAGTGTAAGCTTGTATAGTCAGTCCTTCTCTACGAGACGCTGCGCGAACGCCAAAGTCAAGTTGTACACTAATAGATTGTAAACTTTCAATCCGGCGATCGGCTCGCTCTAAAACGTTGGAATTTCTTTTACGACGTGCCATGATGCATCTCTGCTACTAGGTTTATAGTACTGTTTTATACAAAAATACCTGGGTTGTCATGGGAAAATATCACAAAGAAGTGCGTAGGCGTAGCCCGTCGTAGACATCGCATTTCCCCAAAGTTTAGTTAATTTCACGCAGAACATTTTCATATTTGCGGTAGCGAATAAATTCATAAGTTCATTACAACAAATGCTGCAATGATTTAAGTGTTTGTTATATATGTCAGATAAATTGTTGCAAAGTATTAAGCGTTTGCAGCAATTGATTATACAATTGCAAGAAATACTTAAACGTTTCTTATAAATGGAAGATTCTTTGTTGCAAAGTATTAAGCGTTTGCAGCAATTGATCATACAATTCCAATAAATACTTAAAATTTTCTTATATATAGAGGAGCATTTGTTGCAAACGTTTAATTTTTGACAGATAAAATAGAGTGCATTACGGCTTTAAGCTAACGCATCATGGCATTCAGTGATGCATTAGACGCTCATATTAAGTTTGTCGTCAAAAATCATCTTGAAGTATGATATCAGCTTTAACGCGGAAGTATGGCAAGGAAGTGCATAGGCGTAACCCCTCGTAGACATCGCCTTTGCCTGTTCTCTGAAATAGAATCGCCCCTCGAAGCCTGTTAATGTGAGAAATGAAGTCCTGTTGGTATTTTTCTACCCTTAAGCAACTTCTTCAGCGATGCCCTTTTCTACGAGACGCTGCGCGAACGGCGCAGGTGTTACCCTGAGCTTGTCGAAGGGATCAGGGTAAGGCCTACGGTGGGCTACACCTACGCACTAACCAAAAAACAGCGATCGCCTATCAACAATAAGGATGTTACGATATCTTTCACCAGCTGAATCTGACTTATGAAATTAGTTTGCTCCCAAAGCGATCTCAGTACAAACCTCTCACTCGTGAGTCGTGCAGTACCCTCACGACCGACTCATCCAGTACTTGCCAATGTGCTGCTACAAGCCGATGCTGAAACTAACCAAGTCAGCTTAACAGCCTTTGATCTCAGCTTGGGAATCCGCACCAGCTTTAATGCAGAGGTATGGCAAGGAGGTGCGATCGCACTTCCTGCTAAATTACTTGTAGACATCACCTCTCGTCTTCCAGAGGGTGAAATCACTTTAGATGATGAATCAGCCCTTACAGGTGCAACATCTGGTGGAGAAGGTTTAATTGTCACACTCACACCCAAGAGTGGACATTACCAAGTACGAGCGATGGGGCCTGAAGAGTTTCCCGAACTACCTATAATTGAAAATACCGAAGTAATCCATCTCACCACTGCCTCATTAATTGAGGGCTTACGCGGTTCATTATTTGCTACGAGTAGTGATGAAACCAAGCAAGTACTTACCGGAGTGCATTTAACAGTTAAACAAGATACCCTAGAATTTGCAGCTACCGACGGACATCGCCTAGCAGTAGTAGAAACTAGCAACGAGCGTCCTTTAGGCGGAACTAGTCAGCTAGAAGTAACAGTACCAGCTAGAGCATTACGCGAACTACAACGAATGCTAGCTCATAGCGCCTCATCAGATGAACCTGTAGCTTTATATTTTGATCAAGGTCAAGTTGTGTTTGCATGGCAAAATCAACGCTTGACTAGTCGCACATTAGAAGGGCAATATCCTGCTTATCGACAACTAATCCCGCGCCAATTTGAGCGACAAGTCACAATTGAACGACGACAGTTTGTCAGCACTTTGGAACGGATTGCTGTACTAGCCGATCAAAAAAATAATATTGTCAAGGTCAGTATTGACAGTGAAGCCCAAGAAATTACCTTATCTTGTGAAGCTCAAGATGTGGGCAGTGGTAGAGAGTCAATGCCGGCACAGATTTCTGGGGAAAACATAGAGATTGCCTTTAACATTAAATATTTGATGGAAGGCTTGAAAGAGTTACCATCTTCCGAAATTCAAATGCATTTAAATCAAAGCCTGACTCCAGTGATTTTTACACCACTGGGCGGTTTGAAAATGACCTATTTAGCTATGCCCGTGCAACTTAGAAGTTAGATATGTAGGGGCAATTCATGTAGCTTTATCTTTCCTACGGAACGCTACGCGAACCCGCAGGGTATTGCCCCTAATATGTGATTTTTCAAATCATCCATCTTTGGCATTTCCTGTCAGTGCGTAAGTCCTAGTTTCTCTGATTTGGTGATTTGGCTGACCGGAATTTCAATCCAAAATTCTGTACCTAACCCTGGCTGAGAATCACATTTAAACACACCACCGTGTTTATCTACGACAATCTGGTAACTAATTGACAACCCCAAGCCAGTGCCTTTTCCCACTGCCTTAGTAGTGAAAAATGGGTCGCAGATTTTTGACTTCAGAGGCTCCGGTATTCCTGGACCATTGTCTGCAATGCGAATTATTACGCTCTTAACATTGCCTTCAAGCTCTCCAAGAGCAGTACGGATGCTGATTTGACTGCTATGAGGATTTGATTGAGATTCTCTATGCTCTTCTAGAGCATCGATCGCATTACTTAAAACATTCATAAATACTTGATTGAGTGGTCCAGCATAACACTCTACCAAGGGAAGGTGGCCGTACTCTTTGACTAATTTAATATCGGGACTTTGCGGTTTTGCTTTCAAGCGATGCTGCAAAATTAACAAGGTACTATCAATGCCCTCGTGAATATCAACTGGCTTCATTTCCGCCTCGTCTAGGCGAGAAAAATTCCGTAAACTCAAGACAATCTGACGGATGCGATCAACCCCAACTTTCATTGAAGATAAAGTTTTGGGCAAATCTTCCATGAGAAATTCTAAGTCTATCTCGAATATGCGATCGCGAATCTCAGGGCTGGGGTTGGGAGTATTTTGCAAATAGAGGTCTAGTATACTGAGTAAATCTTGGGCGTAATCGTTGACATGATTGATGTTGCCATAAATGAAGTTTACCGGGTTATTAATTTCGTGAGCAACACCAGCTACAAGTTGACCGAGTGAGGACATTTTCTCAGTTTGGATCAGTTGGGTTTGAGTTTGCTTTAAATCATCCAGAGCTAGAGCCAACTTTTCCGTCTGCTCCTTAGTCTGATTATGCAAATGGGCTTGTTGCAGTGCAACCCCTAGCTGATTGGCAATTTGAGTGATGAACTTAATTTCCGAGGCTTCCCAATGGCGGGGTGCAGAATTCTGGTAGACTGCTAGTAAGCCCCATAGCTGTTGCCCAATAAATATGGGTGCGATCGCATAAGCCCTTGCTTGAATTTGCTCTAGAGCCATAACGTGGCATTGAGAGTGGCCAGCTTGATAGATGTCATCGACTACAAAGGTTTCATTGTCACGATATCGTCCACCTTGGGTTTGCTGCAAATAACTATCTTCCCAAACTGTCTCAATATCCGAACATACTACTTTTACCCAGTTTTCACCTACAAATTCGGCGATATATCCACCACTCCAATCAGCATTGAATCGGTAGACTGCAACTCGATCGACTTGTAGTGATTTACAGATTTCTTGGGTGGTTGTCTGAAAAATTGCATCTAGGTTAAGAGATTCCCTAACTTTGGCAACAACTTCAAACAATACCCGTTGTTGTTCTGCTGCTTGTTCCAAATCAACAGCCTGATGCTTGGTTTGTTCAAGTAAATCAGCTTGTTCCAGTGCTACACAAAGCTGTGCAGCGACTTGGGTAGCGAACTGGATTTCTGAGGATTGCCATTCACGTGGTTGGTAGCACTGGTGAATGCACAACAAACCCCAGAGTTCATTACTTTTAGTCAGTGGCAAAACTAAATTGGCTTTAACTTGGAGTTGCTCCAGCATTTGGACATAACAAACATTTAATCCAGAGTTTTGGATATCAGCGATCGCATGGACACGTCCTTGACGATAGAGGGCATCATACTTCTTCTTAAAGCAATTGTCTTGAATTTTTAATGTTAAAGCAGAAGTAAACTCTGGCAAAAGATCCTCTGAAACAATTTCACCTTCATCGAGTTCGGAATTCGGGTCAAAGCGGTATACTATCACTCTGTCAGCATTCAAAGAGCGACGGACTTCACACACAGTTGCAGCAAAAATTGTCTTTAGATCAAGAGATTCCCGAATTTTGGCAACAACTTCAAATAATACCCGTTGTTGTTCTGCTGCTTGTTCCAAATCTAACGCTTGCTGTCGCGTCTGAGTTAGTAAATCAGCTTGCTGGACTGCTACCCCCATTTGGGCAGCAATCTGACTGAGAAAGTTAACTTCAGAAGCTTTCCATTGCCGAGGGGCAGTGTGTTGATAAGTTGCCAGCAAACCCCAAAGTTTTTGCCCAACAAAAATCGGAGCAAGCACAAAAGCGTAAATTTGAAACTGTTCTAGATTGTCGATATGACACTGAGTAAACCCCATCTTGTAGATGTCATCGACTGCAAATGTTTCATTGTTGCGGTAGCGTCCTCCTTGTGTGTTTTGTAAGTAGGTGTCATTCCAAATTGTACTAATACCTAATTCCGACTGATTCGACCAGTATGGACTAGCAGCCTCGAAATCCCCAACAAATTGACCACCCCAATCAGAATCAAAACGATAAACAGAAACGCGATCAGCTTTAATTAATTGACAAACCTCTTTAGTTGTGGTTTGAAAAATGGTATCTGTCTCCAGAGATTCCCGAATCTCGGCAATAACTTTAAACACAGCCTGTTCTTGTTCAGCTGTCCGTTGTAACTCAACTGTGCGTCTTTTAACTTGTTTTTCTAAATTTTCATTGAAGACTTGTACTTGTTGATATAGTTCATACTGCTGAACTGCCGAAGCAAAGTGTTTACCCAGTTCTCTAGCCAGTTCAATCTCTTCATCCGTCCATTTTTGAGCTTGAGCCTTTTTAGATTCGCGCCAAACCTCAAACGATAAACGGGGGTACAGTTGCCTTTGATCGCTGTCATACTGCCCCGCCCAGAGAGTCTCTGTATCTATTTCATCACGGAAAATACTTAAGTAGCCCAGCAACTGCTGACGATACAGGAGTGGGATAATCAACATACCGCGAATTTTAGTTGGTTGAAAAGCAACTTGCAAAGTTCGCAAGCTAGAAGTTTTATATATATCTAAAATCGCCCAAACATCGTAGTTATTAGACTTGTAGTGTTCCTGCCAGACACTATACTGCTCGATCAGTGGATATATAGTTTGTTCTGGCATCACAGGTTGCTGTCCACAGATATAAAGCTTGATACAATTATTTCCTGGTATTAAGCATTCTGTTAAGCTAGTGACGTTGCCATTGTGGAAATCAAAAGCTTCATTTCTAATGCAAAGCCTGCCACCAACACCATTAAAGGCAGCAACAGCAGCTTCTAGGGCTGGTTGTAGTACAATTGTGGGTAGTGAATGTAGTAAAGTAGCAACGCGGTTAATAATAGCTTCCCGTTCGGCTGTTTTGCGGACTTGAGTCAGAAGGGTACTTTGAGCTATCGCCACTGACAGTTGATCGACTATCATCTGTACTGCTTCTAGTTCATATTCTGAAATCAAACGCGCTTGGGAATTATGAGACACCAGTAGTCCCCAAAGTTGATCTTGATAGAGAATAGGCGCTATTACAGAAGACTTTACCCCCATTGCCGTCAAATATTCAACATGACATGGGTCTACAGGGCGGTAACGGATCTCCTCTGATCTAGTTTCTCCATTTTCCAATTCATGCAGGTGACTTTGACCAATCTCTTGAGTATCAACATTCACAACAGAACGCACCCGTGATTTATTGATACTCCCCACCGCGTAGGCGGATGGGGATTCTTAAGAAATCCAGAGACGGATTCTTAAGGGCGCTATCAAATCGCCGCTACTGATTCTACTTAGGTCTAGCCCAAGCTTCACCGCTA
>Ga0123338_10003258_pt1 | contig 14719 bp, 12 predicted proteins | sample grotaG_FD_89793 | JGI IMG/M metagenome (GOLD analysis project Ga0123338, IMG submission 89793) | Glacier valley bacterial and archeal communities from Borup Fiord, Nunavut, Canada, to study Microbial Dark Matter (Phase II) -... | ecosystem: Environmental > Aquatic > Freshwater > Ice > Glacier ...
CTCATCCTCAAATCCCCCAGAAATCAGGCCACAGGAATATCGTTCTCAGGGGAATTGATATGCAAGATTCACGCCGCAAAGCTAGTTTTCATGCGGGCTGCAGCCATATTGCAGGGCCGACTATGAATGCGTGTGCTGAGGTGGCGGCTCCTTCGACGCGCATGCAAGAGCAAGCGGGGTTACCTCGCAAGCAACTGAAAGACCCACCAGCGTGAAGACTCACACGAAGCCCGCACTGCGGGCCGCACCTGCTTTGGGGGTCTTCGGCAAATTCAAGGAGAACAGACTCCTGGGCGCAAAGACCAATGGGGCTGGGCCGCAGCCTGAGCATGCGCCAAACCAGGATGCTCGGAACCGGACGGTCGGGAGTACTCGTTCATGGCCCATTGCGGTCTCACGACGAACCTCGGCATCCGACCCAAAGTCGACTTTCGATGCTCTCGTCTCGGCGCCGCGAATCGGTCGCCGCTCATGCTCTGGCGGCCACACTGGGCGGTAGCGAGTGCACCGTGTCCTGAGCGCGGCCGCGTCTTGCCGCAAAGCCTCGGTTCGAGGGGTATGGACAACCGCGAAGCGTCCTCCCCTCGAACTAGGGGGGACGCTGTGGGAAGCGCGGGCGATACTGCATGGCACTTGAACGAGGTCATCCCGTGAACTCAATCACTCGCGCCACCATTTGTCTTGTGCTGTCGTCGCTGGCGTCCGGCGTTCACGCCGCCGAATTCAATATCCGCGCGGGCCTCGACAACGGAGACTACGTCGCCGGCAGCGTCACCGTCGATCCTGTTAGCGGGAACGTGGTGGGTGAGAACGCCACGCTGTACCGCAACGGTACCGCGTTGTCGACGTTCGGCGTGCCGAACGGCCAGGGACCGTTCTCGGTGCCAGGCCTGGAGCCCTCTTATCTGTTCCCCAGCCAGGGCACAAACAACTTCCTGTTCGTTGGCGCAGTCCCCGGCACATCGCTCGTCGGCTATGCCGGCAGCGAGCTTTGCTCGACGACCAGCAGCGTCCACTGCGCTACGAGCGACCTGTTCTCGAGCGGCCTGTTCTTGGCCAACGTGACGCAGGGGATCGTCGCCCGCACGAGCGACGACATCGTAACGTTTGCGCTCACGGCATCGTTCGAAAACGGCACCCATGTGTCTGGCTCCGTGACCATCGACACCACGATCGGCTACGTCTTGGACGAGCACGCGTTTCTGTACGCAGGCGCGACATTGCTTTCAGAATTCAGCAACCCCAGCGGCCAGAGCGTTTTCGCACCGGGCGGCTTGAACCCCTCTTATCTTCTGCAGAGTTTCGGCACCGGCGGCTACCTGCTCAACGTCGCCGTGCCGGTGACGTCGGTCGTCGGCTACGGCGGAGGTTTGCTATGCGCCGTCGACACCGGGCAGGGCTGCTCCTTCAGCAATGTCTTTCGCCGCAACGTCGCCTCAAACGCGCTGACCGGAAGCTTGACCATTGCCGCCATCCCGGAGCCTTCGACGTTTGCGCTCCTGCTCGCCGGTCTGACGGCGATCTGCTGGCGCCGCAGCCGAGGCTTGGGCGAGAGCTAAACAAACGGCGGCGAAGTCCACCCCTCCGACAGCGTCGCCTGCCACCGGCTTACTACGACAAAGCCCGTTGGAAACCAGGCAAGTGCAAGGCTACTTGAGCTTGAGCCCTTGCGCCGCCATAGCCCTCTCCTGTTGGGCGTGATTGGACAGGTACTCAACGTGCTGGGCTTCCGTACGCCGGCTCCCGAGCGTAGCCAAATGATCGCGGAGCTTGTCGGCGGGTAGGTCAGCGCCGTAGGAGGGCGTTCCGGGCTGCTGTCGCCATGACTCATGCAAGCTGCCGTCGTCCACGGCGTCAAAGCCCAGCTCCTCAACCAGAAGCATCACTTTTTGTTTGGCTGCCGCATCGTCGCCGGCCACCGGCAAGGAAATGCGGCCCGGCGCGTTGGCGGGCAGGCCCCTATTTTGAAGATGGTCGGCGTAGATGTTGTTGAACACCTTCACAACGGGGCGACCCAAGTGCCGCTGCACCCATTCGCTTTCAGTGAGATCGCCGGTTTCCAGCTCCGGTATGTGGCCGTCGCGCAGCAACGGGTAGTAGTTGCTCGTGTCGATGACGGGTACGTCGGCGGCAATGCCCAAGAACAGATCTTTGGGCAGGTCGGGGATGTTTTTCAGCGGGATCGTCACCACGATGATCCCGCCGTGCAAGGCCGCTTCCCGGGCCGTCACCGGTTTGGCGGCGGTTTTTTGAGCTACATCTTTCAGCGTCTCGGGGCCCCGAGAGTTGGCGATGTAAACCGAGTGGCCGAGGTTACCGAGCCGCACAGCAAGCGCGCTGCCGATGTGACCGGCTCCGATGATTCCAATATTCATGATATGTAGATTTATTTAGGTTGCACAGCAACGACCTGTCGCGGCGAGTACAAAGCTCCGTCGCGCACCGAAACAGTATCCTGCCCGCTCCGGCGGGGCGCGATGTTGGCGGACAGAATCCCTACATCGGAAGCGGTATGCCTGCGGCATCCTCAACTGCGCCGCAAATTCGTGTTCCACCTCCTCCCTGCAACAACGCCACTGGAACCGCCAGACTGCGTATGAAAATTGTTACGGGAACTCTGGTTGTCAATGCCTTCGACCCGCTGGCGGTGGTGCTGGCGTGCGTGCGCTGGTACCCGAAAGTTGCCGCTCGCGATCGACGGCTCATGGCCGAGCGCGGTCTAACGATGACCTCGGCTTCCGACACCTTGCGGTCAGTCATGCGCTGAGATTCGCAGCCCCGAACCTGTCGGTGAGAAGTCGGGTCGTTTTCAACGCAGGCTTCAATACGGGTCCGACACCCCACTCGCAGCCGACATTTCGTTAGTGGCAGCAAGAAGTACAGCAGGCAGGGCATCGAGAGTGGGCATCTCGCCCAGTCCGCAATCTGCGGACAACCCCATCCGGGCGCCCTCAAAGCGCCTCGGTAAGGCGAGATTCGGTGTCCAGCAGCGCTTGAATCTGCTGCTGAGCCAGTGAGAGAGCGCGTTCGTCGGGAACCTTTCCCGAGAGTGCGTCATGGATCTTTTCTCCGAGAACCTCTTCGATCCTCGTGTAGACGGGAGTCAATGGGCGCATGTCATTTCTCAAAAGTCCCTGCTTCGCCAGGCGATCGACGAATCCAACCACCGGCGACGTGGCACTCATCTCCGGATCCGAGCTCACACTGAACCTCGGCGCGACCGGAAAGCCATTGCGTACCTGGGTACGCATCGCCTTCGAAGACGTCATCCACTTGATGGCTTGCAGCGCTACTGCCGTTCGCTCCCTCGGCAAGTTGCCAGGGACCGCGAGCAGAAAGCCACCGACTGGAACAGCGCATCTCACTCCGTTCAGGTTCGGTTGCGGCAGGTACCGCACATTGCCCTTGACCTTCGACAAGAGGTCGAATTCGAAGCGCGCCGCACGCATGCTCCACACGTAGCAAAGCGCCGAGCCGCCCGCCATGAACTCGGACATGCTCCGGTTCCAGTCGTGCTCGAGCACCTCGGGGGAAGACACGAGCAGAAGCTCGCGCATGAATCGCACGGTCGCGATCGCCGCATCGCTGTCGAGTGCAGCGCGCCATCGCAGTGGTTTGGCCGGGTCCCTGCCACGATCTTCAGGCGTCGCGACCTTTTCGATGACGGAGCCGGCATGCGCGTTGAGGAAGAACATGAACGCGCTGGCGATCGGCATGCCCCGGGCGCCGTTCCATGACAGACCGTAGCGCTTCCGCCGAGGCGCGTGCAGTCGCCTCGCCGTGTTCAGGAGTTCATTCAGCGTTCGCGGATAGCGCAGGTTCAGGTCGGAAAACAAATCCTTTCGCGCCGTAAGACCCTCGACGGTGACGTAGAGCGGCACGCCGTATTGATGCAACTTCCAAGTGCCGGCCTCCCACACGGTCGGATGGAAGTCGTGCCCGGAAATGAGCCCCTCGTAGGGCGGTTCATCGAGTGGTGCGATGAGTTCCTTGTCGGCGAACTCGGACAACCAGGGGAAGTTCAGCGCCACGATGTCGAAGGCGGACTCAGGCAGGGTCGCGTTGCGCAACAGCGTGTCGTAGAGCGCGGGCAGTTTCAAGAGCGTGAAGTCCTCGCGAGAGCCTGCATTGGCGCGGAAGTCCGTCCACAGGTCCCGCAGGGAGTTGAAGTAGTTGTCGTCGTGGAAGAGGAACTTGAGCCCATGCGTCGCACCCTCCTGGCGCAGGCGAAGTGCCTCTGGCGGCAGCAATTCAGTGATGGAGCTGTGCAAGTCCCCGAAGTAGTAACGTTCGTCGCTGCGCGTGTCGTCGCGTTGGCCGACAGCTTCCGCGAGCAGTGCCTTGATTTGTTGGGCGTAGCCGATGAAGGACGCCCGCAGAGTGGCGCTGGGCGCCAGCACGTAGGACTTGCCAGTTTCGCCCGCAGAGACCTTGACGATCAGGCCGGCATCGACGAGCTTCTGGATGCGACGTGTGGCAGTGCCATAGGGCAGCCCCGACGCGCGGACCAGCTCTGTCACGGTGGGTCGCCGATCCAGCAGTTCGCACTTGATCAGGTGACTGGTGATGGTCCAGGACGCATCGACTTCGGCCCCGGCCACCAAGCCCACGAAGGGCGTGCGCGTCCGGCCGACGAAGTCGACGACGCGCAGCAATTCGATGTCGTTCATGCGCCTTCGGTTCGGGGCATAAGGGTTCGTCCCGCAGATATCCGTTTTGGATATTTTAGCTGTTCCCCCGGCTGGGAACGCCCCCTATCCTTGCTCGGCGGGCAGTGAAAAGACTGCTTCGAGACAAGACCCAACGAACGTGCTTTGCCGGCGGCGCGTTGTCGGGCCTCACCCCAAACCTACTACGATGGACGAGACAAACATGAAACCTGTCTTCGCTTTGGTCGGCGCTGCCCTCGCCGTTTTTTCCGCAGCCGCGGTTCACGCTGAAGAGTACAAAGGCGCGCCCCGAACCTTCCTGTACAACCCGGCGCTCGAAGTGTGTTTCAAGGACACCACTCAGTTCAAGAAGAACGGGCCGTACACGATCGGATTCTCGAATGCAGGCCTCGGTGACTCGTGGCGGGTTGTAATGCTGCACTCCATCCAGCGCGCCGCCGCAGAGAACAAGGCGAGCATCAAGCAGCTGTTGATCACCGACGCCGGGCACGACGACGGGAAGCAGATCGCCGACATCCAGGATCTGATCTCACGCGGTGTCGACCTGCTTATCGTCAGCGCCAACACCCAGAAGGCACTCGACCCGGTCGTGACCCGTGCGATGCAGAAGGGCATCCCTGTGGTGATGGTGGACCGGCGCATTGCGTCGGACAACTTCGTGACCTTCGTGACCGCCTCCGATGCGATGATGGGTCGCCTCTGGGCGCAATGGATCGTCGAGCGCCTGAACGGCACCGGCAACGTCATCATCCTGGCGGGCCAGGCGGGCTCGAGCCCGAGCGAAAACCGCATCAAGTCCGCCCGGCAGGTGTTCGCGCAGTACCCGGGCATCAAGATCCTCGACACGGTGTATTCGGACTGGAGCCCCGTCAAGGGCAAGCAGGTGATGCAGGCTGCGATCAGCAAGTACGGCAAGAGCATCAGCGCGGTCTGGTCCGCGCATGGCCTGCAGGTGGCAGGTTCGATCGAGGCATTCATCGAGGCCGGCTTCAAGGACGGCGAAATCCCGATGCACACCACCGCCGACCTGAACGGCCCGTTGCAACTGGCGCTGCAACACAACATCCCGATGCTGGAGATCGGCTACCCGCCGGCGATGGGCGGGGTGGCGGTCAACGCGGCGCTGCAGGTGCTCAAAGGTGCGCCAGTGCCTTGCCTCTATGAGATCAACGCGCAGATCGCGACCACCGACGGCAAGGGAACAGCGTCCATCCGCCCCGACCTGTCCTTCAAGGACCTCGTGGCTCCGAACGGTCCCGCCAACCTGCTCGTGACGGGCGGCATGGGCAAGGACTACAACCCGACGACGTACAAGGTCGACTACCCGAAGTGATGGCCTGGGGCAGCCGCGCGCCTGATCGGCCGCGGCGGACCAATGCGGACGCGTGGCGACGGGAACGGACTTCTTCAGGGGAACGGTGTGCTTGAGTTGATGGACATCAGAAAGAGCTTCGGCGGGATCGATGTGCTCAAGGGCATCTCGATCAAGGCCGCGGCGGGCCGGATTCACGCCCTCGTCGGAGAAAACGGAGCTGGCAAGTCGACGCTGATCAAGGTGACGGCCGGTGTCGTTCAACCGGACAGCGGGAGCATCGGCTTCGACGGGGCCGAGCGCCGCTGGCGCTCGCCGGGCGAGGCAAAGTCTTTCGGCATCCATGTCATCTACCAGGAGTTTGTGCAGTTCCCCGATCTCAGCGTCGCCGAAAACATTTTCCTCGGCGACAAACGCGTGAGCCCGGGCGGCCTGCTCAACCGGCGCGTGATGCTGCAACAAGCGCGGGAGCTGCTCGCCAAGCTCGGCGTGGAAATCGATCCGTCGGTCCTGGTCGGCGAGTTGTCGGTGGCCGACCAGCAGATGGTCGAGATTGCGAAGGCGCTTTCCCACGAGGTGAAGCTGTTGATCCTCGACGAACCCACGGCGGTGATCTCGGGACGCGAAGCCGAGCTTCTGTTCGTCAAGCTTCGCCAGTTGCGCGATGAAGGCGTTGCGATCATCTACGTCTCGCATCGCCTCGAGGAGATCTTCGAATTGTGCGACGACGTCACCGTCATCAAGGACGGCGAGCCGATCGGAACGCGTCTCGTCGCCGAGGTCGATCAAGCCACTCTGGTCAGCATGATGGTGGGCCGACGACTTGCTGATCTGTACCCTCCGCGCCGTCGGTTCGACAAACCGCCCGTGACCGTGTTGAATGCATCCGACATCTCGTCAGGTGCTCGGGTCAAGGGTTGCAGCCTGCAACTGCGCCAGGGCGAGATCACGGCTCTGGCAGGAATGATCGGGTCCGGCCGCACCGAACTGGCGATGGCATTGTTCGGTGGCCTGCCGCTCGATGGTGGGTCAATCGAGATCGACGGTTCGAGTTTCCACCGCATGACACCGGCGAAGGCGATTGCACTCGGGATCGGGCTGCTGACCGAGGACCGGAAGAACGAAGGCTTGGCCATGCAACTCGACGTGGCGGCGAACGTGACGGCCGCCAGCCTGGAAGACGTGACGCGAAACGGCCTGCTCGACAAGGCCGCCGAGGCCCGCATCGCCGAGACCGCGATTGCCGACTACCGCATCGCCTGCCGCGGCGCCTCGATGCCCGTGGCGCAGATGTCGGGCGGCAATCAGCAGAAGGTGCTGCTGGCGCGCTGGGCCCGCAAGGCGCGCCGAGTGCTGATCCTCGACGAACCGACCCGCGGTGTCGACGTGGGTGCCAAGGCCGATATCTACCGGATGATGCAGGACGCGGCCAACCGGGGCTTGGCCATCCTGATGATCAGCTCCGAGTTGCCCGAGGTGGTGGGCATGGCCGATCGGGTGGTCGTGATGAGGGACGGCCTCATTGCCGGCGAATTGCAAGGCGCCGACATTGACGAGCGCGCGATCATGACCCTGGCGACCCGTGCTCATGATGCCGGGCTGAAGGTGGCGGCGTGAGCGCGGCCACCTTGAATCCCGCAGCAGCGAAGGCAAGCGCCAAGGGCTTGCGCCGCCCGGCTTCGCTCCAGGGCCATGAGCGCCTCGCGACGGTGGTGGTGCTGCTCTTGACGCTGCTGCTGGTGGGTGCCCTGGTCAGCGACCGTTTTCGCAGCCTGGGCAATCTGCAGAACGTGTACGAACAATCGGTTGGCCTGGCCCTGATCAGCCTCGGGCAGACGGTCGTCATCCTCACCGGCGGCATCGATCTGTCGGTCGGATCGCTGATCAGCCTGCTGTCGGTGCTGACCTCGGGCCTGATCGACGGCCATCCGGAAAGGATCACCGATGTCGTCGCCGGCATCCTGCTGCTGGGCCTCGCCGTCGGCGGCCTGAATGGCCTGCTCACCATCTGGCTCGGCGTTCACCCCCTGATCGTGACACTGGGCACCGGTGCAGCCCTCCAGGGCCTGACCTTGCTCTACAGCAGCGATTCGGCGGGCTCCGTGCCACCGAGCTTCGAGTTCTTCGCCTACGGTCGGGTGCTCGGCATGCCCGCCGGCGCAACGCTCACGCTGCTCGTCTTCCTCGTGGTGGCTTTTCTCCTGCGCGGCACCCGCCAGGGACGCTATGTCTTCGCCGTCGGCGGCGACCCGAACGCGGCCACCTTGCTGGGCCTGCCCACACGCCGCGTGCTCGTCAGCGTCTACGCCTTCTCGGGTTTGTGTGCGGCCACCACGGCCCTGTACGTGGTCAGCCGGTTCGGCGTGGGCCAGCCCTATACCGGGGCCAACTACACGCTCGCGTCGATCACGCCCGTCGTGATCGGCGGAACCTTGCTGGCCGGCGGCAAAGGCGGTGTGATGGGCACGCTGCTGGGGGTCTACCTGATGGCCTTGCTGAACAACCTGCTGAACTTCCTGGACATCTCCAGTCACTACCAGCTCGTCATCCAGGGCGTCATCGTCATCGTCGCGGTGTCTGCCTTCACCGGCCGGCGCGCACGCCGGTCCTGAAAGGATCCGTGTGGACTCCATCCTCGCTGCCACCGCCGTGCGTTCTCAAGTCTCACCCGCTCCTGCTCGTTGGCTTGCCGTGGCGCGCCGCCATGCCGGGATCTGCGTCGCCGTCCTGTTCCTGGCGGCGGCGAGTGTGGCGGCCCCCTCGTTGTTCAAGGCCGGCAACCTGGCCAACATGGCGCTGCAGTTCGCGCCGCTCGGGATCGTTGTCGTCGGCCAAATGCTCGTGATCCTCGTCCGCGGGCTCGATCTGTCGGTCAGTTCCGTGATGGCCACCTCGGCGGTGATGGCCACGGCCTTCTCCGGCCGCGACGCCGACCTGGTGTGGATCGTCCCCCTGGCGATCGGCCTCGGAGCAATGGTCGGTGCGACCAACGGCCTGCTCGTCACCAAGCGCAACGTCAGCCCGTTCCTGGCCACGCTGGCCACGATGATCGTGCTGCAAGGTGCGCGCAATGCGTGGACCCAGGGGGCGCCCTCGGGCAATGTGCCGCCGCTGCTGCGGGCGCTGGGCGCGGGCATGACGGCCGGCATCCCCAACAACGCCGTGGCGCTTCTCGTGATCGCCGCATTGACCTTCGTGCTTCTGCATCTGTCGACCTTCGGGCGGCGCGTCTATCTGGTCGGCGGCAGCCCGAATGCGGCCCGCCTGGTCGGCATCGCAGTGGACCGCGTCACGATCACGGCCTACGTGATGTCCGGCATCTTTGCGGCGATTGCCGGGCTGGTGCTGGCCGGCTACGTGAGCGTGGTCGACAACTGGGTCGGCAAGAACTTCGAACTGGATTCGATCGTCGCGGCGGTGATGGGCGGCATCGCGTTGTCAGGTGGCAAGGGCGGTGTCGGCGGTGCACTGATGGGTGCGGCGATCCTGGTCGTGCTGTCAAACGCCGTCGTCATCGTCGGCCTGCCCATCCACGTGCAGCTGGTCATGAAGGGTTTCATCATCGTGCTGGCGGCTGCGCTATATGCCGCCAAGTCAAGGCGGGCGCGCTGACGATCGCCCCTCCGCTTCTGCACCCAGATCACTAAGGAGACACCCATGAAAGCAGTCCGATTCCACGGGCAGAAGGACATCCGCGTCGAAGAGGTCAGCGGCCCCCAGGCGCCGCTCGCTGCCGACGATGTGTTGATCAAGCCGCTGGTCTGCGGCATCTGCGGCACCGATCTTCACGAGTACGTGTCCGGCGCCATCGTCACGCCGACGACGCCGCACGTCTACACCGGGGTGACCAATCCGCAGATCCTCGGCCACGAGTTCTCGGCGCTGGTGCTCGATGTCGGGCGCGACATCAAGCATGTGCATGCCGGCGACCGCATCTCGGTGCAGCCTTTGATCTCGCCGCGCAACGACTACTTCGGTCGCCGCGGCCTGTTTCACCTGAGCCCCTGCATGGCCTGCGTGGGCCTGTCCTGGGCCTGGGGTGGCCTGGGCCAGCAAGCGGTGATCAAGGGCTACAACGCCGTGCCGGTGTCCAAGAAGGTTAGCGACGTGCAGGCCGCGCTCATCGAGCCGGCCGCGGTCGCCGTCTATGCGCTGGACCGGGGGCGCGTCACGATCGGCTCGACCGTGGTGATCTCGGGCATGGGCCCGATCGGGGCGCTGGCCCTGCTCGGTGCCAAGGCCGCCGGCGCCAGCAAGATCTTCGTCTCCGAGATCAACCCGAACCGCCTGGCCAAGGCACGGGAACTGGTGCCCGACTGCATCACCGTCAACCCGCGCACCACCAACTTGCTCGAGTTCATTCAGGACCAGACGGAAGAAGGTGTCGGCGTCGACACCGCGATCGAATGCGGTGGCACTGAAGCCTCCCTGAACGCCTGCGTCGACGTGGTCCGCCGGCAAGGGGTCGTCGTGCAGGCCGGCCTGCACTCGAAACCCGCCACCGTCGACGCGATGAAGTGGGCCTTGAAGGACATCTCCATCGAGGCCACCTGGTGCTACCCGACCCAAAGCTGGCCGCGCGTCGCCTCGATGATCGAGAGCGGCATCTTCCCGGTCGAGAAGGTCGTGACCGCACAGATCTCGATGGACGACGTCGTCGCGAAGGGCTTCGAGGCGCTGCTCGACCCCGCCGGCAACCAGATGAAGGTCCTTGTCAACGTCAACTGAGCCGCTCCGGCGGTCTCGATCCATCACTCTCGCGGAAACCCCATGCACTTCATAGTCCACTGCGTCGACCACGACGACGCCCTCACGCTTCGGTTGGCGAACTACGAAGCCCACAAGGCCTATCTGGCGCAGGCCCGGGTCACAACCGTCATCTCCGGGCCATTGACGGCCGACGACGGCGTGACGATGAAGGGCAGCTGTTTCCTGCTCGAAGCCGACAGCAAGGACGAGGTGCTGGCGTTTCATCGCAACGACCCCTTCTTCCACGCCGGCGTGTGGCGTGACGTGTCGATACATCCCTTTCTCAAGCGCGTCGACAACCGCGTCTGACCGCTCTGGCCACAAGACTGTTCACCACGAGGGCGCCGAGACGGCGTTCATCACCATGCCCCAAGAAAATCACGCACTCATCATCGGCCACACCGGCATCGCCGGCGGCAACCTGGCCGCCCATCTGACGAGCCTGGGCAACTGGAAGGTCACAGGCGTGGCACGCCACGCCTCGGCCGCACTCCCGGGCGTGGAACCGATCGCCGCCGACCTGCTGGACCGCGATGCGACCCTCAGGGCGCTGCAATCCGTCGACCCGACGCACGTGTTCTTCAGCACCTGGACCCGGCGCGACACCGAGGCCGAGAACGTCGTCGCGAACGGGGCCATGCTGGCCAACACGCTCGATGGATTGACAGGCGCCCGCTCGCTGAGACACGTGGCTCTCGTGACCGGCACCAAACACTACCTGGGCCCGTTCGAGTCCTATGGCACGTCGAAGCCCGACACGCCCTTCGTCGAAGACCGCCCACGCCTGCCGGGCGAGAACTTCTACTACGCGCAGGAAGACATCCTGTTCGAACGCGCCGCCGCGCGCGGTTACGCGTGGAGCGTGCACCGGCCGCACACGATCATCGGCTATGCACTCGGCAACGCGATGAACATGGGCGTCACGCTGGCCGTCTATGCATCAATCTGCAAGGAGACGGGCCACCCATTCATCTTCCCCGGCTCGCGCCAGCAGTACGAGGCCGTGACCGACATGACCGATGCGCAAGTTCTCGCGCGCCACCTAACCTGGGCCGCCACCCACGCCGAAGGCCGCAACCAAGCCTTCAATGTGGTCAACGGTGATGTCTTCCGCTGGCGACAGATGTGGGCCGTGCTGGCCGCGGAGTTCGGCGTCGTCAACGGTGGATTGCTCAGCCAGCCGATGCCCCTGGCGCAGCAGATGGTCGACAGCACCGCGGTCTGGGACGCGATGGTGGAGAAGTACGGGCTGCAGCCGAATCGACTCGACCGCCTGGCCTCGTGGTGGCATACCGACGGTGACCTGGGTCGGGAGGTCGAGTGCTTCAACAGCATGGCGAAGAGTCGTCTGGCTGGTTTCAACGAGTACCGCGACACGGCGCAGGCCTTCCGCAACCTGTTCGCCAGGCTGCGTGGCGAACGGATCATTCCCTGACGCCGGCCGCGGCAGGCTCGTTCTCCCCCCCCCACAACACTCGCGCTCGGCCAGACCGCCGCAGCGCGCATCGAGGCATCAGCATGGACAGCCGGATCGGATTTCTCGGGCTTGGAAAAATGGGGCTGCCCATGGCACGCCATCTCCAGGCCCATGGCCACGCGGTCGTCTGCTACGACCCCCTGGAAGACCGCGCGGACGCGGGGCGAGCGGCCGGGCTGACGGTGGCCCCATCGGCTGCGGAACTGATGGCCAAATGCGGCACCATCGTTTCGTCGTTGCCGAACGATGCGGCCCTGGAAACGACGGCAGAGGCCGTGGCGCAGCATGCCGTGCGCGGTGCGGTCTACCTCGACACCAGCACCGTCTCGATGGACGCGTCGGGCCGCGTAGCGGAGCGGCTGGCGAACGCCGGTGTCACCTACCTGCGCTGCACGGTCTCGGGCAACAGCCACATGGCCGAGGCGGCACAGCTGACGGTGATGGTCTCCGGTGACCGAGCCGCGTTCGACCAGGCTGCCACCCTCTTCAGTTGCTGGGGCCCGACGAGCTTCTACCTGGGTCGGGGTGAGCAGGCGCGTTTGATGAAACTCGTCATCAATCTCATGATCATGCTGACTTCCGGCATGCTGGCCGAAGCCCTGACCCTGGGCCAGAAAGGCGGGCTGGCCTGGGCCGACATGTGGCAGGTGATCACCGCCAGCGCCGTCGCTTCGCCGATCGTCAAGGCCAAGGCCGGTGCGCTGGGGCGTCGCGACTTCAGCCCGACCTTCACGGTGGAGCAGATGCGCAAGGACGTCGGCCTGATCCTGAGTGCGGGATCCGCCCTGAACGTCCCGCTGGGCCTGACCGCGCTGACGGCGCAATGGCTCGCCAGCGCATCGGCGCAGGGTGGCACAGAGGACGACTACGCCTACATCATCAAGGTCGTCGAACAGGCCGCCGCACTCGACCTCTCGACCCTCTAGTCGGATCGCCTCGTCCATGAAGCAGTTCACGTTCGATGCGCGTTTGCCCCGCGTCCTGTTCGGCGACGGCGCACTCGCGCAGCTCCCCGGCGAAGTGGCGAGGCTCGGTGCCCAGCGTGTGCTGGTGCTGTGCACGCCGCAGCAAACTGAGCATGCAGAGCAGGTCCGCACACTGCTCGGCGCGTGTGCCGTCGCCACGTTCGACCGCGCGGTGATGCACGTGCCGGTGGACACGGTCGCAGAGGCTTACGCTGCCGCCCGCCGCCATGAAGTGGACCTGACGGTGGCCATCGGCGGTGGCTCCACGATCGGGCTGGCGAAGGGCTTGGCCCTGCTGCACGACCTGCCCTACATCGCCGTGCCGACCACCTACGCTGGCAGCGAAATGACGATGATCTACGGGCTTACGGAGCACGGGCTCAAGCGCACTGGCTCCGATCCGAAGGTCGCGGCCCGCGCCGTGGTGTACGACCCACCGTTGTCGCGCCGCCTGCCAATCGGGCTGACCGTCACCAGCGGCATCAATGCCATCGCCCACGCCATCGAAGGCATGTATTCACCGGATGGCAACCCGGTGATCAGCCTGATGGCCGAGGAAGGCGTTCGCGCCATGGCGGCAGCCATCGATGGCTTAGTGGCTGCGCCGATGGACGCAGACTTGCGCTCGCAGGCGCTCTACGGCGCATGGTTGTGCGGCACGGTGCTGGGCAACTCGGGCATGGGGCTGCACCACAAGCTTTGCCACACCCTCGGTGGCAGCTTCGACCTGCCTCATGCGGAGGTCCACACCGTCGTGCTGCCGCATGCGGTCGCCTACAACGCGCCGGCGATCCCCGATGTCATCACGCGCCTCCATCGTGCCTTGGGCGGTTCGGCAGGCACCACCGCCCCCCGACTGCTGTTCGATCTCGCCCGGCGCGGCGGCGCGCTCATGAGCTTGCGCGATCTCGGCATGCGTGCCTCGGATCTGGACCGGGCCACCGACATCGCTCTTCAACAGCGTTACCCCAATCCGAGACCGCTCGAACGCATTGCCATCCGCGAACTTCTGCAACACGCGTTCGAGGGCATCGCTCCGACCTGATGTGCCAGCTTGCAAACCGCGAATCCAAACGAAGCCAGCCATGAAGACCATCGACGAACACACCATCACGCAAGCCGTCCTCGATTCCTTCGGGGGTTGCCATGACGACCGCCTGCGTACCGTGATGGCGAGCTTGGTTCGCCACCTGCACGCATTCGCCAACGAGGTGAAGCTGACCGAGGAAGAGTGGTTCACCGGCATCCGGTTTGTCACCGATGTCGGCCAGATGTGCGACGACAAGCGGCAGGAGTTCATCCTGCTGTCCGACACCCTGGGCTTGTCGATGCTCGTCACGGCCTTGAACAACGAGCGCCCGCAGGGCTGCACCGAGGCCACGGTGTTCGGCCCCTTCTTCGTCGAGAAGGCGCCTGAGGTGGCCAACGGCGCAGACATCGCGCAAGGCGCGCAAGGTGAGCCCTGCTACGTGAGCGGCAAGGTACGCGGCCTGGACGGCACGCCCATCGCGAACGCGCAGATCGACGTGTGGCAGTCGGACGAAGC
>Ga0123338_10003261_pt1 | contig 14708 bp, 11 predicted proteins | sample grotaG_FD_89793 | JGI IMG/M metagenome (GOLD analysis project Ga0123338, IMG submission 89793) | Glacier valley bacterial and archeal communities from Borup Fiord, Nunavut, Canada, to study Microbial Dark Matter (Phase II) -... | ecosystem: Environmental > Aquatic > Freshwater > Ice > Glacier ...
CACACGTGCTTTGGGAGTGGTGTAGGCTTTCCGGGTGGTGTTGGCTGAAGGATAATCAGATTTTGAGGACAATGTATCAGAAGGGTTCATCTGTAGCTGCTGAATCCTCATCGTGAGCTGGTCAATCTGTGTCTGGCTGGCCCCCTGTGCTTTTGCGAGCGCAATAGCCTGATCCTGTGTTAATCCGCGCGTCTGCATCTCCTGCATGATCCGTTGTATCTGGGCATCACTCAGGTTATTGACATCAACGGTGGAAGGGTTGATATTGCTTTGACCTACTGCAGTTTGGTCTATAGTCAATAGAAACAGGAAGAGCAAGGGAAGTAAATAGAATAGTCTCATTTCTTGATAATATTGTTGGGTGTATTTTTTGGGGTGGAAATGTTTTTGATAAAGATAAGCGTTTATAAATTGCCATGGCATTTATGCCGTGGTTGATTAATTGAAAGACAAATCGGGCTTTAGCCCCAAATTGGTTTGTGGTATCTGATTTTTAGTGATGACTAAATACTTCGAAGTGTCTATTTGTGGCGCATAGATCGTTGTCTCTTGTCTGATCGGTGGCAGTTGCGCCATTTGTGATCCTTATCTTTTACCCCGGGTGGCATTCCCTTCGGTCATTTACCCGGGGTTATTGATATTTAACCCTTTCAGGGTTTTGTGTTTCCCGTATGTGGCGCATAGATCGTTTCATCTTGTCTGATGGGTAGCAGTTGCGCCTTATCTGCTCATTATCCTTTACCCCGGGTGGCATTCCCTTCGGTCATTTACCCGGGGTTATTGATATTTAACCCTTTCAGAGTTTTGTGTTTCCCGTATGTGGCGCATAGTTCGTTTCATCTTGTTTGATGGGTAGCAGTTGCGCCTTTTCTTCTTCTTATCTATTGCCCCGTTTAACACTCTCTGCGTTCGCTCACCCGGGGTTATTGGCTTCGCCGATCTTCGATTTATATTTGAACCTTTAGCTTCGCTGACCGTTGGTTCAGGGTCAAGTCTATTAATTTTATAAATTTCGAGTTTCCGGTTTTTTTACAAAGACAAGTTAAAGCAAATACTAAATTTCGCCCCATCACCCCCTCGCCCTTTCTCACACTCTCTCCATCATTCCTTCTCAAAACCGATAACTCACCCCAATATTAGCCTGAAAGTTATAAGTATCTCTGCCTGGAATCCAGAACTGGGAACGATCAACGGGAACCTGTTCGTAATTGTATTCGTAATTAAGTGAGCGGATTAATTCGAATTTAGCAGAGAAAAGAAGATTTTGGTAATTCCACTCTCCAAGTGCCGCGATATTAATGTCAACCCAATATGCACGGATATCTTTAATCGCAATGTAAAACAAATCGTTGTTGTGCACGTAGCGCTCTAATTGAATTCCAATGCTCTTTAATCCTTTTCCCCAGGTGATTGAAGCTGTCTGTAAATTGCTACCTGGTCCAATACTGGATCCAATAAGTTGTCCATCATTTGTGTAGCCATGTCTGATTCGGGTGTGCGTATAAAAGACATAACTTGAAGCCCTATTAATATTTGTCATATTTTGTTCAAGTTGTGTAAACTCTAATCTCACTTGAATGAACTCGTTTTTTTGCAAGGAAAATTGAAATAATTTTTGAAATCCAACAACATAAGCTCTTGTATGATCTGGTTGTATTAAAAGATCTCTGGTATCAAAAGAGTGGTCTTCTCTTCCGTATTCAAAGTAAATTTCTGCATGCTCTTTTTGCAATAGCCAACGAATAAAAACGGAAGCAAGTTGATCACCGTCAACGGTTTTTTCACCGGTACCGTAATTACTCTTCTTTTCCAATGCTGAAAAAATCGGTAAGTAGCCCGCGAGACTGTTATTCATATCTTCATGATAGATCATAAAGCTACGGGTAAGACCCAGAAAAAGCCCGGGAATCCAGCAAGGCTGGTAAGTGAATACCATTCCGTTCAAATAACGCCAGTCGTTCCGTTTAGCAATGTATTGTTTTACCCCGTCAATGACAAGGTTGGTATCAGCACCAAAAGATCCGGAGGGATCAAGTCGTCCCCCAACAATTTGTCCTTCGAAGGAACCTATTGGTGTCCGGATTGGTTTAACAGTATTGAGTGTAAAATGATTAAACCCGGCAGCACTGTTGGTCATCAACAATGAATTTCGCATTCCGGGTCCCCACCAAAGATTTTCGGAAGAAATACCTGCAGATACCGGACCGAAAGTCAAACGAACGCTGCTTTGCCCCCAAAAGACTTTATTATAGGGTTTGCCCCGGAAGTACTCGGGAAAATCGATGGCATTTTTATAATTATAGTAGGCTAAAAGTGTCTGTTCAGACTTGCTCTCTACAAATGTTTTAAAAGGTTTGTTTTCTGCATATACTACTTCGGGCCGTAACTGGATGCTCAATGGTCCAAATTTGGCATAAAATCCACCACTTATCATGGTTTGGTAGCCTCTCGCCGGAATCATTGCCCCATCGTTGAGACTATAGGGATGGTGCGTATTGAACTGCTGTTGCCAGGTAAATGGTAAGAGTTGTATGAATCCTTTTTTCCCTCCAAACCGGTAAGCCCCGTCAAATTTTGTTTTGCGTGCCTGATCCAGGGTTTGTGTAGGGTCGAAAGCGTTCTTTATTTTCAGCGCTTCAACCGGGAAAAACGGTCTGGCTGTAAATGAGATCGATGAATCCAACTGTCCCAGCAATTGTGCCCGCCGGTAATAATCCTCCAATACGGGTGTTCCAACCGGAATGGATTGCCCTTTTGAAAGTGTTGCCGATAAGCAAAAAGCCAGGAAGAACGCTATTTTTATTCGTGTTGAAATTATCACAAATGTTGGGTTCAGGATTTGATGGATATTGAATTTTAAAACTCACAAACAGAAGTTTTAATGTTTCAATTGATTTCAGAACCGGTAGCTGATTCCTAACTTGGTCTGGAAATTATAGATGTCTTTACTTGGTGCCCAAAAGTCGGTGTCGAGTGGATCGGGGTTATAAAAGTGTTCATAGTTCATTGATCTGGTCAGCTCATTTTTGGCAGTGAACAGGAGATTTTTGTAGTCCCACTCAATAATTAAAGCAGCTCCGATATCGACCCAGTTTGCGCGGATATCTTTTACATCGTTGTAGTGGAAATCGTTGTTGTGAACATATCGTTCAAATTGCAAACCGATCATTTTTAATGATTTAATCCAGCTAATGCTGAATGACTGCATGTCGCTTCCTGGACCGATTCCTGCACCAAGCAATTGACCTCTGTTGGTATATCCATGGCCATTATTAATATCGGGGTCAGCATAAAAGTAGATCGCACTGCGTTCGGTATTTGTGCGATTCTGTTCTAGTTGCGTCACTTCAAGATTGAACTGAATCAACTGATCAGGATGAGCTGTCAGCGGAAACAATTTTCGGAATCCGAATATGTAAGCCCGCGCATAATCGGGTTCAAGGATAAAATCCCTTAAATTGTAAGAATGATCTTCGCGTCCGTATTCGAAGTAAATCTCTGCATGTTCTTTGGGTAATACCCAACGGATAAACGATGATAGCAATTGATCACCTCCCTGCGGGATTTCGGTTCCTCCGTTATTGTTTTTTTTGTTGGAAGGTGAAATAACGGGGAAAGTGCCCATATCTTCGTGGTAAATCATAAAACTTCTTGTAATTCCAAGAAAAAGTCCGGGAACCCACTTTGGATTAAAGCTGATGATCATACCGTTCAGATAACGCCAGTCATTTCTTTTAGGCTTGTAAAACTTTCCTCCGTTCCATGTCCTGTTGGTGTCTGCAGGAAAGAATCCTGATCCATCGAGCCGGCCGGCAATAATTTGTGCTTCGAATGAGCCAATTGGTGTTCGTATAGGTTCTACGGTGTTCAACGTATAGTGCACAAACCCGCCAGAAGTGTTGGTCATTAACAATGAATTGCGCATGCCCGGGCCCCACCAGATGTTCTCGTTGGATAAGCCAATAGAAACTGGTCCTGCGGTAAGCCGAATACTGCTTTGTCCCCAGAAAAGGTGGTTATAGGGTTTATCACCAAAGCGTTCAGGCAAGTCAATCCGATTGTGAAAATTTTGATAGCCAGCCCATATTCTGTCGGATTGTGCAGCCGGAAAACCATCAAACTGCTTGTTTTCTGCATATACATATTCGGGTCTGAGTTGTATGCTTAATGGTCCCAGTTTTGCGAAAAGGCCTGCACTGAACAAGCTTTGGTAACCACGTGCCGGAATCATCTCTCCGTCATTCAGGCTATACGGATGGTGGGTATTGAACTGCTGTTCCCATGTAACGGGTAATAATTTTACAATACCAACCTGTCCCAATACAGTAAATTTTTGATTGAATTCGCTTCCTTTTTGATTGTCAAGCGCATTATTGGGATCAAGCCCGTTATTGAGATGAAGGGATACTTCAGGGAAGAAGGGTCTGGAGGTAAATGAAATTGTAGATTCAATCTGCCCCAATAATTGAGCTCTTCTGTACGCATCTTCCAAAATGGGAGTTCCAACGGGCAGGGTTTGGCTCCTGGAGTGAACAGGAAAACCTAAGATGCTAATAAGGAATAAGAAATGTAATTTATTCCGGATTTTCATGTTTGAAATTAATAGTTTAATTTTCTGCGTGTTAATTTGGCAATACTGGTAATTGAAGGTCAATATCTAAAATTGAGTTTGTGAATACATGTTCTTGCAATTTCAGAATAGACGCTTAATTTTTTTGTTTTAAAAATCAGTTGATTGTACCATTTCTGCTAATCTTTTCCCCAAATTCGCTCTTTAGTGTCCGGTCTAATCCTTCGGCCAATGTGAATGGTGCTTCAAAACCAGAACTATGCGCCAAGGTGGCATCAAATTGTGTCGTCGCGCAGAATTTTTTAATCCGGATGCTGCTGATCGGGAATTTTCTTCCTGTAATCCTTGACATCAGATCAAATATTAATCCACCTAACATCCCTATCCAGTAAGGGAGGCGTAAGGATGGCAACTTCCTGTTTAGGCTCTCTTCTGCCTGAAGTACTAGCTCATTCATGGTCAGATCGGGCTGATCGGTGTAATTCAAAACACTTAATCCGGGTTTCTTCGTCTCGATACAGAATTTAATAAATGCCGCAACATTTCCGACGTAAGCCATCGATTTTCGATTTTTGCCTCTTCCAATCATTAAAAACTTTCCTGAAGCAATCTGACGAAGAAGGTTATGGACATTCCCCTGATTTTTCTCTCCAAATGCCACGGTTGGTCTTATGATTGTGAGCGATTTGTTTTCAGGATCTTTTAATTGCCATTCACGCAATACTTTCTCTGCCTGCCATTTGCTTTTGCCATAATGACTAAACGGATCCGGCGGAAACTGCTCATCCGGGTTTTTCTTGTTAAGTCCGTAAACAGCTGCTGAACTAATGAAAATAATGCTGGAAATTCCCTGTTTATCCATTGCATCAAGTACATGGCGCGTTCCATTCACATTTACCTCATAATACAATGAGATGGGTGAAACATCGTCGCGGTGTTCTGCTGCCAAAAGAATTACAGTATCTGTCGAACCTGGAAATACATTTTCCAGGTTTTTTTCCCTTATATCCTGTATTGTAGTAATATCGTTGTATTTCTCACTTGGGTTTTTGTCAATGTTGTAACAATTTTCTTTTCCTATAAGCTCTATCAGTCTTGTCCCGATAAATCCACTTGCACCTACTAAGGCTATTTGTCTCATTTATAAAGAAATTTATTATCTTTCATAATTTAGTTTCCTCAATATACTTTGATTGGTTTTTACCCTTTTTAAATCATAAAACCATCCCCATTTATTGAAATATTTTATCATATTTGCTGTGTGTATCAGAAGCATATCTCCTCTTTTATAGGATTCTTTTGCGTGATCATGTATAATAAATACCTCCGGAAAATAAATGGTTTTATATTTTTCGTTGATCCTTCGGGTTAAATCAATATCCTCAGGATACATGAAGAACCGTTCATCGAACAATCCTACCTCCTTCACAGAAGCTGTCCGCAAGAACATGAAACACCCTGATAAATAAGGTACTTCCATTATTTTATCATAACCTGTAAATAGGAGTTGAAATTTTTCTTTTCTTTTCTTTAACAATGATGTAGGCAGGAATCGTCTGAATATTAAATCGAAAGGTGTTGGTATCAATTTGCATAAATACTGCATCTCACCATCAGGCGAAAGAACTTTTGGCATGATTTGACCAACCTCAGGGTGTTGTGTCATATATTCAATCAGCGAACCAATCACATTGGGCAAAAAGGAAATATCTGAATTTATTACTAAATGAAATTCAGATTTATTTAGGATTTCTTTGATGGCTAAGTTGTGACCTCTTCCATAACCAATATTCTGACCTGTATAAACATAGGTTACGCACTCTTCATTTAGAACATTTTTAAGTCTGTCATCTGGTGAATTATCTATCAGCAGTAGTTGAAAACTTACCTGAGATTGAATGAAACATTGATAAACATGCTTTAATTCTTCAGGATCGGTTTTATAGAGTACTATACTTGCTGATATTTTCATTTCTCTCTTCGTAAAATATTCATAATGCGCTTGATAACACTTTACTGCTTGTTAATCAATGATTCGATGGAATCAATAATCTGATCAGTCTGGTTTTTCCAGGAATAAACTTTTCTTGCTGAATTGATCTCACTTTCAGTTGGTTTTGGCAGATTTTCAATATTTTGAAACAAAGTAACTAATTCATTGATGTTGAAAGGCGAAAAATATTGAATGCCCAAATCATTGAATTCAGCAAGTGCTCCCTGATTTGAAGAAAGTACCCTGGCTCCGGCACTGTAGGCTTCTAATATTGGCATTCCAAACCCTTCATATAAAGAAGGCATCACAAAGGCCAAACAATTTTTATACAGATATTGAATTTCATGATCCTCCAGAATACCTGCAAAAATAATATTTTCATTTTTGTTCTTTGGAAAGCTACTTTCACCTACAAGTAAAAGTTGATAAGGTGTATTGCTGTTGTTGAAGGCTTCAATAAGGAAGGATATATTTTTCTGTCGTCTAAAATTACCAACATATAAGAAAAACTTTTCCTTCTGAATTTTTAAACGGTCGAAGACGTCAATCGTTGCTGATACTTTTTCATTTAAGTAGTTGACTCCTTCTCCAATCACTATAGAATCAGTATTGAAATATTCCAATAAATCTTTCTTCGTGGTTTTGGAAACACTTATAATCAGGTTGCTTGAACGAAGACCCGATCTGACGATACAATTTAATAGAAATTTATTTAGAGAATTTCTAAATGTTGAAGCTGAAAAATAATTTGCGATCCGAAGGTACATCAAATCATGTACCGTTAATATCTGTTTCTTTTTTTTGTCTTTGAAGAAGATTCCGGAGTAGAATGTTGAATAGTAGACGGAAAATTTTTGTCGGTATATGAAAATTGAGAACAGAAGATAATGTATTGGATTATAAGGTTTAAGTCGGGTCGAAATAATCTTGTAATTATTAATGTTCGGGTATTTAGCGTCGACTAAAACCGTAATATTACTGTGACCGTAATGCTCAATAAGTGCCTGAATAACTTCTTTGGTGTACCTGCTGATTCCCGTTGGCTTATCCGACAATAACCGTCCGTCAATTAATATTTTCTTCATCTGATATTTGATTGACGGCTTTATTTACTGAATAATTTGCCGGAAAAGGGTCTCCCATTTTTGTGCGATCACATCCGGCAGAAATTTTTTAATTCTTTCTCGTCCACTGGTTCCGAATTGTCTTCTTAATTCGGGGTCGGAACAAAGTATGCTCACTTTTTCTGTCATCTGATCAACATTAAAACAATCAATCAGGTAACCATCTTTACCATTGTTTATAATATCTGAAGGGCCGGTTTCGCAATTAAAACTCACGACGGGCAAACCGCAGGCTTTTGCTTCCAGTAATACCATCGGAAGCGCTTCGGTGCGCGACGTCATCAGATATACAGATGCCTGAAGATATTGGTCAATAATCTGATTTGTCGGCGAAAGTATCTCTACTCGATCATTGAGTCCTGATGTTTCTATACGCGAGATGATTTTCTTTTTCAGTGGTCCGTCACCAATGATCCGTAATTTCCAATCAGGAAATGCAAGGGTTAATTTTTCAAATATATCCAATAAAAGATCATACCCTTTATTGTAATCCATTCTGCCAATAGCCAGTAGTATATTGTTGTCTAATTTTGCCTGTACATCAGGAAAGAAGGAAACAGCATTGGGGATCACATAACTATTAAGATTCAACGTTCTCAATTTTGGCAAATCATGTTCAGTTAGCGAAACCACCGCACTTAACCTGTGAAATGACAACTTTCGAAGAAATGACCAAATATGTTTGGCAAATGCAAAGGAGTTATGCTGGCATCCTATTGTTTTCAGGTTTTTCATTTTCGGCATCATCGCAAGTATTAAACTTGGATAGGTCCCGATTCCAACCAGGATGGTTGGGTTCGGGTAGTGCATGAAATAACTATTTACTTTGAAGACAGATGCAACTTTATACAGGGGATTAAAAAAGCTTTCAAAATTAAAATTCAGGTAATCGACCGTCACTTTATCGTTGATCGTGAATATATTCGATGGATTGAATCGGGATAACGAAACGATGGTTACTTTGTTGTTATCCACTGCCAGGTAGTTGGCCAAATTAACGGTAACTCTTTCGGCTCCTCCTCCGAAATGAATATCATAAACCAGAAAGACAATGTTCACTTTTAATTGAATTGGGTTCTGTCGACTGCCTCTTTTCGTTAATGATATTAAGCATGAAAAGTATAAAAATCATTTCAAAACTGGGTACCAACAAAAACCGAACCCAGAGAATCAGTGTATAAAACAATATTGGAATGAAATATTCGATGTTCTCATACGAAGTTACCTTATTAAAAATCGGCAACGTAAAGATTGAAAAGAAGATAATCGTGATAATTCCATACTGGACAATGGCATCGAATAATTCATTGTGTGGCATAATCAACGATCCTTCGGTTGCTTTTATGAAATTTGTGACCGGACCATACCCTAACAGTACTTTTGTATCAAGAGGGGCGGCATAAATTGTTCCAATAACCAATGTATTGGCGATGAAACGTAGTTTATTGGAATCATCGTTTATTGTTGCAATCCTGTTGATACTGGTATCATAAATTAATTTTGACCTTACATTGGCTGCATACCATAACGAAAAAAAAGTGATAAAAATATAACTTAAGATTGCAATGCGTATCACATTTTGCTTCTGAATCCACGACTTGAAGTATTTTTTAAAATACCGGATTAGATAATAGAGTACGATACTGAAAACAAGTAGTCTGCTAAGTGTAAACAATGAAAGTATAATAACCAGTAACTTACCGTGTTTGCTATTCAACAGATCAGAACAAAAGAAAAAGAGCAGGAGGTAAGCTGCCGACCAGTTGATTTCATAGGCAAGTGAAGGTCTTCCATCAGGAGACGAAAATACAAGGAACTGAATTAAAAATGAGAGTATGCAAAGAACATGAATATAATTCAGGTTTGTTTTTCTGATAGGGGTAAGGGTAAAAAATAGATACGGAAGAATCAATAGCCCAAATAAACAAAGATAAGCATTTATGAATGAGGCTTGAAGTGTGCCTCTGACGAACATTGAAATAACAAAAAGTCCTCCAATTATCACAGGCCAGAGTGTTTTCCGGCTAATCTCTTTTTTAATTAATAGTGCAAAATAAGTAATGGCAAAGGACAATCCAAGCAGCACTCTGAATGGTTTTTGCAAACCTTTAAGATCAGGCAAAACAAAAAAAATCAGCATCATGCTAACGAATATCAGAAATCCCACATAGCCCGATTTGATCATCTTGTTCCACTTTGTATTTTGCGATCCCGATTATTTACCTGGACAATTTCTTCACGAGAACGCCAAGTTGAATCAGAATAATCCTTAGTACGTATTCTGTTTTTGAAATTAAATTATGCCTGACTCTCACTTTATACTTTTCTATTTCAGCATCCGGAAGTGATGAAATACCCCCCCTTCTGAAATTTGCGATGGGCTTTCCAACAAAGCTGAATTTTACCCCATCGTTTACATACCTTAAAATAAGATCGTAATCGGCTGAATATTTGTATGATGAATCGTAGGTGCCAAATGTGTTATAAAATTTAAGTGGAATAAAACAACTGGGATGCATGATCGTGTCTTCTTTCAGAATGCGTATTGAATTGCCAACCATTGAGTAGAATTCATTGTCCTGGAAAATACGAAGCATTCCATAAATGACATGATCTGATCCCGTTTCGAGGTATTGTTGAGCAATTTGACTGAAGATATTTTCCTCATACCAATCGTCGGCATTGATAACACCGATTAATTCACCTTTCGCGTGGCCAATCCCTTTATTCATTGCATCATAAACACCGTTGTCAGGTTCACTGATCCAATAAGACAGATATGATTCGTAATTTTTTATCAGCGCAACTGTACCATCCGTACTGCCACCATCAATTATAATGTATTCTTTATTTTGATAGGGTTGTTTAATTACACTAAGAATAGCCTGCTCAATTGTTTTTGCACCATTGTAAACAACTGTTATGATGCTTATAAGGGGTAACTCTTTATTCTTTGGTTTCTGAACTGAATCCTGAATTTCAATGGACTGCATCATTTAAGCAACCTTCCTATTTTTAACAGGGATGAAAATATTCGGGTCATGGCTCTTTCTAAAGTTGTCTGTTTGAGGTTATGGACGCCAATGAAAAAATTGATGTTTTCCATCAGCCGATACTTAGTTACAGGTTCATATGCATCGCCGGACGTGCCCGAAAAACCTGAGATTAATGGAAGCGTATTGAATGAACGGAATCCTGTTTTTGACAATCGTTCGTGAAAAACATGTTCAAGATATTGAAAATGTATTTCATCAACTTCCTGATAGGCATTTATAAGTTTTTTGATGTAGAGATCCTTATCTACTTTGTAGAAATAGGTTTCAATATGATCTTTGGAAATTTTATAGATCGTTTTTGGATAATAAATAAAGCTGCTTTTTTGTGATGTGGCAGCAAGTATTTTATCCATGTTCTTTATTATTAGCCGTCCTGTCAATTTATAAAAGCAATCACATTGGCGTAATAATTTACTTTTATTCAACGCATATTTAATGATTTCCCCTTCGCCAAAACCTTTTCCTTTTCGCTGAATATTTAGGTAATCTCCTTTGAAGGATAAGATCTCCAGTTTTTTACCATAATCGGCAGCTTTTTTTTTCAGGGGAGAGTAATCGAACATAAAATCAGTGTTCTCGCAAAATACAATTTCAGCAATTGATTCATAATGAGTTATTGCATATTCGATGCTATAGGTATACTGCAAAAGGCGTTCATTAACATCAATAATTTTTGTTAAAGGGACATTTAATTCCCTGATATCGATTGCTCCTGTTATCAGAAGTACCATCAAATTAACTTTATTCTAATATGATGTTTTTTGAAAACATAAAGCAATAAAATAGTTATCAGGATTTCGGTAAGAGTTGCAACAAGTGCAACACCTCTCGCCTGAAAGAATAGTACGGCAGGCACAATTAAAAGTAAACTGAAAATGCCGCCTGCGCCAACTATTTTTATAAGATAACGCTTTAGTCCAAAAGTGATTAACAGATTCACTGCCAGAATGCCGTTGCAGATAGAAAAAAATGGAATAAAGCAACTAATTCTTAAGATGATAATCGTCTCAGCGAACTGTGTTACTCCAAATAGTACTTTTACAATTAATGGAGCGAATACGTACAATAAAATGCCAGTAAAGAAGGTTGTGACTGCTGCATACCTTAATACTTTGTTTCCAAAAAGAAGTGCACGCTCTTGTGATTCCTGAAAATAGGTATTAATTCTGGGAAAAGTGACTTGCGAAACAGAAGAAAAAAGCGAAATGATTGCACGAATAATTTTTTCAGAAGCGGAGAAGATTCCAACCGCTACATCCGTTGAAAGGAATCCCAGAACAACAGTATTTGTAGTTGTATAAATGTTTGTTGCCAGGCTTGAAGCAAAAATATGCCAACCTTCACTAATTGTAGTTTTTATGTCTGAAAGACGCGGAGAATAAAATTTAACCGTCTTTTGACTAAATATTAATATTGAACAGGCAATTGCAGAAAGCAATGTACCTATGGATTGTATCAGTAATGCCAGTACAAAATCGGACTTTAGTTTCACAAAAAGCAAAGTGCATACAAGCACAAGAATCCTTGGAATAACATTGAACCATGTGATGTAAGCCATTTTTTCGAGTCCCTGAAACAACCAGACCGGGAAAAGGACTGTTGAGCTTACTCCGGTAAAGGCTATTATCAATAGCAGGTTCATCTGCTGCAACCTGGGAATTAATAGGAGCAGAACTGCAAACACTACTAAACTAATAGTAGCGAAAAATAATTTTGTAATTGTAGTCGACCAAAATACCTTGCTTAGCTTTGTTTTGTCTTCCCGTGAACGAACTATTTCTTGAGTTGCAGAAGTGTTAAATCCAAAATCCGTCAGTAATATAAAGTAAGTGACAAATGCCTGGGCAAAGGCTATTTTGCCAAAATTATCAGCTCCAAGTGTATGTGTAAGATAAGGCAGGAGCAGAAGGGGGATAATATAGTTAACATTTTGTAGCAGGAATAAATAGGAGAAATTTTTCCTTAAAACATGGTCCATTTTACAGATTTGTTTTCAATACGATCCCTACTGAATACTTATTTGATGATCCTGGCCTCTCCATTTATTCCTCGTTTGTACCATAAAGTCTTTTCCCAAAACCCAGATAGTTCCGATGATGAATCCAATAAAGGCACAGATAGCCAGTATCATAGGTCGATTCGGACGTGATTTTTCTGGTGGAACCGAAACGGGTTTAATAATTGTAAATACCGGAGTCTCCTCCTTAACCTGTATCTTCGCTTGCTCTAGTTTTTTAGCCAATTCTGAATAGACACCTGTTACCAGCGTATATTCTCCATATAGCCCTTCTTCTTCTGTTTTGGCAGTGGCTAAGGAGACATTTTTGTTACGGTCGCGGAACGAAGCAAGTAGCTTTTGAGCTGCCTGGTAATTTTTTTTGGCTTCGTCATACCGTTGCTGAATGAACGCCTCATCAAGTTTAGCTTTTTCAATCTTGAATTCGGTGATGTAGCGTTGCAAAAGCAACTGAGCATTCTGTACTAATTGTGCCGCAGCATATGCTTCAGGCAATGTGCAATTAAGAGAAACATATCCGTCACCGTCATTTACAAATATACCAACCTGGTTTTCGATGATTTTTTGTACTTCGATCTGCTTTTCAGTAAGTTGATACAATGGATTGGCCACCGTTGAACTAAATTTAAATTTCTTCTCTCCTTTTATCGCTTTTATGATTAGTGATGGAAGCCCAATCGTATATTTTACAAATGGATTAACTCGTTTTATCTTCGTATAGTAATCATATAATGTTATTTGACTGTCCAGCTTTTCAAAATTGAGAGGAGTTTTCATCAACTCTAATTGGAATGGTACACTCGAAATGATGCTTGAATAAGTTTTGGGTGACAATTCGGATCCTGTTACTGTGCTGAGATTAACTCCAGCCATTGCTGCCAGTCCCGAAAGTCCAGACATTGCTGATAGGCCTCCTAATTTGGACTTCGGATCTGAGATTTGAGGCACCATCGTTGAAGAAGCAGTGAATTCATTTGGAATAAGAATAGCCACAAATAATCCGACTAAAATACCAAACAGAATTAACTTACCAATGATAATCCTGCCATCCCAGAATGTTCTTGCGAGATTTATAAAATCAACCTCTGTGTCCTGAGTTGGTTTATTATTTTTGGTGTTATCCAGGTTCATTTCAAAGAATTATAAATTGCGAATCGGGAATTTATGAATTGATAATGATTAGAAGGTCAATTAATGTATGCAGAATTTTGATGAAGCAAATCCGTCAGATAACGGAAAGCTGATTATTGCTGATTTTTAAACCTGTTTAAATCCGCGATGGAACATCCGCGTCATCAGCGTTCGGATTTTTCTGATTCCTTCTTATCTTGTTACAATTACAAGTGTAGCGACGGCGGTAGCCACGGAAGCCAGGGCCGATGCAATGGCTATCCACTTCATTGTATTGTCACCTTTCTTTTCCGGTTTTTTAGGAACGATAATCTCTGACCCCGGGGTTATTCTGGGAACCCTTCGGAAGATAAAGCCACGTGTTGACGCGGTTGTCCCATTGGGGTAGATCACATATGTTCTCGATTTTTTGGCTCCATAATCGTATCCACCTGCGCGGTCGATGTACCTGCTGAGTGATATCCTCTTTTCGTAGGTCAATGCGAGCGGGTTCATTACATTACCCGATACTTTCACGGTTTGCATTTCGCGTGGAATATTAATCACATCGCCGGGTTGCAACAGCAAGTCAATGCTGCTGCCGGGATTCGCCAGTATTTTTTCCAGCTCAATTCCGACAGGGTACGTATTTTTCAATGTTATCAGTGAGTCTCTCAATGTGGTGTCCCTTTTCATCAACTGCTTTTTCTTTTCTGTCTCCGCCTCTGATAGCTTGTAGGTACGGGTCAGTGTTGCTCCGCTGATAAAAGCCCCGGGTATCAACCCACCGGCTCTTTTAATCATATTTGATATCTTTTCTTTCTTATCGGATATTGCA
>Ga0123338_10003262_pt1 | contig 14704 bp, 9 predicted proteins | sample grotaG_FD_89793 | JGI IMG/M metagenome (GOLD analysis project Ga0123338, IMG submission 89793) | Glacier valley bacterial and archeal communities from Borup Fiord, Nunavut, Canada, to study Microbial Dark Matter (Phase II) -... | ecosystem: Environmental > Aquatic > Freshwater > Ice > Glacier ...
AAGGTTTATTTCCCCAATTCATATTCCTTATGAATCGGTAAATTATATTCCCAGAACTAATATAAAAGCCGGATTTAAAGTACAAAAAAGGGTAGGTTTTTTTAGTTTAAATTCTTTTAATATTGGTTATGGTTATTTATGGAGGGAAACAGAGAAAAAAAATCATGAACTTTATCCTATTGACATAACTTATTTTAGAATTGGGGAAAAATCCAAAGCTTTTCAAGATAAATTAAATTTAAATCCTTTTTTGAAAAGAAGTTTTGAAAGTCAGTTTATTTTGGGTTCACGCTATTCATTCACTTATAATTCTCAGACAGGAGAAAAAAAAGAAAAAAAGGCTGATAATATTTTTTTTAGAGGAAGTTTAGATTTGTCTGGCAACCTTGCTTATTTAATTGATAAAATTACTAAATCTAAAAAAGATTCAAACGGATTATATAGAACATTTAATTCTCCTTACTCTCAATATACACGCATAGATGGTGATTTTAGGTATTACCATGATTTTGATAAAAAGCATCAATTTGCAGCCAGATTACTTGCAGGTTTTGGATTTACTTATGGAAATTCATCCATTATGCCATACGTAAAACAATTTTCTTCTGGTGGATCAAATAGTTTGCGAGCTTTTAGAGCAAGGTCTGTAGGTCCTGGATCTTATGATTCAAAGAAAGCCGCAAAAAATGATAGCTTACATAATTTAGGTAATTTTTTTGTTGACCAAACTGGTGACGCAAAATTAGAAGGAAGTGCAGAGTATCGCTTTGGAATAATAGGATATTTAAAAGGTGCAGTTTTTGTTGATGCGGGTAATATCTGGTTGATTCGCGAAGATACAATCCGACCTGGTTCTGCATTTCATGGAAATACTTTTTTAAAACAAATAGCAGTTGGAAGTGGTGCAGGTTTACGGCTTGATGTAAAATATTTTGTATTGAGGCTTGATCTTGCATTTCCATTGCGCCGGCAATACCCTGCATCAAAAGATGGAAGCAGTAATTGGGTGATTAAAGAGATTGATTTTACAGACCCTGTGTGGCGTAAAAATAATTTAGTTTTAAATGTTGCAATTGGATATCCTTTCTAAAACAAATCAAAATCTATATTCATAACCTAATGTACTAACTATTTCTCTTGATAAACCGTCTGGATTTGTTTTTCTTTCTTTTAATTTTATCCCAAATAAAAATTTAATACCCATTTTTGCTGAAAAATTATATCCGGCACCTGCAAGTAAATTAATTACCAAACCATTTGAATTAATTGCTTCCCCTCTTATTCCATTTTCATTGGTTGCTATATCTTTATTTATCCTATAAATGTTTAACAAACCTGCATAACAATTAAATCTTGAGAAACGAAAATTTCTTTCTACCCTCAACATTATATCATTCCCTCTTTTTAAATTAGTAGAATTTGGATATCGTTTTGCAATTGTAGAGTCGGGTGAGCCTGTTAATGCCCAAGTTTTTTTATTAAATTCATTTTGATTAGAATTTAAAGGTTGTTGATATCCAACAGCCACCAACCACTTTTTAGTTATTAATGATAAACCACCAATAGCATCATAAGTACCCAAGCTTGTTTGGAAATACATGGTGAAACTATGGCCATCATCGTCTTTGTGATTTGAATTATTAGTTGGTACTTTAGTGCCTATGGTAGCATTTAAGTGATATTTTTCTTTTTGAATTATTGATTTTGTAAAACTAAATGAAAAATCACCCCAACCCTTCACTTTATCCAACTTTCCAATAATTTGAGTATAAGGAATTTTTACTTGAAAACTTGACTTAGGTGATAATCCAATATTTAAATCAATTGTAGTAGAGTAAATATTATCTTCGAACTTGGTTCGAGCAAAATATTGGCTTATTTCTATAGATCGAAGGCGTAAATTAATTTTTCTTTTAAAAAATTGATTTGGCCTCATAGCTCCCATAGTACAGAAGCCCGCATCACTACATCCTTGTGAGAAAGAATGAAAAGAAATAAAGAAAAAAACAATACTAGTTAAAATGCATTTAATCTGCTTAATAATAAACATCTTGTTGTGAACGAGAATGTTATAATAAAATAAAATTTAAATCAATGAATTTAAGATAAAAATTCAATTACCTAAAAAAATTAAAAATTTTCAATTAACATTTTTTCATACTCTTGATCGGTTTTTGCATGTAATACTTTAGCTCCAGATAATTTTGGATAAAGTTTTTGATAACAACCAAAAAAGTGTTCTGGACCTTTTTTAGAAAGAACTAGATTTAAACCACCAAAGCAACTTGCAAGAGTTGCTGTTCCTCCATGAATAGAAACAAAATGATTGGCATTTGCATAAACCAAAAACTGAAAATGATTATAGCTGCTTACATTATTTTTATCCCTTTCATATAAATCATCCATTAGTAATACGGAAGGATGGTTGGTTCGAAGCCATTCAATTTCGTTCAATTCATATATTTCACTATTATCCATAGTGATTTTTCCTTGCCCTGGCCTATTGTATATAATTTGATATTTTTCACTTAAATTTTTAATTGTAAAATCTATTCTTTCAATATCAAAATAGCTTATCGGAGGGCCATACCATTCCATATTAAATCGATTGGCAATTATTAAAATAGGTTTTTCAAAAATGTAAGTTTCATTTTTAAAATGTTCTTTATAAGGCACTGCTTCCCATTTTTTAAAATTGTACTGGATATTATATAAAATCCCTGGAATTTCCCAATTATAGCAATTTTCCCAAACCCTTTCCATATGCTTCTCTTCATGTTCAGGAGAAAAGAAGTATAATTCTTTAGAATATTGAGATGAGATTGTTTTTTTTAATGTGTTATTTTTATAATGCCAATATGCAAAGGGCAATACAAATTGAAGTTCCGGGGCGAATTCTCCATTATAATCAGTTATTTTATATGGCTTGCGAATAATAAAATCCCTAATAATATATTTAAGTTGAACAAGTTTGGTGTAATAATTATCTCTTACAAAATATTTATACTCGTCAGGTAATTTTCCGTGTCTTAAAAGAACGTATAAACTTAAAAATTTATCAATAAACTGATGAAACAAACCTACTTTAACTGTTGCCATTTACGGTTTTTAATAATTCTTTTTTATAAAATCTATTGAAATTGAATTAAATAATTCAGGTTTGTCAACATTTACTACATGACCGGAATTTAAAAGTATTTCCAATGAAGCCATTCTATGCCGACTTACGATATTTTTAACCGGTGGTAAAAACATATAATCTTCCTCACCCATGATATATAAAGTGGGAATAAATAATTCTTTTTCCCTGAAATATTTTAATAAAGGATTTACTTCTGCAGTAAGTTTATACCACTTTAAGAATTCTTTTTGTGCAAGCCTTTTTGCTTCTTCAATAAACATCGAACGAGCTACTTTATGCCTTTTTTTTGGCATAATAACCCATGCAAATAAACTATATAGCCATATATAAGGCACTACTCGCTTTAAAATATTACCACCATGCATTAAAATATTTGAGCGAATATTTAATCTGGTAATAGCACCACCCAATACCATGGATTTTATTCTGTCGGGAGCTATTTCTCCTATTGTTCTAATAATTAAGCATCCTAAAGAAATGCCAACAAAATGACCTGATTTTATTTTTAAATGGTCTAATACTTCCAAGACATCTCTACTTACATCTTTAAAAGTATAATCTTGTTTAACATATTTTTCTAGAAAATTTTTTGATCCTCCGTGTCCCCTTAAATCTATCAACAACACATTAAAATTTGCCCTGAAATCTTTTAATTGTTTAAACCAAATTGATGAACTTCCTCCGGCTCCATGAATAAAAACCACCCAATCTTCTTTTTTGGTTTTTAAAAATGTTTTATAGTGGAGCATACTAGTATTTCAACCGGAAAAATAATGTTTTTGATATGGTTAATTAATTATACTTTTATTTATTTTCTTCTCTGTTCTACGCACACCAATGTAAGGATTATAACCATTCATATTTGATTGGTAATAACCAGTTCCATCATATTTTCTTTTATCAGGATTTGATTTACACTTTTCTGAACACGCACCTTCCATTTCCCAACCACATTTTTCACAAACAGGTGCATGAAGGTTACAACTTGCATCTGCACAATTTATCATTCTGTCGCAAGTATCTCCACAAACATAACAAGAAGAAATAACTTTAGGATTAACTTTATTAATATCCGCAGTTACCCTGTTATCAAACACGTAACATTTTCCTTCAAAATCCTTACCATCTTCTTCAATACCGTATTTAATAATACCACCATGAAGCTGATAAACATTTTCAAAACCTTGTTCTAATAAATAAGCACTAGCTTTTTCGCATTTTATTCCCCCTGTGCAATAGGTTACAACATGTTTATTTTTATATTGTTCAAGTTCATTAATTTTATCAGGAAAATCGCGAAAATTTTCAATATCAAGCGTGAGGGCGTTTTTAAATTTACCTACACGGTGCTCATAATTTGAACGTACATCCAAAATAATTACATCTTCCTGATCCTTAAAATTTTTAAATTCTGAAGGACTTAAATGCTTTCCTGTATTTTTATTCGGGTCGATATGCGATAAACTTGAATGTACAATTTCTTGTTTCACTCTTACATTTAATTTTTGAAAACCATGTATATCAGACTCTTCAATTTTAAAATCGATATTTTTAAAACGTTCATCCGATTTTAAAACTTTCATGTATAATTCACAGTCTTTTTTCAAACCAGAAACAGTGCCGTTTAATCCTTCCTTTGCAATAATAATCCGTCCTAAAATATTATTTTCGATGCAGAATAAATGATGAGACTCTCTAAATAATTCAGGATCATCAATATGGGAGTAACAATAGTAGAGTAAAATGTAATATGGTTTCATAAAATTAACTGCAACCGGTTTCAGCCGGAGGTTAATATTTTGTCTTTTTTACAAATATAAAAAATATATAAATCATATTTTATTTTTCGATTTACAGAATTAACAAAATAATAATATAACTGATGTTACGCATAAATTAGTTCTTTGTATAAACCTTTGGTTTATACATATTCTTGTTTAAATAAATTAGGTGCTTGATGTGTAGAAATTGTTTTTACTCCATATAATCCATGATTCAGACAAAAAATAAGAATGTGTCCTGAAAGAAATTACATTGTAATCAAGACTTCTATTATAATGATTTACAATTTCAAATATAATTCTTAAAAATGATTACATTTTATTTTATTGTTATTATCATTTATTTCTTTTATTAGTATTAATGTGCTATCAATTTATGAAGATGAAAACCACCTCCAATTATTAATAAGCGAATGGATTTTTAAATTATACCTTTTATAATGAGAAATTAAAAAATACTATTTATCTAAAATAACAGTTTAAATATTTAAAATTATGAATATAACGATATTGATAAATAGATAATTTTATTATAATTTTTCGTTTATAATTTTTAATATAATATGTAGAATTACTAAATATTTATTTTGACGATACTAGTTTGAATTATTTAAAATGAAAAATAAAATTTGCTTAATCACAGGTGCTTCTTCAGGAATTGGAAAAATTACTGCAATTGAATTAGCAAAAATGGGTGCAAATGTTTCGATTATTTGTCGCAGTCAAGTTCAGGCAGAATATGTGTGTACTGATATTCGAAAATTAAGCAAAAGTAAAGCAGTTGATTACTTTGTAGCTGACCTTGGATGTTTAGAAAGTGTGAAACAATTGATTGAAAATGTAAAAAATAGATTAGATAGAATTGATGTTTTAATTAACAACGCAGGACTTTTTTATAAAGAACGGCATGAAACCCATGACAAAATCGAATCTCATTGGCAAGTGAATTACTTGTCACACTTTTTCCTTACTAATTCTTTAATTGATATTTTAAAGAAAAGTGAATCAGCAAGAATTATAAATGTTAGTTCTGAAGGGCATAGATGGAGTGATATTGATTTTAAGGATTTGGTGATAAAAAAGAAATATAATGGATTAAAAGCTTATGGAAGATCCAAACTTGCTCAAATTTATTTTACATACGAGCTTGCAGAAATTCTTAAAGGAAGTAATGTGACAGTAAATGCTTTACATCCAGGTTTTGTGTCAACCAATATTGGTCGTGATAATGGAATTATTTTAAAACTTATAAAAATTTTCGGAATCTTTTTTTCTATTACACCAGAAAAAGGAGCAGAAACATCCATTTATCTGGCTTCAAGTAATAGAGTTGAAAATGTAACAGGTAAATATTTTTTTAAAAATATGCCTATTAGAAGCTCTATGATAAGTTATAATAGAGAAATTGGAAAACATTTATGGAAGATTAGTTGGAGGCAATTAGAAGATAAAGGATTTTTGAACATAAATAACATTTCCTCATAAAGTCTAATTCAGATTTAAAATTTATTAATTAGTTAGTCTCTCATTAACAATTACAGTCTTATTATTCTTAGATAATTTAAATTATTTCCATGAAATAGATTAAATAATTAGATTTGTGAAATTTTTTTTCATGCAAGCTGTTATTTTTTATCTTCTTTATCCATTCATTTATTTAATTGCTTCCTTGCCTTTTTGGGCTCTGTATGGAGTTTCTAATTTCTTTTATTTAATTTTAAATATTTCCGGATATCGAAAAGAGGTAGTTCTTAACAATTTACGAAATTCTTTCCCCGAAAAATTAGATAGTGAAATAGAATTTATCAAAAAAAGATATTTTAAATATTTATGCGATTTAATATTAGAAACTCTTAAAACAATTAGGATGACAGAAAAACAAGCTCGTGAAAGATGCGTTTTTCATAACCCCGAATGGTTAAATGAGTTTTATGAGCATAAACAAAGTATAATTATAGTAATGGGCCATTATGGAAATTGGGAATGGGCAGGGCCAAGTTTTACTTTAAATACAAATTATCAATTGGTTGTAATTTATCGGCCCTTGTCTAATATATATTTTGAAAAAATGATGTCGGGCATGCGAACAAAGTTTGGTACGCGCATTACGCCAGTCAATAATACTTTGCGTGATATGGTTTCTAATCGTTCGCAAATTACAGCGACTGCTTTTATTGCCGATCAAACAGCATCCCCAGAAAATGCTTATTGGACAACCTTTATGAACCAAGATACTGCAGTATTTACTGGACCTGAAAAATTAGCTAAAAAGTTTAATTATCCAATAGTTTACATGAATGTAAAACGTATAAAAAGAGGATATTATGAGATTACCCCAGAGCTTTTATTTAAAAATTCAAAAGAAACTGCTGATAATGAAATATTAGAAGTTTTTACAAAAAGATTAGAAAAAGAAATAACAATTGAACCTTCCACTTGGTTATGGTCTCATAAAAGGTGGAAACATTCTCGTAAAAATGAATTTTAAAATAATATTTTAAATTTTGGCAGCCTTATTGCTTAAGAGTAAACAATAAGTAAACTAATATTTTTTATTTTAATTATGCGAACAAGTAAAGAATTAATATTAGCAACAAAACCTTATAGTCAGGAGGATAGAAAACGAAGTTGGTTTGAAACTATTGTTACCATTTTTTTGGTAGTGTTGAGCCTGTCTTTGACTTTTGCCCCATTTCACTTATATATTAAAATATTTTTCAGTATTATTTGCGGTTTATTATATGTGCGGATGTTTGTTATTTATCACGATTATCAACATCATGCTATTTTACAAAATTCAAAAGTTGCCCAGACAATAATGACCATTTTTGGAATTTATATTTTAGCTCCCGAAACGATTTGGAAGCGTTCACACGATCATCACCATAATAATAATTCAAAATTAACATTAAGTGGCATTGGATCTTACCCTACGGTTTGTAAACAAAGATTTATTAACCTTACAAAAAAAGAACAAAGACTTTATTTAATTAATAGGCACCCTTTAACAGTTATAATGGGTTATTTTACTTTGTTTTTATATTGGTTGAATATTAAATCTTTTATCCAAAGTCCTAAAAAACACATAGATTCATTAATTGCAATTTTATTTCATGTATCAGTGGGAGTTATAATTTTTTATTTTTATGGTTTAGGAGGGTTTCTTTTAAGTTGGTTTTTTCCTTTTTTTCTTGCTTTTGCGATAGGCTCATATTTATTTTATAGTCAACATAATTTTCCTGATGCGCAATTTAGGGAAAATCAAGATTGGACGTATGATGATGCTGCTTTAAGTTCTACAAGTTTTATGAAAATGCATCCAATTATGAATTGGCTTACAGGTAATATTGGCTATCATCATGTACATCATTTAAATTCAAGAATTCCTTTTTATAGATTAAAAGAGGCCATGTTGGGTATACCTGAATTGCAAAATGTAAGTACTACATCTTGGAATCCATTTGAAATTTATGAATGTTTTAAATTAAAGTTGTGGGATGCAGATAAATCAAGAATGATTAAATTATCAGATTTGAATAAAAATTAAAAATTTTTATTTTAATTTTTCGATAATAATTTATTTATAAGAAGTTTTTTGGTTCATTTTTAAAAAAATCTTTTAATTATGAATATACTAATATCAGTATATTCATAATTAAAAGATTTTTTAATTTTACAAATAGAAATTTTATTTTTGATGAAAACTGTCACCAATAAATTCTAAAGCATCTGTGATTCCTGTTCTCCAATACGTCCAATTATGAAAGCCTTCTCGAACTCTAAATTCATGCGGAACACCTTTGTCCAACAACATCATATGGTATTGACAATTTGCTTTTATTAAAAAATCTTTATCTCCACAATCGATGTAATACCTTACTTTTTTTAATTCTTCAACTGTTTTGGTTTCTGTAAGTTTAAAAATTGAATTATCATACCATGTTTTTGTTAATCTGCTTTTCCCTTCTAAATTTCTTCCGTATAATAAACTAAATATTTTATCATAATTTTCTTTACCAGCATTTGATAAATCGTCATCACTTCTGAAGGCAGCACTTAAGGGTGCAGCAGCTGCAAATAAATCAGGATATTTAAGTGCATAAATCATGGCTCCATATCCACCCATTGAAAGCCCGGCAATACCTCTGTATTTTTTTTGCGCTTTTATATGATAATTTTTCTCAATATTGGGCATAAATTCTTTTATGAAAAAATCTTCATATTTAGTTTGTCCGTCATAAGAATTAATATACCAACTCACTCCACCATCAGGCATAACAATAATCATTGGAGGTATAGTGCCATCATTAATTGCCTTATCAGCATATCTATCAATTTCTCCAAACTGAAGCCAACCCGTATCGTCATCAGTATAGCCATGAAGAAGATAAACTACAGGATAAGTTCTATCAGAAGTTGCATAATCGGGAGGTAAATAAATGGTGTAACGAACGTCTTTACCTAGAATAGTGCTTTTAATTGTTTTTCCTTCTAATACTTTCCCATTTTGTTGAGCGAAGGTTAAAGAAATGGTAAATAATAATACAAATGTCAGGAGTTTCTTCATATAAAATTTATTATGAAATTATTTGACTGTGATATTAAGAAAAAATCTTAAATTTCCTTCTTATAATACTATACATTTTTCTAAATCTTTCTCATATCCTTTAATTCCTTTACAAATCCACCTGATAAAATAGGAAAACGGCACCATGTTTTTGGGTCAAGATTTTCGTCATCTAAATGAAAACTTGGTGCGTAACGTTCGCGTTTCCACTGGTTTCTACTCCAAAGTTTAAAGAATCTTTCCACCCAAAGTTTTAATTGTTCTACTGTATAATTGTTTTCAAATTGTGCTTTCATCATTAAAAAACATTCAGTAGGATTTTCTTTATCACGAATAGCACAACGCTCAATAGCATCAAGTACATCGTAAGGCATTAAATCAGCTTCATCAGTTTGTGTCATAGCCAACGGCCTCAGTTCTGCTGTGGGTTGTAAATTATTAACAGCATTTAAACCTGGCAATTTCCAATCGTTGTTAACACCTTGCGTTTCCATCCATTTTAACCATTTTCTTAAATAAGCTTTGTCGATCCCAGCAATTGGAGAAATACTTCCTGATGTATCACCATCCATAGTTGCATAACCAACAGCAGCTTCTGAGCGGTTAGAAGTAGATAATAACAGTGCATTTTTTAAATTGGCCAGCATCCAAATACTTGGTGACCGAACCCTGGCCTGAATATTTTGAAGGGCGATATCATCAGTTTCCCAACTTAATTTTTTATTTATTCCACCTTCAATTAACTCAGTATAATTTTTAACAAGGCTTGAAATATTTATTTCAAAATAATTAACATTCAAACTTTTTGCAAGATATTCTGCAGAATGACGCGTATCATTTGAACTATTATCTGTTGATTGATAAACGCAAGAAATTAAAATATTAGATAGTTCATCCAATGATAAACAAGTATTTACGTTGGGAATATAGTTTAGTTTTTCTTTTACTTTTTCTAAACCAATGCTTGAAATTGCAAATTTTAAGGATAAATAACATAATGCTGCAACAGCTGAACTATCCGCACCACCACTTAATGAAATAACCCAGCCATAAGAATGGCTTTTGCGCAAATAATCAAAAAGGGCAATAGATACAGCTCTTGAAAATTCTTCTTCTTTAATAGATTTTCCATTTTCCCAGGCTAATGCTTCATCATAATTTTTAATTTCAGGTTGAAGTTTTGGGAATTCAAAATCAACAAAAACACCTTCTGCAATTTCATTTCCATCTATTGTATTATTGAAATATGGGGCTTTGGTTTGTACCTGTTGCAAACGCGTTTTATCTACATCAATTACTGCAGAGAGTAAATCAAAATCATGATAAGAAAATCTTTCGCCGGTGGCAATAATTTTTCCTCCAGAAGCAATAAGCATTGAACCGTCATATATGGCTCTTCCTGCTTCGTTTCCTAATAAATTTGCATACACATATGTGGTGCCGAAAGCTCTTGAGCCTTCAATAACAAATCTTTTACGCACTTCCATTTTGCCAAATGCAAAATGGCTTGCACTTGGGTTCAGAATTATATCAACAGCATGGCTATATAAATTTCTACCTGGCCTGCTTGCTACCCATGCGTCTTCACAAATTTCAAAACCAATTCGAATTCCAGCGCAGTCAAAAAATAAATCTCCTAATGGATAAAAAACTCCAGCTATTTCAATTTCTCCATGCCTACCAGATTGCCAAGGACTAAACCACCTTGGTTCGTAATGAATGCCATCTCCTGCTAAAAATTTTTTCGGAACAAAACCAATTATTTTTCCATCAGCCATCAAACAAGCAGTATTAAAAACCCTGTTTAAATATCTTATGGGTAAGCCAACGGATACAATTATATTTTTTGTATGAGAAACAATTTCCAATAAAATTTCTAAAGATACGTTTGTTGTATTGTGAGAGTAAAATGCATCTTCACATCCGTAACCGCTAATGCAAAGTTCGGGTAAACATAAAATGGATGCTTTTTCTTCCTTAGCTTGTGCGATAGCCTGTAAAATATTATTCTTATTATTTTCCCAATCTAATGGTGTTTGATTAAGTACTCCTGCTGCTACCCTAATTAAATTCATATTTTTTTGAAATGTATTATTAATTATTATTTCAATTTATGCAAACATAAATTCTTTTTGTAAAATTTACACTAAGTTGCCTTGAAAAAATATTTAAAAAAAAAAAATTAAAATAAATAATAAATAATATTGTGATTTTATAAAAAAGATCAAAACATTTACCAAAATGTTTATTTTTGTTTGAAAAGTTTAAATATGCGAAGAAAAAGAAAATTTTAAATCGAAAGTTTCTTCTTCAAAATATTGTTTCATTTTGTATTTATTCAGAACAAATTTTAAGTACAATGTGAATTTAGAAATGCCTTATTCTCAAAATGAAATATAAAATGCCAATTCCTCATCCAAAAAAATTATTAGTTTTATTAACGTTTTTAGCCTGCACTTTTTTTCAGATAAAAAGTTTATATGCTCAAGCTATTGTAGCAACCGGTAGTAGTTGTTCAGGAAATGATATTTTATTTGACATCGTTCCTGCACCATCACCAGCACCAGATAGTGTTGTTTGGGATTTTGGTGATCCGACGAGCGGGATATTAAATAAATCAAGGGCTTTGCGACCAACACATGCTTTTTTAAGTGCTGGTACTTATAATGTAAAAGTAGATATTTATAATGGTGGCGTTAAAAGCACTTTAAATTTAACTCCATCAATAATAATCAAACAATCTCCTCAACCTTTTTCTTTTATTCCTCAAGATTCAATTATATGCCCAGGTACATCGATTACCTTGGATCCTTATCCTATGGGAGCACCATCAAATTCATATAAATATTTATGGAGTACTGGTGAAAAAACAAAATCAATATCTGTAAATAAAACAAATTGTTATTCAGTAACCGTAACTGATACAGTTGCCGGTTGTGATTATACTTCAAAAATAAATGTAAAAGTTTATAGAGAAACAAAAAAAGAAGGTGCAAGATGGTTTTTTGGTGATAAAGCAGGTTTAAACTTTCAACCGACTCCACCAAAAGCTGTAACTGGAAGTTTACAATCTTCTCAGGGAAGCTCTGTAATTTCAGATTCTCAAGGTCATTTATTATTTTATACAGATGGAGTAAACGTTTATGACAGCCTAGGTGTAAAAATGAATGATATTAATGGAAACCCTGTAACATTATCTGGAGATACAGCCTCAACACAATCAGCATTAATTGTTCCTCAACCTGATGATAAGGGGTGCCAAAGTACATATTATGTATTTACAACTAGTAAATTACTTGGAGGAAGTGGACTCCAATATAGCCTTGTTGATATGAGATTAAATGCAGGAAAAGGTGCTATTGTTCAAAAAAATATCCCTTTGGTGCCAAGTGCCTCAGCCTTTGCTTCACCAACTGAAAAATTAACCGCATATACATCTCAAAGCGGAAAAACATACGTTATTACTCATGATTTCAATAAGAACACTTTTAGAGTTATTCCGGTTAATAAACAAGGTATTGATTTTACCCTGGAAAAGAAATATAATTTAGGCTCTGTTCATGGCCCAGACCCTGAAAATGCTTCAGGATACATGAAAATTTCTGCTGATGGAACAAAGCTGGCAGTGACCATACCAGGTGCACCGGGTAAACCAAATTATGTAGAAATTTTTCAATATGAGGATTCAACTGGTAAAATAAAACCTAATCCAATTAAATTAAATTTAGGAAATGCTTTGCCTTCTGTTTATGGAGTAGATTTTTCTAATGATGGTTCAGTTTTATATGTTTCAAAGAAAGGTGATAATTCAAATGCATCTGTTTTATATCAATATGATGTCATAAAATTTGATTCCGCAAGCGTTGCCAAATCCAGATTTACTTTGGATAGTACAAAGAGTGTTCAGTTTGGAGCCATTCAAGTAGGTGCCGATTCAAAAATATATATGGCATTGAATGGTAAAGATAGTCTTGCGGTAGTAAACAGTCCATCATTATTAGGAAAAAATGCCGGTTATAAAAGAAATGGAATACAATTATTGGCTGGCACTAAAAGTTTATTAGGCTTACCAAATTTCGTTCAGAGTTTTTTCCAACCTGCAAGTGGTCAAGGTTTTGCATACAGAGATACATGTTCAGGAGGGCCAACACAATTATATGCCTTCCCAGATTTACCTGATCCGGGAGGAAAAAATCAATTTTCATGGGATTTTGGTGATGGAACAACTTTAGCAAGTTCCGGTCAGGCTGGTCAAAATCCTCTTCATCCCTATGCTATTACAAATGGAACAAATTCACAAGTTTTTAATGTAAAATTAACTATTCAAAATCGTTGTACAACGGAAGTTTTTACACAAAAAATTACAATATTACGTGCACCGGCAGACCCTGTATTGTTAACAAATTATTCCTTTTGTAAAGGTTCTGCAAATATTATTGATCCGTATCCAAATCAACCTGGCCCAGTTGGTGCAACATATGTATGGATTAAACCCGATGCAAGTGTTGTTCAAACAAAATCTGTAATAGCAGATATTGCTGGCACCTATTCATTTACAGTTACTGTAGCTAGTTGCAGTAAAACTGCTAGTACTGTGGTTGGTTTAAGTGGTGTTACTGTAGCATTAGGTTCTGATAAAAATATTTGTGAAGGTCAATCTGTTATATTAGATGCTGAAAACCCAGGATTTAATTACCAATGGTTAAAAAATAGAAGTGCAATAGGTGGTGCAAATCAAAGGTTTTTCACTGTAACAACTACTGGTGAATATATCGCTCAAGTTACAAATCCGTTAAGTGGATGTATAGGGTATGATACTATTTTAGTAAATGTAACACAAAAGGCAAGGGTTGCCATTGTTCCAACAAATCCTTCAGTATGTGGTTCACAAGATGGAAGTTTTGCAATAACTTTTACTTCTCCAGGTGCATTTAATACTCCAACTGGTCAACGTACAGATGTTCCCGGAGCAGTAGTTGTTACTCCAAATGGTTCAGGTGGATATCAGGCCAATGCACTTTTTGCGGGTAGCTATAGTTTTACTTTCAGGGCTACAGGTACTATATGTGATACAACATATTTAGTTTCATTATCTGATCCAGCTCCTTTTACTGCAGTAACATCATCAACAAATGTAACAAATTGTACTTCACCTGATGGTTCCATAACAGTTACACCAAATCCTTCAGCAGGTGCTTATACTTATACCTGGCG
>Ga0123338_10003267_pt1 | contig 14690 bp, 9 predicted proteins | sample grotaG_FD_89793 | JGI IMG/M metagenome (GOLD analysis project Ga0123338, IMG submission 89793) | Glacier valley bacterial and archeal communities from Borup Fiord, Nunavut, Canada, to study Microbial Dark Matter (Phase II) -... | ecosystem: Environmental > Aquatic > Freshwater > Ice > Glacier ...
GTTTTTTGTATGCCATCACCGGCTGAATTGCAGAGCATCGTCATGCTAGAAGCTATGGCGAGTGGTCAGCCTGTTGTTGCTGTTGACGCGGGTCCATTAAAAGAATTATGTCAGGATAAGCGAAATGGATACCTGTGCAAGCCAGACGATGATGCCGAGATTGCAAGTGCGCTACTCAAGATTATTTCTGATTCTACTTTACGAAAGTCAATGAGTAAAGAAAGTTTAGCGATTGCCGAGACTCACAACATCAACAAGACCTTAGAGCGATTTGAAGCGATATATTCTAGCTTAATTAACGTTCACTCATAAATTTAATTACTGCATCAACAATTTCTTTAGGTGTTTCATATTGGGTTATATGGCCGACATTTTTAATTATCACTAGCTTAGCGTGGTGAAATAATTTAATGAGCTCTTTTTGTTTGACGAGGGGCGTAATGTTATCAAATTCACCGGCAATTATTAACGTCGGTACCATTATGTTGGGTGCTACCTCACGGACGCTAGTGCTAATCGACGCCTTAAAAGCTTCGTTTACAACTTGACGATTTGCGAATGTACTAAAGTATTGTAGATGTTGGTTGTGGATCCATTTCCTTAGGTCGCGATCTTTTGTTTTAATTAGGGCCAAGCTAGTAATCATAACGACTGCCCTAGATGACAATAAGCGCACTCCCAGTGCTTCGGGAAGCACTCCGCATAGCCAATAGTATCCGATTGTAAGTTTCGACGGAATTGATTTATTATTTTCTACCACCGATGATCCGATAGGGTTTACTATAATCAGCCTTGTAACTGAATCAGGGTATTTGCTGACATAGTGACTGGCGATAATACTGCCGAACGAATGGCCAAACAATACTGGAGGTTCAGGCAACTTAAGGTCGGATATAAAGCCATTTAACCACTTTACGTAGTTATTAATTGAATGTTCATTTTTAAGTGGTTTTGATTCGAAAAAACCTGGCAAATCAGGTACAATAATTCGATATTCAGTTAATCGTTTGGCGATTAAATCCAGTCCGTGGTGTGTTCCGCGCAGTCCGTGGATCATAATCATTACCGGTAGTTTTGGGTCGTCGTTGTAAACCCAATAAGCGGTATCATTGTGCGTATGTCTTGAACTCATGTTGCATATTATACCCTACACTGGTAAATACCACTTCACGGCTTTATTCTCATCATGCCAGTCTGCCGCTTAACTCTACGACCTACTATTTCCACCTCTGTTGTGGTATGCTGGTACAGATGATTGCCGATATTACGATTTCTGAAAAAAGTTTTGGTCCCAAGTTACTAATGAGTGGGATTAAGTTTAGTATCGATGACGGCGAAAAAGTTGGCGTTGTTGGGCGTAATGGTGTCGGCAAGTCAACTCTCTTTGGAATTATGACTGGCGAAGATAAAGACTTCACAGGCGAGGTTATATTTAAACGCGGCACCGTCGTAGTAGCTACTGCCCAGGAGCATCATAATATGGGCGACACTACAGTCTTGCAATATATTTTGGCTGGACTGCCCGAATACACAAAACTTAGTCAAATAATCGAGTCTTACCCGCTGACAATGGGCGATGATATGAAATTAATTGATGAATATACGCAGGCCTTAATGCGATTTGACGATAAGGGTTTCTACCAAATCGAGGAGCAAATTGAACGTGAGCTTGATAACTTCCAGCTACCGGCTGTCGCCCATCGTGCCTTTTCTACCCTTTCGGGTGGCCAAAAAAGATTGATTGAGGTTGTTAAGGTCATGCACAGCGATGCTGACTTGGCACTTGTTGATGAGCCAACGAACCACATGGATTATATTGCTAAAACTCAATATGTCGAATGGATGAAAACTGCTCGCGAGGCGATGTTGGTAATCACCCACGACCGTGATGTTTTAAATGAGGTTGATCGTATTATCGAACTCAAAGATGGTGACAGCGTTAGCTATAAGGGTAATTACGATGCCTACTTGAAGCAGAATGCCGTTAGCACTGGTACGCAAATGAATGATTTCGAAATGATTGAAAAGCGAATCGTAAATCTTAAGGGCAAAGTTATCGATTATCAACGCCTCAAAGAGAAGTCGCGCAATCCTGGAACAATTCAAAAGTTTAAACGTCTAGAAGAGAACTCTCGAAAAGAACTTGCCGAGCTTCAGGCAAAAGAAAAACCTACTTTCTGGATAGATAAGGAATCGGCCTCAAACTTAAATTATAAAGTTGCTGCTCAGTATACCAAGTTTAAGGCTAAAAACATCCACATGAACCTTAAGGGCGATGAATCACGCAGCAAACACGTTTTAATTACAGTACGTAATTTATCACTTGGTTACGACAAGCCATTATTTAGTGGTATCAATATCGACCTACGCGAAGGTGAAGCCCTAGAGCTACGCGGCCGTAACGGTGCCGGAAAAACCACCCTGATTAAATCTTTACTCGGCGACAAGACGCCAACTCTTTTTGACGGTGAGGTGTCAATTGATCCCCATGTACGAATTGGCATATATGAGCAAGAAGTTTCTTCTACTTATTTTGATTTGCCGCTTGAAGCTGCAGTCGAGCGAATGTATCTAGATCGCAATCTATCAATTTCAACTACTAAAATTCGTAGCTTGATGAGTGACTATCTGTTTAACGAGGGTGACGGAAAAACTCCAATCTCTCGTCTATCGGGCGGTCAAAAGGCTCGATTCCAATTGATAGCGATGCTATCAAATAATCCCCAACTGCTTATTCTGGATGAGCCGACCAATCACCTTGATTTGCCTAGTATCGAAGAGCTTGAAACGGCGTTGGCTAAATACGCCGGTGCAGTCTTATACGTCAGCCATGATGGATACTTCCGTCATGCTATGGGCGGCGAAACTGTCACGATTGGTCAATAATTCCGGTTCGTAACTCATTTTAGCTTATGCTATAATTACTTCATATATTCCAAGAGGTAATTAAGTAATGTTCACCTGTTCTGACGATAGAAAAACTAATAAGAATTATTTCAAAGTTGGCTTTGCCCTTCCGACTGTTTTGGTGGCATCAATAATAATGCTCATGGTCCTGATGGTATCAATCGCCTCCACTGCTTCAGTGCGTGTAGCACTATCAGCCCAATTCTATAACCAATTAGCTCAAAATGCTGGTGATGCTGGTGTTGCCTATGCCAAGGCATGTTTAGCGAGTAGCAGCGGTACGGTAACATGGTCCGACGCTAAGCCCCTAATGCCCTATACTGATTGTAACGGAGATCCGATACCGGGGCTCTCTTGTCAAGAAAATTCGACGGACGCCCGATGCGCTGTAGCTGTGACTAGGACTAATGAAGTGCAGGTTTTGGTTGTCGCCGGTGGTGGCGGCGGCGGTTCTGGTGTTGACTATGCAAATAACGGTGGTGGCGGCGGTGCTGGCGGACTTATTTATAATTCATCTTACCCTATTACCGAAGGTGTAAAAACTATAACGGTTGGTGCTGGCGGAGCTAAGGATTCTAACGGAAATAATTCCATTTTTAACAATTTAACAGCGACTGGTGGTGGTAAGGGTGGATTCATTTCAGTGGGTTCTTCTGGTGGTTCTGGCGGCGGCGGTGCGACTGCTGGAAATATGGCGGGTGGTCTGGCCTCTCCGGTCGGTCAAGGTTCGAATGGTGGAGCTGGTCTGAACTCTGGTATAAACGCAGCCGGCGGCGGCGGCGGTGCAGCTGCGGCTGGTGGTGTCGGAACGGGTTTTGGTGGGGCAGGAACTGGCGCGTATTCAAATTTACTAATCGGGGCTAATGCAGGAGTTGATTCCGCGGGGATTCGCTATATTGCCGCAGGCGGTTCGTCTGGAAACGATTCGGCCAGGAAGTCAGGACCGGTTGGCGGTGGCGGTGCTGGTGCAGTCTATACTGACTCTAGCGGTGGTGGCAACGGAGTCTCCAGCACGGGCAGTGGCGGCGGTGGTGGAGCATCAAGGACTGTAAATGTAGCTGGTGGTTCTGGTGGTTCTGGGATTGTAATAATTAGTTACCCGACTGTATCAATCGATGCAACGGCAACAGGTTCGGTGACTTCATCTGTTTCAGGTCCAAATACAGTTCTAAAATTTACAGGAGACGGGACTTTGAACGTCAAATCTGTTAGCGGTGACCCTATGATCTCGACATTTTCAGTGGGTCTACCAAAGAATGGTGATGTTATTTCAATCGGTAGTACTAAACTATTACGTTCATCAACCCTTGGTTCTGGGGGCATCACATCTTGGCGTAAATATGATAAAACTAGTAAATATAGTATTGTGAATCCTATAGCGAGTGCAACCGTAATGGCTTGGGGCGGTGGCGGCGGCGGTGGAACCGTAGGCGGATGGACTTATGGGTCATTCGGTGGTGCTGGCGCCGCAGCACAGGGAGTTATAAAACTAGCATCAAGTACATCATATCCAGTTATTGTAGGCGGCGGTGGCGGTGTAAACAGCTATAACGGAGGCTACATTGCTTGCGCTAGCGGTGGCGGCGGTTGCGCTTCCTGGAATAATTCTGATAACAGGTACGGAAGTGGCGGCGGCGGATATTCTGGAATATTTACTAATTCAGTCTCCCAATCTAATGCTCTATTAATAGCTGCTGGTGGTGGCGGTGGCGGTAGCAGTCGAGCTGGGACAGGAAATTCAGGCGGTGCTGGCGGAAGTTCTGTCGGCGAAAACGGCTATTCGCCGTATGATGGAAAAACTGCGTATGCCGGCAAGGGCGGATCGCAAACAGCAGCTGGTGCTGACGCCAGCAGCGACGCAGTCAATACTACTGGTAGTCAGGGCATATTCCAGGGGGGTAGATCTAGGATCAATAGTTACGGCGGTGCCGGTGGTGGCGGATATTGGGGTGGTTCTGGTGGCGGATATAGTGAAACAAATACCATGGGTGGCGGTGGTGGTGGTTCTTCGTATTATAATCCAATTTCTGTATCCTCCCCTATCTTATACGCTGGAGTAGGTACAACGCCGGGTAATTCTGGTAGCACATCTCGTGGCTCCGCTGGTAATGCTGGTGTTGTAGCTGGTGCGGGTAGTTCGGGTGTTGTGATTATTTCTTACCCGAACGATTCCGTAGAGGTTTCAGGCTGCAGTTCAACAGTTAGAGGCGCCGTTAACACTACCTGCACATTCACAAGTAGTGGAAATTTCGCAGTTGGGCCTATTACTCCAATCACTCCAGGCGACCCAGCGATATATGGAAACGGGGGCGATGGTGCAATTTCGGTAGATAGTAAGAATATAAATACGGATGCAATAGCAGCCGGCAGGACCTGTGCTGACGCTATTAACTATTCCGTAACTTCACTTAGTGTTAATACTGCTACCCTATCTGCTTCACCTTTAGGCAATTGTCTTGTTGTTGGCGATGAGGTATTAATTATTAACCTGCAAGGTACTAGTACTTACAATGCAAATGTTGGCAATTATGAAACACTTAGAGTCCAATCTGTCTCAGGATCCCTTATCACCTTTACTGGTAACAAAACTAAATTCTATGGCAACGGGGCTAGTTCGGATGATACTAATCTGGGCGTTTCTGCTACAAATCAGAGAGTTATATTACAAAGGGTCCCTAACTATACGAATGTTAGCATATACAATAGTTTAACTTCGGCTAACTGGGATGGAGTCAAGGGTGGAGTGGTATTTTTTAAGGCTAATGGCAGTGTGAACATATTCGGAATAATTAATCTTGTTGGAAAAGGCTGGCGTGGTGGTGCTGGCCTAAGGTACTATGGTGGTGCTGGAGAATCATATACAGGCGGGCCTATAGCACCATCATCCACATCGGTTAATGCAAATGGCGGCGGTGGTGGCGGTGCCAACAGCGGCAACATAGTTGATGGACAGGTTGGCGGTGGCGGCGGTGCTGGATACGCCATCGCGGGCATTAACGGCGGGGCTGGTAGATACGGGTATAGGGGTTATGGCGGCGGTGTTTATGGTTCTTCCGATTTATCGAAGATTTATTTTGGATCTGGAGGTGGCGGCAGCGCTAACGTTGACGCTGGCACTGGTTTGGCTGGTGGAAACGGAGGCGGAATATTAATAATGTTTGGCAATTCTGTAGTTGTGAATGGCGCCATTCTGATTAACGGGGCTGACGGAAGTACAAGCCTAAATGGTAATTCTGCGGGCTCGGGAGGGTCAATTTATATTAAGGGAGTAACTATATTAAGCGGACCTAATTTAATAACAGCAAAAGGCGGTCAAGGCGGAAATGGTTCAAACTTTATTAATTCGTCCATACAGGCTCAGACCGGCCCGAGCTCTAATGGTCGAATAAGAATAGACGGTACGTTTACAGGAACAACGGCCCCGTCGGCATATATGCCGTAATACTTATGTTATAATTACCTCATATATTACATAAGGTAATTAAGTAATGCTCACTTGTTTTAACAATAGAAAAAACATCAAATATAATTACATTCGAGGTTTTGCTCTCCCGACTGTTTTATTGGCATCAATAATAATGCTGATGGTTTTAATGGTATCAATCGCCTCAACTGCTACGGTCCGCGTCGCCCTATCGGCTCAGTTTTATAACCAGTTAGCTCAAAACGCTGGTGATGCCGGTACTGCCTACGCCAAGGCTTGTCTAGACGCGAATGGAGGCGTACCACTATGGAGTGACGCTAAGCCGTTGGGTCCAAATACCGACTGTTCGGGTAATCAATCGACAGGTTTCATCTGTCCAGCTGGTTCACCCGACGTTCGTTGTTCCGTCACTGTTAATGGAGGTGTTACTGCGCAGGTCCTGGTCGTTGGTGGTGGTGGTGGCGGCTCTAGCGGAGTTGGTGGTGGTGGTGGCGGCGGCGGTGTGTCAAACGGTGCAATGTTCGTGGCCGGAACTATGACTGCAACAGTTGGTGTCGGTGGTGCTGCGGGAACTGGCAATGGACTCGGTTCGGTAGGCGCCCCTTCCTCATTCGGCACTCTTAATGCTGGCGGCGGCGGCTCTGGTGGCTCTCAAGACGGAGTAGCGCAACAGCCACCTGCGTATTCCGGCTCTGGTGGTGGCGGCGGCGGCGGGACTAACGGGCCAAGTCAACAAATAGCTGGCTTGGCGGGTTCTAGCGGAATGACATCAGCTGGCGTATATGGTATCCAGAATTCTCGCGGCGGCGGAGGTGGTGGAGCATCTGCGACTGCAACCGGTGCTACAGGTGGTGCTGGTTACAGTTCGAATATATCGGGAATTAACATTGTCTACGGCTCTGGTGGTGGCGGCGGTATTATTTCCGGTGTGGCTGCATCCGGAGGACTTAACGCTGGTATTGGCGGTGTCTCAAACTCTACTAACGCTACTAATGGTTTAGCAAATACAGGCGGCGGCGGTGGAGGTAGTGGCGGCACTATCGCTCCTAACTTTTATTATGGAATCTCTGGTGCCGGTGGCTCTGGGGTCATAATAATCAGCTATCCAACTGGATCGGTCGATGTGACAACAATCGGTTCGGTGAGCTCCTCTATTTCGGGCTCAAATACGATTCAAAAATTTACAGGTAACGGTACTTTTAATGTTAGCTCTCCGGGTGATGGTGCCGTCACTTCGACGTTTTCTGTCGGCCTTCCTACACTTGTCGGCGGAAAAGCTAGCGAAGTAAAATCAGTAGGTATAACTAAATTGCTAAGATCATCGACTGGAGACGTTTGGCGACAATATAATAAATCTGCTAGGCTTACGATTCCTATAGCGTTAACCACTGGCCGATTGTTAGTAGCTGGCGGTGGCGGTGGCGGTGGAAGCGGCGCAATAAGCACAAATAATGGTGGCGGTGGCGTCGTATACAATTCATCTTATTCAATTACATCTGGAGTTATGCCTGTTACTGTTGGTGCCGGCGGAGCCAAGGACACCAAGGGCAATAATTCGCTTATGGATACTATTAGCGCTGTCGGCGGCGGTGGTGGCGGCGGATTGAATCCTGGCAATAACGGTGGAAATGGCGGCTCAGGTGGCGGCGGTGGAGTAATATCGGGTGCACGGAATGGTGGCTTGGCGTCTCCTGTTGGCCAGGGTAATAACGGTGCAAATGGTAATCCCGCCAACCCTTTCCAGGGAGGTGGTGGCGGTGGCGCTGGTCAACCTGGCGGCACTAACGGCTTAGGCTACGGCGGTAACGGGATTGCTAATGCCATTACTGGTTCGTCGCTTATTTACGGCGGCGGTGCATCACAAGGTTCCTCAATTCCAGGTGGTAATGGCGGATCAGGGGTAGTAATTATTTCCTATCGCACCGGCTCGATAACAGCGTTTGGAGGGACAATTACTTATACTGATTCAAACAACCTAAATCCAAGGTCTAGCCCGGCGTATGTAGGTGGCTACACTGTTCACAAGTTTATGATTAGCGGATCATTCACAGTAAACTAGGTTTTTAGATTATTTATGATCTCGCGAACTTCTGCGGTGTCTTTTGAGTGCATTAATTTATCACGCAGTTCAGCAGCACCTGGGAAATCTCGTATGTATATCTTAAAAAATCGTTTCAACGGGTCAAATTTACGAGGCTCTAGCTCGGATGAATAATGGTCATGTAGGTCTAACTGTAGTCGTAATAGGTCAATTAATTCTTCGCGAGTATGTTCTCTACTCTCTCTTTCAAAAGCAAATGGATTATGAAATATTCCACGGCCAATCATGATTCCATCGATACCGTATTGCTTCACGAGTTCTTCGCCATGCTGGTGATCGCGTATATCACCATTAATTGTCAACAAGGTATTTGGCGCTATTCTATCACGGAGTTCCTTTATTTCGGGAATTAATTCATAATGAGCTCCAACTTTACTCATTTCCTTGCGCGTGCGCAAATGAATGGTCAAATTAGCAATATCCTGTCGCAGCAGATATTCAATCCACTCGCTCCATTTATCAATCTTTACGTCACCAAGGCGGGTCTTGACACTAATAGGGAGTCCGCTTGTCTTGGCGGCTTTGATTAATTCACCGGCAATTTCTGGTGTGCGGATTAGTGCGCTACCTGATCCAATTCGAACGACCGCTTTGTCGGGGCAGCCCATATTTATATCAATTGCTTTATATCCCATCCTTGCCAAGCCTTGGCTCATACGGGCAAATTCATCAGGTTTGCTGCCCCAGATTTGAGCCACGATTGGCTGCTCGTCATTCGTAAATACTAAACGGCCGCGGGTACTATGAATCCCCTTCTGGCTGCAATAACTTGAGGAGTTTACAAATTCAGTAAAGACTACATCTGGCTTTGCAGCATTAGCTATGACATGACGGAAGACTATATCAGTCACCGCCTCCATTGGGGCTAGGATAAAAAATGGCTTCGGAAGATCAGTCCAGATGTTTGTCATTGTTCTATTGTCTCAGATAAAAGCTTATATAAAAAGAAAGTGCCCTTTCGTTTACCAAAGCTCACACGCTAATGGAAAACGAAAGGGCTGATGTATTAAGATATGTGGCTGGGTTGCGTCCATTGCGGCCGCGATCATACATTGTGGCGACTGGCGAAGCTATGAAGCCTTGCCCATCGCCTTGTCTTCGAGATACTTGGCTGCTTCGAACGCAGATTTCAGTGTGGCGATTGTCTTCGCATCGGCCCCGCTTCTTATTGCATCTTGGTACGCGTTCCATGCCCTTCGTCGAGCATCGGTTAGGATACCGGCCATACGAATCACTTCCTTATGATAGTGTTCTGGCGTAGTTGGTCACGTACAGACTTCCCGGCGGCGCATATCTTTGTCAACAAAACAGTAGAGAGGGTCGTGTGAACCCGTCATCTACAATAAACATACTATAACTAAAAAACCCGTCTATGTCAATTAGTTAGCTGACACTATCAAGTAGGTCTTGTTCAAAAGCTAGAATACCCTTGTATGATTGATCGTATTTGGAAATATCCGGCAGATTTAATTGAGTTATATCTGTCCAGACGCTATTAATCAACTGCTTAAATCGTTCAAGCTCATCAGTATTAAATTCGTCAACAAGTGAGATTATGTCACCTGATGGAGTCGGCTCTACAAATTGCATAATGCCGGTATCGACTTTGTAATCATGATAGTCTCTAGAATTTTCAACCAATAGTTTATAGAACATTAGTTGCTGTTTATACTTATGAAGTTTAATCTTTTCGTAATCAGTCTTACCTGACCAACTATTTGATGGTTTGCCGGTTTTATAGTCAGTTACTGTGATATTTTTATTTACTGTATCGATGTCGACTAGGTCTAATTTGCCGGTAAGGTGCGCATTGTCAACCAGTGAGTGTTGGCTTGAAAAGTTTAATTCGGTCTTTTGAGAGGCAGAAAAAGAATTATACCTTTTGTCTAGGAATATCCTCAGGGCGTCACTCCCCTTTTGCAGAAAGTTTTGAAAGTCATCTGCAACCATGTGCTGGCTATTTAGTTTTAGCTCAAAATTAGATATGATGTCCTCAATAGCTTGCATGCTGCCGTTTGAAGCTATCTGGGCATGAGCGTTCTGGAGAGTATCGTGAATGGCTGTACCGAAAGCCGCATTAGGGCTTTTCGCTTGCGGAAAACGTAATAAATTTTGCAACAAAAACATCGCCGGGCCGCCTCGAGTTACATCGAGAAAATTATGTAGATGAGTCACACTTAATTTGTAGTTTTCGAGAGTCGGTAACAAAAGCTCCTTCATATTTGTCGTAGTTGGGTCGACTAGCGGTTGATACCAAGCAAGCTCGGTAGCCTCAGTTAGCTCGCTCGAATTAGATGGCGATGGAACGGGCAGCGTATTCCATTTACTATCTAACAGGAACGCCGCGCGCATGGTATTTTTGCCGTTACTATCACTTAAGCTATAACTAATGTGCAGTTGATGTTTGGCGCGAGTTATTGCTACATAGAATAACCTTAACCTTTCGTCCTCGGTCTCTCCCGCGGGTGCTAGGGGGAGGTTTTCGGGGTAACTTATGAGTCGGTTGCGACTACGTGCTCGGCCACCCCACATGCTATCAACCGCATTCATGACGTAGACAGTATCAAACTCAAGACCTTTTGATTTATGAGCGGTCATGATATTGACGGCCTCGTCTGCCTGAACCGAGCGTCTAATTACGCTTATCGTACTTCCGATTTTACGATTAAGAGCTATGAATTCAATAAACGTAGATAGCGTTGGAGACTGGTCGGGATGGTATTCTTTTAATTTTGAGCGGATAGTTCTCAATGACTCTAGGTATATCAAATACTCATTAGGTTTACTTTCTAATCTGTCGTTTGAGAAGAAATATTTATATAGGGGGCTATTAAAATTTGTTTTATCATCTGGAATTAATGGGTTGGGCTTGCCAATAATAATGTCGAGCATTTGTTCAAGGGGCATATCGCCGACCTGAGAAGCGGTCGAAATTAACCAATTATGCAATTTTTTAAATTCTGCCGTCAGAGCCATAACATCAAGCCAACGTGAATGACTATCGTAAGCCTTAATGCTAAGTTTCCAAAGTTCTATTGGCGCAATACCCCAGGCATTATGAGCTAATATTTCAGGTAAGTGCGCATTAACCTCGTCGTGACGGCCTTTGGATAGGTCAATCAGTAGCTGAGCTACCTGTTCAGTCAATACAACCGGAGCAATATCGAGAACGTTATCGCGCCTTTCGTAATTCACGGCAATGCCCGCTCTTGAGAAGTATGGTAATAGCGCATTAATCTCGTGATGTCGACGCGTCAGTACGGCGATGTTACTAGCTTTTTCACCTGATTTGATGCGCGATTTAATATTGTTTACGATAAAGTGGCGCTCATCGGCAATTGTTTCAGCTTCGTGCAGATTTACGCCACCGTCAGCATTTTGACTGCAGGCAGTAAGTTCCTTGTCGAGTTCATCGATTAAGTTTTCGAGTCTATCGTGGCCTTGCATGATAATGTCGCGTGAACCGCTCAGGATATCATCATTCGAACGATAATTATCAGTCAAAGTAATAAGCGAGACTTTCGGGTAATTGGTGCGAAAGTTAATAATATTACTAATATCGGCGCCTTGGAAGCTATATATCGCTTGATCATCATCGCCGACAACTAAAATATTAGGCGTATCAGCGTGAGCTTCGTTATTAGTTAAATTGTGCAATATCCTCATTTGAGCCATATTGGTATCTTGAAATTCATCAACCATTATATATTGATATTTCTCTTGTAAATTAAATCGCAGGTCGTCAAACACCTCCATGGCGTGAACGACTCGCAAAATCATATCGTCAAAATCATAGAGCGATGACGCTTGCATGTTAGTAAGGTATTTTTCGTATATGAAGCTGAGGGCGCGTAGTTTAACTTGTCGCTCACGGGATTTCATAATGAAATCCCCTTTGGTGTCTTTTTTAAACCATAAATTTCGCCAAGCAGTCATGGGTTTAGTTGAGTTCATCGACATCGCCTCGCCGGTAGCAGTCGCTAGAGAGTCAGCTAATACCTGACAGAGCGGCACGACAGTCGTATCTGTAATTCCGCCACTGAGTCTAATAGCATCAATATGCTTATTGGCCTGAGTGGCAGTATCTTTTGTGATGCGCGCAGCGAATAATGGCGATAGTAATTGCTCGGCTTTTTCGATTACGGCGTTATTTTCATCTAAAATAGCTAATAGCTCGTCACTAGTCAGTCCGCTTTTTTTCAGTTCAGAAATTGTCGTCAGACTATCGGATAAGTGAGTATACTCGTCGTTTAATTTACTAGAAAGTGGATTGTTATAATCAAGTTGCTTAAATATGTCTCGAATTATTTCGTAGCTACTGAGCGTGTTGGCTGGTAAAAAGTGAGCTCCTTGGTAAAAGTATTCACCGTTTTGATTTATGACTTCCGACCCGAAACTATGAAAAGTGTGGATCGCGACTTTATAGGCTTCTTTACCAATGATCTCCGTTAATCGTTCACGCATGGCATTAGCGCCACTTTCGGTGAACGTTAAACATAGAATATTTTCCGGTAAAGTATCGGTTTTTTGCAAAATATTGGCCGTGCGGACACTCAGCAACTCTGTTTTGCCGGTACCTGGTCCGGCAATAACTATAACTGGTCCGTCGATCAGATCGACCGCTCTTTTTTGCGCTTGATTGAGTTTAGCGTATCGTTTTACGAAATCCATTAAGACTTATTGTAGTCGACTTGCATACGCTAGTCGAGGGCTGTCACATCGATAGTGTTACAATAGAAACATATATGAGCGATAGAATGTATGATGAGCTAGCCCTGGAGCGCTCCATAAAAGAATCTTTTGGGATTCTTACTGATATCCGTCAAGCGATAGTGTATCGAGTTCCAGTCGGCCGCACTGCAGAGGCTACGTTATTTTTGACAACTAAAAAACAATTATATCTTTATATTTCAGGCCAGTCGAAACTGTTATTAGGCGATATCCAAAAAATCGTCAATCATATGGGGCTAAAAGCTGAATTATTTTTACCGCCAAAAGGTCGCCCGCAATATTTTGACGACATTGGTCGTAAGAAGTTTCGTGAAGTATTTCCCGGCAGAAAAGACGTCATTGATGATGATATTAGATTCTATCGTACATTAACACCATACAATCCAGCCTTAATGTTAATTAGTGAAGTTAAAAATGGTCAAGTCTATCAGTTTGATAGCGATTCAGCAACCAACTGGCGCATTGCCGCAAAGTTCGCTTACAGACGTATCAAAACAAGCTAAGAAGCCTTAAAAGTTACGGAATTTATCTGGATTGAATTAAAGCTATCGCAATTGCTAAGAGCAACACCTCGAACGGAAGTTGACCCAATACCTCCTTCGAGATAATAATTGCCGGTGCCGCTATAATTGACATTAGTTATTATCCAACCATTGTGTGTATATGTGTTTGTGTAGCCGTCAGTACAGAGATAAGCCGTATCACCATAGCTAGGTGTATTATCTGTAAACGTTGCAATGAAGCTTGCGGTACAAGATTTAGTAGCATCCATAGAAATACTATGACTAAATGCACCGATACAGCCCGAACTGCCGCTCCAATTGCCAAATATATAATTTGTACTTGGTGTAGCTGTAATAGTTTGAAAAGTACCTGCATTATAAGTACCACCGGCGTTGACAGTACCACCAGTACCTGCAGTGAGGGTTAAAGTATAAGCGTGTCGCCTACTGTCTAGCGCTATTACTTGGCTGTTACTTTCTTGTTTATATTCGAGTTTATAATCATTTCCGCCTCCGATATATCCAAAAGTATCCAAAGTGGGATCTCCACACAAAATAGAGTTGAAACCATTCACGGCAGTCGGAGTAGTTAGTATATTCGGGTCCATACCTTTTAAGGTGTTTGTAGTGACAGATAGCGCTGGCTGCGTTGATATAGCCGCACAACTTGGGTATTCACCATTTTTGTCATAATACTTTTCGAGAGCTTCAGATAAAATAGTTATTTTTGAAGATCTTTGATAATCTCTGGCATTAACCTGAATACTTGAAAAAGAAATAATACCAACAGTTGATAAAATGCCAATAACGGCGATGACAATCAAAAGCTCTACGATAGTGAAACCGTTTAAGGTTTTTTTCATATTGATATTATAACCCTCAAATAATATAAAATACAAGTTTCATATTTAAATTAGTTTTACGTCAGCTTGGGTTGTTTGTTTACGCCCAACGTCAGTTAAACCGAAGGAAGAGTTTAGATGGATTTATAAATAATTAACTCTTAATACAACGTCCCCGGTCA
>Ga0123338_10003271_pt1 | contig 14682 bp, 12 predicted proteins | sample grotaG_FD_89793 | JGI IMG/M metagenome (GOLD analysis project Ga0123338, IMG submission 89793) | Glacier valley bacterial and archeal communities from Borup Fiord, Nunavut, Canada, to study Microbial Dark Matter (Phase II) -... | ecosystem: Environmental > Aquatic > Freshwater > Ice > Glacier ...
GTCGCCGCCAAGATGTTCCAAGGCCCGAAGTTGCTGGCGACGTCGTCCGCCGTTTTCGCCGCACCGGTCGTCGTGCCGGACGAGGCGGCGTTCAACGATGGCATTTCGCCGCCGGTCCTGCTCGACGGGCCGCCGCCCGACCCGCTCGAAGAAGTTCCGATGGTCCCCGGTGGACCGGACATTCCGATGCGTCACCGCTATCAGACGCAGTGGGCGATCGGTGTCCCGCCGCCGAATCTCGGTCGGTCCGGTGAACTCGGCGGCTGGATCCGCCTGAACCCTGCCGACGGCGGCTACAGCCCCGACCACATCCTGGTCGCTGCGCTGACGGACGCCTGGATCCCACCGATCTTCACCCGTATCCGCATGATGGTCGGTATCCCGACGATCGATCTGACGATCCACTTTCGCGCCCGCCGGATCGAAACGACGGACGGCTGGTTCTTCACCCGCTTCGTCTCGCGCATGTCGGCAGAGGGCTTCGTCGAAGAAGACGGTGAAGTGTGGAACACCGCTGGCGAACTCGTCGCCCACTCACGACAACTCTCGATGGTGCTGATGCCGCCGACCTGACGACCAGCCCCATACACGAAGGATCGGTTGACGACCGTGGTCCGCTCAGTGGGCGACGGCCTGGCTGACGACGAGGGCGACGACGAGCATGATGATCAGCCCGTTGTAGGCAGTATGGGCGCGGGTGCTCTCGAGCGTTGCCTCGTACTGGTCGCCGGCCACACGGAACCGCCGGAGGTAGGCGAACATGAAGTAGGCACCACCGATGCTCAGCGCAGCGGCGACCCCGAGCGGGATCCCGACGATGGCGTGGATCATGCCGAACTGGGCGGTCTTGAGCGCTCTGCGCCGCTTCGACCACAGCTGCGCTCCTGAGCGGAACATTTGCTCCTCGGCATAGGCCCACAGCGGCAGCGCCGGGGACAACAGGGCGATGAACACAAGCGGGATCAACCATTCCCACACCGTTCCGACAGTTTCGTTGCTCGACCCGAGCAATGGCGTGCCGGCGCCGCCGAGCGCGCTCCACCAACCCCAGCTGAGCACCGGGAACTGCAACAGCAACGTGGCGACGGCGCTGACGGCGACGAGCACGAACGGCACGGGCCACAGGTGCCGCCAGCGAATCGTCCGATAGACGCTCGAGACGAGATGGCGGCCGTCGCCCATCCGCGACCTGCGCAAACCCTGGAGCAGACGCAGTCCGACGAGTACGAACACGGTCACGGTCAACCCCTGCTCGATCATCCGATCCCAGGCTACGGGCTGCTCCGATGGGCGTGGCGAACATGCCCCGTCATAAGGTCGATCGCACACACGACCCGAACGTACGACGACACGAACATATACGACACGAAGGATGCACCGATGGCATGGGACTTTGAGACAGAACCGGAATTCGAAGCGAAGTTGGCCTGGATGCGGACGTTCCTCAAGCAGGAGATCATCCCGCTCGAAGGACTCGCGTCCAATTTCCGCGCCGAGGGGGGCCGGGACCTGTTCAAGCGGATCACCGACCCATTGAAAGAGGAAGTCAAGCGTCAGGGCCTGTGGGCTGCACATCTCCCGCCGGACATGGGCGGCCTCGGCTTCGGTCAGGTCAAGCTCGGTCTGATGCACGAGATCCTCGGGCAATGCGCCTACGGCCCCGCCATCTTCGGCAACCAGGCACCGGACTCCGGCAACGCCGAATTGATCGCCGTCGGCGGCACCGAGGCGCAGAAGCGCCAATGGATGGATCCGTTGCTTGCCGGCGAGATCCGCAGCTGTTTCTCGATGACCGAGCCTGGCGCCGGCGCCGACCCGACGCTGCTGACGACCAACGCCGTTCTCGACGGTGAAGAGTGGATCATCAACGGTCACAAGTGGTTCTCGTCGAATGCCTCGATCAGTGACTTCCTGCTGGTGATGGTCAAGACGGGTGATGCCGACTCGACGCCGTACAAGGCGTATTCGATGTTCATCGTCCCGACGAAGACGCCTGGCGTGAACATCGTCCGTGACGTTCCGACGATGGGCGAGCCCGATCACAAGACGGGCGAACCCGGCGGCCACGCCGAGGTGCTGTACGAGAACGTCCGTGTCCCCAAGGACAGCATCGTCGGCGGAATGAACGGCCTCGGTCAGGGATTCGCTCTCGCCCAGAAGCGCCTCGGGCCTGGCCGCATCCACCACGCGATGCGCTGGCTCGGCCAGTCGCAACGCGCCTTCGACATGCTCTGCGAACGGGCGCTGACGCGCTATACGGCCGGATCGCTGCTCGCCGAGAAGCAGATGGTGCAGGACTGGATCGCCGAGAGCCACGCCGAGATGCAGGCTGCGCGGCTACTGACCCTGCAGGCCGCCTGGAAGATGGATCAGCTGCATGCTGCAGGCAAGCACTACTCCGACGCCAGGGTCGAGATCGGCATCATCAAGTTCTGGGGTGCGAAGGTGCTGTACAACGTCATCGATCGCGCCATCCAGATCCACGGATCGCTCGGTTATACGACTGATCTGCCGCTGGAGTCGATGTACCGTGCTGCTCGTGCGGCCCGCATCTACGACGGCCCCGACGAGGTCCACAAGGTGACCGTCGCCCGACAGATGCTCAAGCGCTACCGCCCGTCCGAGGTCCCGACCGAGCACACCCCGACGCGCCGCTTGCTCGCGTTGGAAAAGTATGCCGACTACCTGGACGAGGTCGCCGTCAACGCATAGGTCACGCCGTCGACGCATAGGTCACGCCGTCGACGCATGGCCCGCTCGCCCATCAACGCTGTGGGGCCACACTCGTGTGCCGGTCCCACAGCGTCGATGGCGGCAGCGCAGGGCTGAAGAGTTCGCCCTGGCCATATTCGCAGTGCAGGGCGATGAGCGCAGCGAGCTGCTGGTCTGTCTGGATGCCTTTCGCGACGACAGTCATACCGAGGGCATGGGCGAACTCGATCGACGTCCGAACGACTGCCGTGTCGACGACAGACGTGCCGACGCCACCGACGAACGACGTGTCGAGTTTCAACTGGTCGACGGCATAGCTGCGAAGATGGTTCAGCGACGAATAGCCGGTACCGAAATCGTCGAAGGCGATACCGACACCCATCGCATGGAACGTCGACAGTGCCGCTCCGGCATCGTAGGACTCGGTGAGCAGCGTCGATTCGGTAACTTCCAGCATGATCTGCCTGGCACTGATCGTCGGCGAGCCGAGCGCCAGATCGACGACCCTGGCAAAGGTGCGATCGACGAGTTGACGGGCCGAAGCATTGATGCTCACGACGAAATTGCCGTCGACCAGGCCGGCGGTTCGCCACTCGTGAAGATCGTTCATCGCCTGCTCGAACATCCATGTTCCGACGCGCACGATCATTCCGGAACTCTCGGCAACGTCGATGAAGGCACTGGGGAGCAGCGGTCCGGCGTGGGGGTGGTTCCAGCGCACGAGCGCCTCCGCCCCGACGATCACCCCGTCTTTCAATCTCAGTACCGGTTGGTACTCGACGAACAACTCGTTGCCGGAATCCAGCGCCCGCTCGAGCGCCACCGTCATGCCCATCTGCTGGCGTGACGATTCTTCCGAACGTTCGTCCCACAGTTCGACGCGGGAGCGACCCCGCCGCTTGGCGCGGTAGAGCGCGGCGTCTGCTCGCCGCAGCATCGCAGCAGCGTCGGCATCGGTCGTCGACTCGAGCCAGTTCAACGGGGGGCCGAACGACACCCCGACGCTGGCGCTGGTGAACACCTCCGCACCCTGGACGCTGAACCGGCCGGTGACCGCCCGACGGACGCGTTCAGCGATCTCGAGTGCCTCCGCCTCGTTGTCGAGCCCTGGGCAGACGATCACGAATTCGTCACCGCCGAGGCGGCAGAGGAAGTCTTCCGTTCGGCACGTCTGCTGCAGCCGCCTGGCGACCTCGATCAGCGCGGCATCGCCGATGTGGTGTCCTGCGCCGTCGTTGATGTGCTTCATGTTGTCGAGATCGAGGAACAGCAGGGCAATCGAGCGGCCGGTGTAGACCCCTTCCTGAAGGTGCCTGTCGAATTCCCGCATCAGCGCCGAGCGATTGTGCAGACCGGTCAACTGGTCGCGCGATGCCTGGTATTCGAGACGGTCGCCAAGACGTTTGCGCTCGGTCACGTCACGTCCGACGACCGCAACGTATTGCTCGTGGTGGCTGTCGTAGTCGACGACCAGCACGACCGAAATCGTTCGATTTTCGTGTTCTTCGCGGAGGCCGACCTCGATCTCGCCTTCCCAAGTGGTCACGCCGCCTTCGCCGGTGAACGGCAACTGGTCCTGAATACTGTCGATCAACGCCTGCACGATGGTGTGATCGTGGACCGGATCCCCGGTGAACGAGAGCTCGTTTCGTAAGCGCCGATTGCAGAACAGCGGGCGATTGTCCCAGTCCATCAACAGAATGAAATCGGGGCTGAGATCCAACAGCTTCAGCAAGTGACTGGCAAACGCGTGCTCGCCGGCTGCCAATGCTGTGATCGCTTCGACGTTCTCGAGCAGTCCGGCTGCCAGTTCGAGATCGGTCCCCATGCCAGAGGCTAACCCGTCGCCTGGCCGGACACGGACAACGAGTTGATGTCCTCCTGATCGAGCTGGGCGATCACATCGGCTGCGGTTGAACCCGATGCCAATGTCAGCGGTGACGTCAGTTCGTAGAGCGTCATCACGTACGTGTGCGAGGTCCCTGCCGGCGGGCACGGCGCACCGTAACCAACCGCCCCGAAACCGTTCGTCGCCTGCTTGTAGCTGCTCGATGGGAGCCCTCCGGTGAGTGCACTGACCGAAGACGGGATCCCCCACACGACCCAGTGGACGAAGTCGGCTGCATCCGGATCGGTGAACACGATCGCCACTTCGGTGCTCGACGGCATCACGTTCTTCCAAGAGATCGCCGGTGACGTGCCGGCACCCTTGCACGTGTATTGCACGGGAATCGCGTCGTCGTTCGTCCACGGTGCGGTCAGCGTCAGCGGGCCGGCTGCGCCCGGCAGTTGGCTGTCGGCGACACCACTGACGGTTCCGGGCGTCGACGACCGTGCGGCACCGCCGGTTCCGAGCGGAGCGAGGGTCGAGCCGGTTGCGCCATTTCCTTGGTCAGACGCACCTGCCTGATCGGTTTCGTCAACCACTGCGGTGGTATCAGTACCTTCGCCGTCGACGGCCGGTGCTCCGGAGCCATCGCTTCCTGGCGTGGACACCGCCGTCGTCGGTACGGTGGTTGTCACGATCGACTGAGTCTGGTTCGGTCCGGCGGGGCGCAGCGCTCTGCCGCTGTTTGAACAGCCGGCTGCGACGATCAGCAGCGCCACAACACTGGCTCTGACGAACCACAGGGAGTTTCGACGGGGAGGCGTCACGGGCTTGGAGCCTAGGGGTTTCAGGAGTCCAGGGGACATCGGACCGCTAGCCTGAAGCGGAATGGCGAGCCTAGACATCGAGCAATTGTGCATCGTCACGGTGCACGCCCATCCGGATGACGAAGCGTCGAAGGGTGCATCGACGCTGGCGATGTACCACGCAGCGGGGGTGCGCACCGTGCTCGTCTGTTGCACGGGTGGCGAGGAAGGCGACCTGCAGAATCCGTCGCTGCGTGAACCGGGGCAACCGTTCCACGACGTTGCGCCAGAGGATGAACGTGTGCTGCTCGCGAGTCTGCGACCAGCTGAACTCGCTGAATCGGCACGGATCATCGGTTTCGACGAGGTCGTCATGCTGGGCTATCGGGACTCCGGCATGAAGGACACGCCGCCGAACGAGAATCCGGCATCGTTCAACATGGCGGACATAGATGATGCCACGGGCCGATTGGTCGCAGTGATCCGGTCCGAGAAGCCACAGGTGCTGCTGACCTATCACGAGGATCAGCGCGGTTACCCACATCCCGATCACGTCAAGGTGCACGAGATCTCCGTGCGGGCGTTCGATCGTGCCGGCGACCCGACGTGGTATCCGGAAGCCGGCCCGGTCTGGCAGCCATCGAAGATGTACTACAACGTCTGGTCGCGTAGCCGGATGTTGGCGGTACACGGGGCGCTGCTGCGGCTGCGGGGCACGTCGCCGTTCGACGACAAATGGTTCGACCGCCCTGACATGGACGCAACGATCACGACCCGGATCGAGGTCGCCAAGTTCCTCGGGGTCCGTTCGGACGCGTTGCGAGCTCACGCCACACAGGTCGACCCGTCGGAATCGTTCTGGTTCGGTCTGACGGACGAGGAACTGGCGCAGGTCTACTCGACAGAGGACTGGTTGCTCGCCCACTCGACGGTCGGTTCGCCACCCGATGGCGAGATAGAGACGGACCTGTTCGCAGGTGTGCGTACGCCCGCAGAGTCGGCCGCCCCATGAGCGTCCAGTACCGTGTGATCTTCGCCAAGAAGGACGAGATTGTCGAGGGTCCTGACGATGCCGAGGTCGTGATCTCGATCGCCGCCCAGGACTGTGCGCTGCCGGCGTCGGTGGCCTACATGCGTGGCAAACTCAAAGCGGTAGGGCATACCGGCAAACTGCTCGACCTGCTCGCCTCAGGTGACGTCGAACCGGTGCTGCAACGCCTCAGCGTGCGGTAGTTGTCGCGTAAGACATCACCCTGGCGACGCGTGGCAAGAGGTTCAGCTGGTGCGCATGGCGGTGCGCAGGTCGCGGTAGCCGATCAGGACGGCCCCGCTGTCAGCGATCGCCTGAGGGAGCGAAGGATCATGGACGACGAACTCGTAGTCGTCGATCCAGTGCTGTGCGTCGTCGGAGATCGCCCGAACCTCGTCGGAGTCGACGACCGGTTGCACGTGGATTTCGCTGACGCCTGTCGGTAGTTCGGCGAGCGAGCCCATCACCCTCTCGCGGCTTCCCGGACGCCAGTCATGGTCGAAGTGATCCGGGAAGAAGATGCCTTCCTCGGCAGCCAGGCGACGGAAAGGGAAGCCGGCATCGGTTTCGCTGATCGTCGACGGGAGGCGGATCGGCAGTCGGAACTCGCTGGCGAGATCGAGGTAGACGTCGAAGAACTCCGGGCGCAACGTGATCGCTGTGAGGTGCGGGGCGAGGTGGGTGACGTCGAATCCCCAGGCGATCGCCCGCTCGATCTGTGCTCTGCACTCCCGCGAGACCTCTTCGGGATCTGCGTGTTCCCAGAGGTCGTCGATCGACCGCGGGAAGCCGCCTTCGCCGCTCAGCAGGCTCGGCGCATGGGTGATCGGGCCCCAGCGGTACAGATCGTGCTCGGCGTTGAGCGTCAGGTGGACGCCGATGTCCTCACCATTGTAGAGGCTGGCAGCATGGCGCGCCCATGGCGCCGGCACCATGATCGAGGCGCAGGTCGCAGCACCGTCCCGCAGCGCTTGGTACACGCCGATGTTGGCGGCGTGGCACGAACCGAGGTCGTCACAGGAGATGATCACCAACTTTGTGTCGGGTGCATACCCGAGTCGTTCGGCGAGAGTTTCGGCGCCCGTACGAGCAATGTCGACCACGGCGACACGCTATCGCTGCGGTACCGACTGATCGGCGGCCAGCGACGTGACGTCCGCCTTCGACGTCGACCGCTTCAAACCCCCCAAACGAGTATTTCGTTGATGCCGCCACTCGAACGAGTATTTCCCTCGCGAGAGGGGGCCTGTTGCTACTCGATACCCGCCTTCGCGGACGAACGTCCTGCGGCCCGGTCGAGGAACGCCCGTGACTACTTGCATGACTTCCACAGGCCGATGTCGTGAGCCTCCGCAGCCGTGGCAGCAGCGACGAAATCGGTGCGGTGGGCGATGTTCGGCGGGATCGACAGCACCCGGGCGTAGCCGTTGGCGATGATTTCGAGGTTGACGAAGAGCCCGTCGTCCGCTCGATAGACGTAGGCAAGGAGACGGCCGTAGTCGTCGCGTGGTACGACGTCGCGCTCGAGGTACAGCGGCGTTCCGATGGGGAGCAACGACTTCGTGTGCGCGCTCGCCAGTTCGCCGTAGCACTGGATCGGCGTGTTCGGCTTCTTCGTCTCTGGCGTGTCGATGCCCACGAGGCGGATGCGTTCGGCCTTGCCGGCGATCGTCACGTCGATCGTGTCGCCGTCGACGTCCCTTGCCATCACGGCATTCGCCGGTAGCACCCGCCCATCAGAGGCCGGAGAAACGGACGATCCGGACGATCCGGACGATTTCGCAGTCGTTGAGCCATGCTGGCAGGCGGCCAGAGCAGAGAAACCAAAGACAGCCGCGCGTCGGAGCGCCCAGCGGAGTCGCTGCTCACATGACTGTCGCAATCCGGCGAACACCAGCACGCCGCAGCACGGCTCGATGAGGACCTGCTGTGACTTCAGCATGCGGATATGCGAGGGGTCGAGACCCGATACGGCGGCCTGGGAACGTGTGGTAACGGCGTGGTGTGAGGCTGCAAACAAACCGGCGCCGCCCACGAGGGCTCGCTTCGGCATCCGTCGGAGAGTATCGGCGATTCCGCTGCGCGCAACCTCGAAGCGCTCGTCAACGTTACTGAGTACGCAGCCCCCCGAAATTTCGACGGTCCACGTCCCCGGTAACGGAACAACCCCTACACGCGTTCGATGATGGTTCCGGTGCCGAGGCCTCCGCCGCAGCACATCGAGATGAGGCCGTAGCGGCCGCCGGTGCGCTCGAGTTCGTAGAGCGCCTTCGTCATCAGGAATGCTCCGGTGCCGCCGAGCGGGTGGCCGAGGGCGATGGCGCCGCCGTTCGGGTTCGTCTTCTCCAGATCGGCACCGGTCTCACGGGACCAGGCGAGCACGACGGAGGCGAACGCCTCGTTGATCTCGAAGACGTCGATGTCATCGATCTTCAGGCCGGTACGGCCGAGCAGGCGGGCGGTGGCGTCGATCGGACCGGTCAGCATTAACACCGGGTCGGTGCCGACGAGGCATGTGTCGACGATGCGCGCCTTCGGAGTGAGGCCGAGTTCGGCAGCCTTCTCCTCCGTCATCAGCAGCAGTGCAGCAGCGCCGTCGGAGATCTGCGACGAGGTGCCGGCGGTATGCACACCGTTTTCGCGGCCGACAGGCTTCAACGTGGCGAGCTTCTCGAGCGTCGTCTCGCGCAGGCCTTCGTCACGCGACACCTTGTGCGTCGTGCCGGTGAGTTCACGGTTCTCGTCGACGTCGGGTGCCTCGATCGGGATGTACTGCCCGGCAAAACGATCCTCCGCCCACGCCTGCGCCGCACGCTTCTGCGAGTTGTAGCCGAAGAGGTCGGTGTCCTCACGCGTCACGCCCCACTTCTCGGCGATGCGTTCTGCACCCTCGAACTGCGACGTCATCTCGTACTGCGAGAAATAGCTCTTCGGGATCGGGACACCGAGGCCGAGGGCTTTCGATCCGCCGACGCCGATCGGGATGCGGCTCATTTCCTCGACCCCGCAGGCGACAGCGATGTCGACGACGCCGGAGTTGACGAGGCCGTAGGCGAGGTTGGTGGCCTGCTGCGAAGAACCGCACTGGGTGTCGACCGTCGTGGAGGCGGTGGACAGCGGCAGGCCGGCGGCGAGCCATGCGGTGCGGGTGATGTTGAAGGCCTGCTCGCCGACCTGGCTGACGCAGCCGCCGATCACCTGACCGACGAGCGCCGGGTCGATGCCGGTACGTTCGATTAGCGCGCCCTGGATCTTGGCGAGGAGATCGGCCGGGTGCATGGTGGACAGCCCGCCACCACGACGACCGATCGGGCTGCGGACTGCTTCGACGATGACGACATTGCTCATGGTCGAACGATATGGGTTGACGCCGGAGGTGCTCGGGTCGGAGCACTGGATTGATCGATGGCGGAGGTGTGACTTTCGCCGTCTACCGTGACGGACATGGCTCAGTTCGTCTCTGGCATCGTTCCTCCCGCTGCGGTGGAGGGAGCACGATATTTTCACGTCATCGGTTCGCTGGTGTTCATTTCCGACCGGATCGAGATCGAAACGGACGACGATCATCACTTCCTCGGAATGTTCGACGAAGAGGCCTGCTGGGGTGTCGACGTGCCACGCGGGATCGACCCGTCGGACGGCGCAGCCCTCGACTTGCGGTCGCTGTATACGCGGACGTCCGAACTCGAATGGCTGATCGCCGGCCGAGCGGTGCAGGTCGTCGAGTGGGCGAGGACGAGCCAGTTCTGTGGCCGATGCGGTACGAAAACAGGACAGCTTCCGGGGGAGCGGGCGACGAAGTGTCCCGGATGCGGGCTGATGGCATTCCCCCGGATCGCCCCGGCGATGATCACCCTCGTGACGCGCGGCGAGCCGGGACCTGACCAAGAGGTGCTCCTCGCCTGCGGGGTGCAGTTCGGCGGTCCGATGTATTCATGTCTCGCCGGTTTCGTAGAGCCCGGCGAAACGTTGGAAGGGACCGTCGTCCGCGAGGTCTTCGAGGAGGTCGGCCTGACCGTCGCCAACGTGCAGTACCGGGGCAGTCAGCCATGGCCGTTTCCGCACTCGCTGATGATCGGTTTCCGGGCGGAGTACGTCAGCGGCGAGATCGTCTGTGACCCGACCGAGATCGTCGACGCCGGATGGTATCGCCGAGACAACCTACCGATGATCCCGCCTGGCATCTCGATTGCCCGCAAGCTGATCGACGCCTGGCTCGCGGAGGGATAGGCGATGAGCGATCTCTCCCTCCCGTTCTCGCCGCACGACTTCGATGCGTTGACCTTCGACACCTTCGGAACCTTGATCGATTGGGAGTCCGGCATCGTCGCCGCAGCGCGGCCGGTGCTCGTCGCCCACGGCGTCGGTCTGTCGGAGGAGGCGCTGCTGGCGATCTTCGCGCGTCGTGAGCACGCCTTCGAGGACCCCTTTCACCCGTATCGTGAGGTGCTGGGTCTGACCCTCGGAGCGATCGGCGACGAGCTCGGGTTCGAGCCGACGGATCGGGAGCGAGCGGACTTCGGCGCCTCCGTGACGAACTGGCCGGCCTTCGCCGACTCGGCATCGGCGTTGGCGAGACTGCGGACGAAGTACCGGCTCTACACGATCACCAATTGCGACGATGATCTGTACGAGGGCCCGGCTTCGAAACTCGGAAATCCTTGGGACGGCATCTTCGCAGCGGGCACGATCGGCAGCTACAAACCCGATCCGGCAAACTTCCTCTACGCCTTCGAGCGGATCCCGTTCCCGAAGGAACGCATCCTGCACGTCGCCCAGAGCCTCTTCCACGATCACCAGACAGCACAGGCATTGGGGATGAGAAGCGTGTGGGTCAATCGTCGTGGCGAAGCACCGACGGGCGGCGGAGCGACCCCTACCACGACCGCCCGCTTCGACCTCGAAGTCCCCGACATGGCAACACTCGCCCGACTCCTCGTTCCCTGAGGAACGGGTTCCACGGCTCGAGCCGCAAGGGGCATGCAGGATCAGTGGTAGGTCGCCACCCTTCTGAGAGGACCAGGAATCGACGTTGACCTGAACGCTCGTGCAACCGTCTGACACATAGGCGATACGACCTGTGTGAGAAAGTCTTGACAATGCGCTGCGATTGAGTGCATACTCCAAGGCTCTGCAGCGTGCCGCTCTGCTGGGGCCTCAGGGCAAAGCGGCGTAAGGCAGCGACGTGATTCAACGTGCGGTAACCGCTGTGTTCGACGCGCTCACTCGAGCTTCGATCAGCGAAGCATCGAAGCAAGTCATTCTCGATGAACTCAAGGACGACGTCGAGGTCGCGCCGGATCGACTGGCGGATGGCAAGATTCTCCTGAGGTCGATCGAAGTCGAAGGACTCCGGGGCATTGGTCCACCCAGCAAACTCAGCTTCGAGCTAAAGCGAGGTCTGACACTCGTCGTCGGTGCCAATGGCTGCGGCAAGTCCTCGTTTGCCGAAGCGGCCGAACGCGTGTTGACGGGCTCGACCGGACGATGGAACGGGGCAGCGAACGACGAGCAGGCCGATTGGAGGAACATCCATCACGGCGACCGATGCGCAGCATCGCTCACATGGAGAGGCGAGAACGAATTCGGCGATTGCATGACGACGAACCGCTGGGCCGATGGCGATCAGTTCCTCGGTGGTTCGGCGGAGATTCGCCGGCCGGACGGTTCACGGAATGTCTGGGATCCGAATTCCTGGAAATCGGCCATCGACCAGTACCCGCCGTTGTTGTCCTACACGGCACTTGGTGTAGCAATCCGCGCCAAGCCGTCACAGCTGTTCGACGTCTTCGATCCACTCCTCGGTCTCGGCGAGATCGAACAGCTGGACAAACGGTTGGGACTGCAGGTCTCCCATTTCGACGACCTCCTGCAGGCGCTCAAGAAGGCACGCGTTCTCGCAGCGGAGGCATGCTCAGTTGCCGGCGTCGTCGAGTTGGAGGCCCAGGCGGCGGGGATCGTTAAAGGCACTGCCGGTCCGTCGATCGTCCAGGCCTTGATCGTCGATCTCGAATTGTCCGACCCATTTCAGAAGGGCGTATTGGCGCTTGCCAACCTCGAACCGTTGGACCAGGATGCGGTACTCGAGCTGGTGATGTCGTTGAAGAGCATTGATGACGAGCTGGCCGAGCTGCTTACGAACGACGTCAAGCGAGCCGAACAGGCAATCGATTTGATGCGTGCTGCGATTGCGTTTCGTCATGTCGATCTCGATGAACCGTGTCCCGTGTGCCGCATCGGCACCTTGGATGAGGCGTGGAGTCGGCGCGCCGCTAAAGAAGTGCGCCTGCACGATGACCGCACCACTTCGTGGCGGTTTGCGAGAGTGCGAAGAGCTGATGCGACCCGACAAATACTGTTACTCGTGGGACCGGCCGAAGCAATTCCGATCGTCGGGGCGATTCCTGATTCGGAGTTGCTGAGCGCTGCGACCCAATCGCTGCTCCAGTCGCTCACTGGAGCAACCGTAGATTTTGACGATCTCGTCGATGTCGTCGCTCGTTGCGCTGATCTCCGGCTGAAGGCGCGGGACGCAGCCGTGCTCTCGAGGGACGATCGGCGAACTGCCATCGCGCCTGTCAGTGAAGCGGTTGCGTTGTGGGCGGCGGCAGACCATCAGGCAGCTGGAGCGACTTCGTCGAAGAGGGCGTGCGCCGATGCGAGACAGTGGCTGAAGGCGACACTGTCCGGACTGCGCGCAGACCGGCTTGAGGCGATCAGTGGTGCGGCGCTGACGACGTGGAGCCATTTGCGTCAGTCGAGCGCTGTGGAAATGTCTCCATTGCAGATGAAGGGAACTGCGACGTCGCGCAGGCTCGAACTGAGCTGCACTATCGATGGTCAGGGCGCCGCCGCTCGATCGGTTCTGAGTCAGGGCGAGCTACACGCGTTGGCCCTTTCGTTGTTCCTGCCGCGGGCAACGCATCCGGATAGCCCTTTTGGGTTTCTGCTGATCGACGACCCGGTGCAGGCGCTCGACCGACGCAAGGTCGATGGTCTCGCCGAGGTACTTGCAACGATTGGAGTGACACATCAGGTGATCGTCTTCACTCACGATGACCGGTTGCCCGACGCTTGCGAGCGACTCGGCATCGATGCCGAAGTGCTGCGGATCAACCGTGGTGAGCGGTCCGCTGTCGTGGTTGATGCGGACGTCGATCCTTCCTCTCGCGCTATCGCCGACGCTCGCTCGCTCGTACGTGACAAGGCGATCGACGCGAAGATCGCCTCCAGGGCGGTGGGCGGCTGTTGTCGCACAGCGGTGGAGGAGCGGGCGGTTCGCGCTTACCGGAAGGCTGCCCTTCATAGGCACACGTCGGTGGCGGACATCGACGCGATGATCGAGTCGAAACAGGGATTCTGGGATCGAGTGAGTTTGGGTGTTTGGGGAGAGGTGTATTCAGATGCCTCGACACGGGTCGCCCAACGCTACGGCCCACCGATGAAAGCGTTGCTCGGAGCGCTGAACGCCGGTGGGCACGAACTGGTAAACCGCAATCCAGAAGACCTGCTTCGCGACACGCAGGGCGCTCTCGTCAAGATGTTCCCGGCGCCATGACAACCTCGGATGATCCGCTCGCTCTCAGTGCGGGGGCACGCAGCGTGCTAGCACGACAGCCGACCTCGTCGGCGCATCGCCGTGGCTGCGGATTCCTCGCCCGACAAGCGATCGAAATGGCACTGCGTCACGAACTCGGCGCAGAGGATCAGGCTGACATGAAATGGAAGAGCCGGTTCCTCGTGCTGGGGGATCGGTTACCAGCAGTGGCTCATCGGGGACGAGCGTTGTGGGCTGGGTGGTCTGAGGTCTGCCACTACCGGCCGTATGACCTCGTGCCGGATGCGGCAACGCTCAACCATTGGATCGATGAAACCGAAAGCTGGCTTCGTTTGCTCGCCGAACCCCAACGTCCCTCAGCTCATCTGGAAAGGCGTCTCCATGCACAACGACTCGTTCGTTGATTTCGTTCGGCTGGCCACCGGTGGCCACGAACCGTACCCGTATCAGATGAGGCTGGCAGACGAGGGATTACCCGAACTTCTCGCCGTTCCGACCGGTGCCGGCAAGACGATGGCGGCGGTGTTGACCTGGCTGTATCGCCGCAGGTTCCATCAGGACTGCGCCGTCCGTGACTCGACGCCGCGCCGACTCGTCTTCGTGCTGCCGATGCGCGTGCTTGCCGAGCAGACTGAGTCGGTCGTGCAAGCGTGGACCGCCAATCTCGGGCTCGACCCAGCTGATGTCGGGTGTCATCTCGTGCTAGGCGGCGAAAACTTGGACAGCCCATGGCGTCATGCGCCGACAC
>Ga0123338_10003275_pt1 | contig 14664 bp, 8 predicted proteins | sample grotaG_FD_89793 | JGI IMG/M metagenome (GOLD analysis project Ga0123338, IMG submission 89793) | Glacier valley bacterial and archeal communities from Borup Fiord, Nunavut, Canada, to study Microbial Dark Matter (Phase II) -... | ecosystem: Environmental > Aquatic > Freshwater > Ice > Glacier ...
ACTCTGCTTCCCGCCGCCCTCACCCCCCAACCCCCTCTCCTGAAGGGAGAGGAGGAGTCTATGAGGCAGTAATCCTACCCTCATCTGACTCTGCTTCCCGCCGCCCTCACCCCCCAACCCCCTCTCCTGAAGGGAGAGGGGGAGTCTATGAGGCAGTAATCCTACCCTCATCTGACTCTGCTTCCCGTCGTCAACTCCCCCTCCCCTTTTAGGGTAGGGGGTTGGGGGGTGAGGGCGGCGTGCAACCATGTCCCGACCGCAGACTACGGCAGGGCGACACCGAGCTCGACGGGCTGCGAGTCGGCGTTCAGCCCATCTTTGGCCGTGATCTTCAAGTAGTAGGTGCCGGCTGCGCCCATGCTCTTGCCGGCCCCCTTGAGGATCATCGAAGTGGTGAGATCCAGGTCTTGCATCGCCGGCACTTGGGACTGCGTGGCTCCCGTTTTGTCGGTGAGCGTCACCTGCATACTGCCCTTTTTGTTCGGGTTATTGAGGTGGACGCTCACTATCGCCGACCCCGCTTCGGCCAGCGTGAAGCTCAGATACAGCACGTCGTTGGGGCCGGCCAGGTGGATCTGCGCGTGGAGTGGCAGGGTCAGCGCCAGGGCCGTGGCGGGCGTGGCATGGCCCGCATTAGCCGTAATATCGGTCGCGGGACCGCCGGCGGCTTCCGGCGTATCGGTGGCTTCCGCTTCCGGCGTTTCGGTCGGCTGGATTTGCTCTGACGGCCCCGTGACTTCTACTTTGATCGCCTTTTTCGAGACCACCGCGCTGGGGGCCGCCGCGATTTTCAGCAAATAGGTGCCGGCCTCAAACTGACCTTGCGCCAAGCTGTCCTGCATCCCCGGCTTGATCGAATCGGGAGTCATCACTTCCTTGCCGCCGGCGTCAATGAGGCGCACGTCCAGTAGCCCGCCGTCCTCGGGATTGACGATATACAGGTTGATCGTGAAGCTCGCGGCGGCCTTGAAGCGCAAGTAGACCACATCTTGCGCGCTGCCCAGCGTGATGGTGGCTTTGAGTGGCCCACTCACGGCCAGCGCCTTGGCGGGCGTGTCATGGCCGGCGTTTGCGCCGAGGGTGATAGCGCCGGACGGGGCGGGCCCGCCGTCGCTGCGCGGCGCGGCGGTGGCGGTCGGCGCGACCACGGCCCCGGCGGGCGCAGCGGGCACCTGGATCGTCGAGTCATTGTGGCGGCTCAGGTTCATCTCCACCAGCATCTTCATCGTGGCCGGCAAGGGGGTCGGGCTGGGGGTGCCCGCGCCCGGCGTGCCCATCATGCCGCCCATCATCGTATCCAGCATCTTGAAGAACGGCGCGAGATCCAGATCCAGGCGAACACGATGGATCTGCTTGGTGGCGGGGTCAATCCAGAGGTCTACCGTACCGAGCGAGGGGCTGCCCAGCGGCGGGCTACCGCCCGATCCGCCGCCCAGCAGCGCGCCGGCATCCACCTTGCCGGCGAGATGGCGCGTTTGCACGCCGTCGAGCGATTCGTTGCCCACCACTTTGTAGTCAATACCACTGTTGACCAGATCATCTAGGCCGGTGAGCGGATTCGGATCTTTGCCCACATTGAGGACGTTGGGACCGCTGCTCGGATCGGCTGTCTCCGCCGCCTCTTGCGCCCAGGCTCCCCCGGCCACGCGGCGATAGGCATGGCCGCCGGTCGCCAATTGTTCGGATGCCACGCCGCCTACTGTGCCTTTGATGGAGACTCTGTCGGGCGCTATAAAGTCACCTGCTACTTGGATGGACTGGGTGATGGCATCGCCGCTGGCGGCCATGCTGAAATGATAGCTCTTCAAGCCCTTGGCGGCGGCCAGCGCGTCTTTGACCAGTGTCGCCTCGCCGCTTGTGCCGCCGGCTGCCGTCGTTGGCGACGCGGTGGCATCTGGCCGGGTGTCCGGCGGCATGGTCAGTGGCAGAGCGGTCATCACCGTGGGCCGCACGGGGGTGCCGGTGGGGGCCACGGTGGTCTGCACGGGCGCATGAGTGGCCGTAACGATGGGCGCGAGGGTAGTCGTCGCGATCACCGGGCTTGCGGTCGGGCTGTCGCCGCCACAAGCGGAGAGGAGGCCAAGCAAGGGGGTCAGCACCCCTAGCAGGGCGGCAGATTGCCATTTAGACACAGAAGAGACTCCTTTACGGATTGTGGGGCTTGGCGCAGCGGCCTGCACGCAAAATCGCGTTCCCGGCGGCTTGCCGTGTGAGTTGTACAGCGGGGGTAGGCGCTATGTGGTGGGCTGTCCTCTCTGATAATGCAAATCCCCCAGCGGGGTTACGCTGCGTCCGCAACGACTGACTGGGGGATGAGTGCGCGCCGGTCTGGTGTTAGGCGGGCTAACTGCCTCAGCGGCTGACAATAGGCGACGGTCGCCGGGCGGCGGCGAGGCGCTGGTCTATGATCTGATCCACCGATAGCATCCCGCCGCCCAGCCAGACCAGCAGTGCGGCGGTCATGAACAGCGGCAATTCGGCGGGGATGTTGCCGAACGTCAGCATCGCCCCCAGCATACTGCCCGCCAACGGCAGCGCAACCAGGCGCGTCAGCAGCCCTACGATCAGCGCCAGCCCGCCGAATAGCTCCAGCACGCCGATCAGCAGACTGATCAGCCCCGGTAGCGGCAGCCCCAACTGCTGGAAAAAATCCGGCCCCATGGCAAACGTGGCGTTGCTACCCAGCAGTTTATCGTAGCCGTAGGGGACGAAGCCGGGGTTGGTCAGGAAGCCCAGATCCTTCAGGCCGAGCAGCCCTAAGACCAAGCCAAGCAGCCCGCCAGCATACAGGCGCAGCAGCAGCGCCAACCACATCAGGCCGGCGCGCAAGCCGGCGGGAATCGGTCCTAATGGCTGGGACCAGTTGCGAAGTAAAGGCGCGAGGAATGCAGGCATGGGGCTTTTCTCCTCTATCCAAATGCGCTGCGCCGAGGGAATACGGGTCGCAGCAGAGCCGCCGTGAGTCGTGTAGATCGTCCCTATTGTAGCACGGCTTGCCGGGGGTCGCAATAGACTAACGTCGAATGGGGATGCAGGTCGAAGGGTTTGCAAACGCACGGACCAGCCAGGGAATCCATTCCCTGGCTGGCCCGCACCTTTTTGGGGTACTGTTTGTTATTCGTTACAGACTGCTTATGCCTGCGAACGGACCCGCCGGGTGACAGCACCGGCCCCCACGCAGAGCAACCCGATCCCCAGTAGTCCGGCCAAGAGCAGGGTTGAGTCGTTGCCACCGGTACTCGGCATACCGGGCGGCGGCTGGGCGGGCGGCTGGGCCGCCGCGACCGCTGCCGCGACCCGTGCGCCTTCGGACGGTACGATGCTGGTTGTGTAAGAGGTAATCTTGCCGCCTTCGACCACCGCCTCGGTGGTGAACTGTACCGGCGTGACCCCTAGCCGCGCAAACACGTCGTTGCTGACCATTGCGGTGTAAGTGACCCGGTGGCCGTCCACCTGCGGGCTGCCGACAATCGTCCGCTGGACCTTGTGCGCCACGGCATACTCGAATGCTTGCCGCAACTCGGTCTTGCCGGTCCAGTGACCGCTGGTGCCCTGCGGTGGTGGCGTGATCTGCTGCACCCCATTATCGGCCCACAGCGCCAGCGCCGCGTCCACATCCGGCGCGCTGCCCACCGCCCGCTCGAAAGCGGTCACCACGGCGGCCGGGTCGGGAGCCGGCTGTGCCGGCGGGGCGGCGTGCGCGGCTTGGTAGGCGGCAGCCGCCGCCCCGACGCGGGCACCCTCGCTAGGCACGATGCTCGTGCTGTAGGCCGTGATCTTGCCGTTCTCGACCACCGCCTCGGTGTTAAACTGCACCGGCGCGACCCCCCACAGCAGGAACACGTCGTTGGTCGTCCTGCTAACATAGGTGACGCGGTTGCCCGTCACCTGGGGACTGCCAACCAGTTCCCGCTGGACCTTGTGCGCCACGGCATACTCAAACGCTTGGCGCAATTCGACCTTGCCGGTCCACAGGCCGCTGGTGCCTTGCGGCGGCGGCGTGATCTTCTGCACCCCGTTATCGGCCCATAACGCCAGCGCCGCGTCCACATCCGGTGCGCTGCCCACGCTGCGCTCAAAAGCGATCAGCACGGCGGCCGGGTCGCCGGCTTGCGCGGCGGCTCCTTGTACGCGGCTCAACACCAACGCCAGCCCCAACGCCAGTCCCCATGTCCCTTTTTGCATCCATCGGTTCATCGTTTCCCCCTCTCTTTGTTGTCGGTAAGCATGACCAGCAGCACGTCCACCAGATCCTGGAGGCTACTAAATGGGTGCGCTTCGCCGTCCACGACGCGCTGCACCTTGCCGTGCCACTCGCCCTGCCTGCCGGTACTGCCTGCGTTACTCTCGTCCTCGCTGTCCGTTGCCCACAGCCGCACCAGAAACAGGTCGGCGCGTTTGTACTGCCGGCGTGTCGCCATGACTGCGCTCCTCTCGCCTGCTGTCGCGGTGTGGTCCTGTCTGTCACCATTATAGGACCGAACCAGCCCAAGTGGGCGTTACACAATCGCTACAAAACCTGCTATACTCGGTCGGGAGCGGGCGGTACGCAGTGCTCTCGAGGGAGCAGCAATGTCGGAAGACCAGCGATGAGCGAGCGACAGACCTTCGGCGGTTGGCTGCGGCAACAGCGCCATGCGCGGGATGTGACCCAAGACGATGTCGCCGAACACCTGGGTTTCTCGGCGGCTCTGCTGCGTAAGCTGGAAGCGGGGGAGCGCCGTCCGTCCGGCCAAATCGCCGAGCTATTGGCCGATTATTTCCGTATCCCGGCCGATGAGCGCGTGGCGTTTGTCGCCTTTGCCCGCACCGGGCAGGCCGCTGAGGGCACATCCGCACCGCCGGCCAATACGGGCCCCCCGCACGCCCCCTGGCGCAGCGTCTACCTGCGCCAGAACCATTTGCCGGCTCTGCTCGCGCCGCTCATTGGGCGGGAGCGCGAGGGGGCAGCCGCGCACGACCAGTTGCGGCACCCGAAAACCCGCCTGCTCACCCTCACCGGCACCGCCGGCATCGGCAAGACCCGCCTGGGCTTGCACGTTGCGGCGGCGCTGGTGGACCACTTCGCGGATGGCGTGTTCTTCGTGGATCTGGCTCCGGTGAGCGATCCAGCCCTGGTCTTGCCCACGGTGGCCCAAACTCTCGGCCTGACGGAGGCGGGCGACCGCTCCATCGAGCGGTGCTGCTGGACTATGTGGGCGGGCGGCGGCTGCTGCTGCTCTTGGACAACTTCGAGCAAGTCCTCGACGCGGCCCCGGCGGTCGTGCGGCTGTTGGAGGCCAGCCCCTGGCTCAAGGTGCTGGTCACGAGCCGCGAGGCGCTGCACGTCCGGGGTGAGCGTCGCTTTCCGGTGCTGCCCCTCGGTCTGCCCGACCCGCAGCAAGTGCCCACGTTGGCGCGGTTGACGGACTATCCGGCGGTGGCGCTGTTTGTGGAGCGGGCCCAGGCCGTGGACCCGGCGTTTGCCCTGACCGCCGAGAACGCCGCCGATGTGGTGGCGGTCTGTAGCGGGTTGGCCGGGGTGCCGCTGGCGATTGAACTGGCGGCGGCGCGCATCCGGCACCTCGCCCCGCCGGCCATGCGCGCCGCCCTGAGCAGTCGCCTCCAACTGGTGACCGGCGGCGCACGCGACCTGCCGGCCCGCCACCAGACTTTGCGCTCGGCTATCGCCTGGAGTTATGATCTGTTGGCCGGGCATGAGCAGCGCCTGTTCCGTGCGCTGGGGGTGTTCGTGGGTGGCTGCACGTCGGACGCGCTAGACGAGCTAGGCGTAGGGCCGCCCAACGCGCCCCTGGCCTCTTTGGACACGCTGCGCTCTCTCACCGACAAACATCTGATCCAGGCAGACCCGCCCAGCGCATCGCCGCCAACGGTGCGGTTTGGCTTGCTGGAAGCGGTGCGTGAGTATGCGCTAGAGCAGGTGGCCCAGCACGGCGAAACGGCGGAGTTGCGGCGCAGGCACGCCGCCTATTATCTGGCGCTGGCAGAGCAGGCCGAGCAACACTTTACGGGCCCACAACATCCCGGCTGGGGCGCGGAAGAAAATAGTTGGATCGACCGCTTGGAGCGCGACCTCGACAATTTACGGGCGGGGCTAGACTGGTATCAGGCGCAGGCCGCCGCCGCAAAAGGAACAGCACCCGCAAGGGATCTCGATAGCTTAGAACAGGGTTTGCGGTTAGCAGTTGCCTTACGCAGGGTGTGGTTCGGGCGTGGTTATTTCACCGAAGGGCGGCAGCGGTTGCAAGCCCTCTTAGCCCTGGTGCCGCAGCCGCTACCTACGGAATCACGTCCCCTGCGGGCCGCTTATGCTGCGGCTCTGGTCGTCTTGGGGCGGCTGGCCCCCTTGCAGGGCGACCCTGATGCGGTGCAGCCGCTCCTTGCCGCGAGTTTGAGCATTGCGCGCGAGTTGCACGACCCGCAGCGTGAGGCAGGCGCACTACTGACCCTCGGCGCTGTGGCCCTGGCCCAGCGCGACTATAGAGCCGCGCGTGCTTATCAAACGGAATGCCTGGCGCTTTATCGGGCGCTGGGCAACAAGTGGGGCGCGGCGGCGGCGCTCGAGGATCTCGGCGAAATAGAGTTCAATAGCGGTGAGATCGAGCTTGCTCGTGTGATGTTGGCAGAGAGTTTGGCGCTCTACCGTGCCATTGGCGATGATTACGGCACGACAGCCGTGCTGGGGAGCTTAGGGCGGCTGGCTTACGCACAAGGCGATTATGCCGCCGCACACGCATGGTGGCGGGAAAGCCTGCAACTCGGCCAGGCGATAGGCTATCGTAGCAAGGTCGGCCATACGCTCGTGCTCTTAGGCTGGGCCGCCTTGCGCCAGGGCAAGCATGAGGAGGCGCACGCCTTATTCCGCGATGGGCTGCTGTGGGCGCGGGAGTTAGGAGCCATGTTGACGCTGCACTGGTGCCTTGTCGGCTGGGCGGCGCTAGCCGGGGCGCAGCAGCAGCCCGTGCGGGCGGCGCGGCTCTTCGGGGCCGGCGCGGCCTTACAGGTGGCGCGCGCTATTGCGCTCGCGCCGGCCAACCAGGCGGAACTTGCTGCGGAGTTCGCGGCTGCGCGCCGCCAATTGCCCGACGCGGCGTGGGATGTGGCATGGCAGGACGGGCACACAATGGCCCTCGCCGCAGCCGTGACGGTGGCCCTGGATCACGGCAGAGTTAAATCGTAGCTCAATTGGTAATGATATTGTCATTCTGAGCGCAGCGAAGAATCCGGCGCACACGCAGCACGAGTTGATCCGCGAAGAGGCGCGAAGAAGACGTTATATACCGTGTAGGAGGCGGTTCCACCCGGCGATATCGCCTTACCCCGATCTGCCCCGTCGGCGACCCCGCTTCCCGGACATCTCGGTAAGGCGACATCGCCGGGCGGAGCCGCCTCCTACACGCACCTCCTCGATCTCGGTAAGCCGGCATCGCCGGGCGGAGCCATCTGTTCCAACTAATTAGACTGACGAGCTTTTAAGTAGCGAAATAAAGAGAGAACCTGTCATTCTGAGCGCAGCGAAGAATCTGGTGGGACGGGTAGCGTGTCCAAAGCCGGGGTATTAAGGCGGGAGTTCGGCTCGGCGCTAGGCAAACTCGCGCGGCGACGGATTCTTCGCTGCGCTCAGAATGACAGTTTTCCTGTGGTTTTAGCTACGATTTAGTACAAAACGGTGCGGGTGCAATGAGCTATTGTCCGCTCACCACACCCGCCGTCTCCATGTTTACGTTTTACGTTTTACGTTTTACGCGCCTACTTCACCGTCAGCGTCGTGCTGTCGCTGCGGCCCCAGACATCGGGCAGGTAGGTCAGGTGCGCTTCGGCGGGCAGGCCCACGTAGGTGCCGGGCGTGGTGGCGCGGGCCAGATAGCGGTATTCATAGACCCCGGCGGGCAGGTAAGCGGCGGCCAGCACGGTCTTGTCGTCACGCATCTGCACAGCGTCGAAGAAGGTGTTGGCCGGCGTGACCGCGCCTTTGTCACCTCCACCGTCGCCCGCGCCTTGGCCGGTCGGCGCGACGGGCGTGGCGGGGTGTTCGGTCAGGCCGGTCGTTTTGAGCGTGCCGTTGACCGCTTCCAGGCCGGCGGGCAAGGGGTCGGCGGCGGTCAGGTAATAGGCATCCTGTGGCGCGATGATCGTCAGGCGCACCTCCACCAAATCGCCTGCTTTGACCTCGTGCAACGGCGTGGCGGGCGCGCTCTGGCCGGCGCTGCCCGGCGTGACGTATTCGCGGATGATGCTCAAACCTTCGTTGCGGGCCACGGCGGCCGCGCCCGGTTGGGCATAGTTGAGGTGCAGGGTGTAGTAGAGCCGCCCGCCGCTGCCCTGGCGGGTGATCCGTAGCGTGTTGTCCTGGTTGATCAGCAGGTCGCTGATGCCTTTTCGCAGACTCGTCGTGTCGGGCGGCGCTTGCGCGTCGGAGCCGGCGGCGGCGCTGCCCCAGGCGCTGCCGTTGAGCGTGGCCGTCCAGCCGCTGCGCCCGGTCAGTTCGCCACTGGCGGTCATGTAGGCGGCCAGCGTGCCGAGGACCGCTGCCGTTTCTTGTGTACTCAGCCAGTGGCCGGCGCGGCGGTTCTCCATTAGCCAGCGCACGCCTTTGGCGGCTAGCGGGTCTTTGGGGTCGGTTTCGAGCAACGCCTGCACGACCAGCGCGCTGGTGCGGGCATCGCTCTCCATGTCAAGCGAGGCGGCGGCGCTGCGATTGGCCGATTCTTCCCAGTGGACCGTCGTCGTGGTCTGCTTGGCCGCGCCGGCCAGATCGGTCAGCAACGCTTTGCCGTCGGCCACGCCCAGGCGGCGGAAGGCCAGCGCCAAATAGGCGCGACCATAGAGCGCCAAGCTGGGTGCGCGCACCGCCAGCGCGCGCGCTTGGTCCAGCACGGTGCGCCCGTTCTGCGCCAGCACATAGATGACGTAGGCGCGTGTGTCGAGCCGGGGTCCGTCGCCGCGGGCATCGCCCGGTGGCGCATTGAGCCAATTTACCAGATAGTCGGCGGCATTGCCCATGGCCTTGCCGTCCACCGGGTAGCCGGCGGCTTGGGCGGCGGTCAAGCCTTCCAGCACATAGGCGGTGATGTAGGGGTCAGGCGGCACCGCGCTATACCAGCCCCAGCCACCGTTGTAGTTCTGGTCGCTATAGAGGCGCACGAGGCTGCGGTTGATGATGCCGGGCAAGGCATCTGCGTCAGGCGTTTTGAGGCCCGCGCTACTGTAGGCTTTGGCGAGGCGCAGCAACGGCAAGAAGCGGCTGACCGTCGCCTCCACGCTATCGTAGTCGCTGTCTTGCACATAGTCTACCGCCTGGGCTGCGCCCGCTGCCAGCGAGGGGGCCACATCCAGCGTCAGCCCGCCACGCGCCGGGTCTACGCCGTGCGGCAGAAAGACGTGTTCGGTGGCTGTGCCGTTCGGTTCCACTGCGCCGTTGGTCGTCACTTCCTCCGTGGTCAGCGCGGCTTTGACCGGCAGGCGGATCTGGAGCGCGTCGCCCGGCACGTTGGTGCCGTTGCAGGCCAGCGCGCCGACGGTGAAGGTGAACAGGGCAGCGCCCGCGCCGTTGGCCGTGGCCGCCCAGGTGACCAGCGTTTCGGCCCCCAGCTTCACACGTTGCGTGGCGGCCGGGCTGTCTTTGAGCAAGGTGGTGTTAGAGACGGCCAGCGTCACGTCCACCTCGGCGGTGCAGCCGCTGCGGTTTTCGAGGATCACGCCCGGCTCCACGCGGTCGCCGGCCACCAGGAAGCGTGGTAGGCGCGGGCGCAGCAGGATCGGCTTGCTGGATACCACTTCGTTGGTGGCTTGGCCCACGCGCGTGTCGGCGGTCACGGCCAGCGCGGTCATGCGCCAAGTGGTCAGGTTGTCGGGCAAGGGCACGGCGACCGTGGCCTGCCCGTTTGCATCGGTAGTCACTTGGCCGCGCCAGTAGGCGGTATCGCTGAACTGGCTGCGGACTCCCCCCGCGCCCACGCCGCCGCCGCCGCCTTTGCCGCCCGCAGTGTGCGCCGAAGCCACTTGGTCGGCGAGATAGAGCAGGCTGCTGGCGGTGGTGAATTCTAGCGACCGCACGCCGTAGAAGCTGTCCATCAGGGTCGGCGTGCGGTCGTCGGCCAGGGCGAAGATCGCCTTGTCTACCAGCGCCAGCGAGAGTTCCGCTGCCGCCGGCCGGCCCGCCGCATCGCGCACGGTCAGCGTGTAGGTCACGGTGTCGCGCGGGTGCAGGTCGGTGCTGCTCGGCTGGATGGTTACGCTGAGGGCTTTGCTGTCGGAGGCCACCGGCAAGGCCAGATAGCCCTGGCGGAAGCCCGGCATCGTGTTGCCGCTCGGCGGTGCCACCATGCTCAGGCTGATAAAGACGTTGGGTAGATAGCTCTCATCAATCGGCAGGTCGATCACCGGCGACGGCCCGCTCAGGCTCACGATCCGATGCGTGCGGATCGTGCCGCGCTCCACCGTCAGCAGGCCGGTGGCCTGACGGAACGGCGAGGTGACAAGGATGTGCGCCGTGTCGCCGGGCTTGTAGCCGGCTTTGTCGGCTATGAGGCTGACCACGCTGTTGTTCTTTTGTTGCCACGCGATAGCCGGAGCATCGGCGGCAGCGCTGACATAGGTGTAGCCGGCGGTTGCGATGGTGTTGCCCAGCGCGTCTTTGCCGGTCGCCACGATGCGGTACTCGCCCGCCGCGTTGGGGCTGAAGCGCGTTTCGCCGTGGCCCTGGCCGTCGGTGGTGGCTTGGCCGTCGCCCAGCAGCGTATCTTTGGGCTTCCAAGTGGGGCGGTCCAGGCCCGTTTCATCCTTCTCTGTGGTCTGTTCCCATTCGCGCTGGTAGAACTTGAGGCCCACCGCCACGTTCGGGGCGCGCTTGCCGTCGCTGCCGACGGTTTGGATGGCGACGCTGACCGGGCTGCCCACCGTGCCCAGATAGCTGACCGGGCGCAGGCCGATGTAGAACTGGCCCTTGTGGACCACCACCTGCGTGTTGTTGCTCACCTGCTGGTTGGAGCTATCCTGCACACTGGCTTCGATGGTCTCCAACTGGCTCATCGGCGCTTTGCTCACATCGGCGGGCAGGGTGACGCTCACTTTGCCGGCGGCATCGGTGGCTTGCGTGATCTCGCTGCGCTTTTCGCCCTGGAAGCTGTCCTTACGGCCCGCGACCGGGGCCGGGTCTTGGAAGCTGTAGCCGCGACCGTCGGGGTCGTCCCATTGGAAGAAGTAGTCTTCGGTCAGCACGCGCACCGTGGTCTGGGCGCCGGCCACCGGCCCGCCGAACAGGTAGCCCGCCGCCGCTGTGGCCTGGATCCTCTCGCCATTGACATAACTCTTTTTGTCGGTGCTGACGCTGACCAAATACTCCGGCTTGCGGTATTCTTGCACATCGAACGCTGCGCCCGCCGCGCCGCCCACCCGGTCGCACTTGCAATTGACATAATAGGTGCCGAGTGGTGCATAGTCCGGCAGGGCATATTGGCCGCTGAAGGTGCCGAACGGCGATAGGGTGAGCGTGGCGCTGTAGATGTCGCGCCCACTGCTGTCTTGCACAGTGATGTCTGCTGCGCCGCCCGGCAAGCTATAGCGCCCATCGTCGTCTTTGCGGAGGATGCCCTTGAAGTAGATCGTTTGGCCGGGCCGATAGATGGCGCGGTCGGTGTAGATCGCTTGGCCGTTGTTGTACTTGCGGTCCTTGAAGTTGAGATCGAAGTTCCAGGGGCCAATGCTGTCGTTCCACCAGGAGGCGACCAGGGCCGCGTCCTTGCCGTCGTTCAGCACAGCGATAGGCGCGCCGTTGTATTGGCTCAGGTCGGCCTTGATGCTGCCCAGGCCGTCGGCATCGGTGGTCAGGGTGCCCAGCGCCGCGCTGCCGGCCAGCACGCGCACCTGTCGCCCGGCCTGCGGCTTGCCGTTGCTCATGTCCACCGCCCAGATCCAGACTTGCCCCGGTCCTTGCTTCATGATCAGGCCGGTGTTGCCGACCAGCAGCGCGGTGCCGTTGATCGTGCCGGGGCTGTTGGTCGTCTGCGGAGTCGAGACGCGCAGGTAGTAGAAGCCCGGCGGCAGGCGGTCGGCCTTGTCGTCCAGCGCGACGGTCGGTTGCAGGCTGAACTGTTGGTCCAGCTTATAGGTCACGGGGATATCCCAGGTGCGGGCGATGGCGGTCTTGGGGCCGTATTCGGCGCGCTGGTCGGGCGTGAGGGCCAGATAGGTCGCCAGTTCATCGCCGCTCAACCGCCACAGCCGCAGCCGCAGGAAGTTGTCTACATTGATGCCACTGACAAAGACGTGCGTGGGCAGCCCGGCATAGTAGCTCACTAGGCCGTCGTTGCTGAGGGCGCGGGCATCGGGCTTGGTGCGTGCCGTGCGGAGGTGCCAAGTGTAGGCGGGCACCGGTCGCCCGTCGCGGCCGCGGTAGCCGGCACCCGCGCCCACGGTAAGCGTATATTGGGTGGAGGGGGCCAGCGGCGCGAACAGGTTCAGGGTCACGCCGTTGTCATACGAGTAGACGTTCAGCCCTTTGACCGGCGGCTCGATCCGCAGCCCGGCGGTTAGTTCGGCGGCGGTGTTGCTGATCGGTGCGCTGTAGGTGAGAATCAGTTCGTTGCCCGCCGGCACGTCGGTGCTGCCGTCGCTGGGCTTGACCTCGCTCACCTGGGGACGCGGGCTGGTGTGGAACGTCCAGCGATATTCCTTCTCCTGCGCTTGATCGCCGGTCAGTGGCTTGACCCCGGTCAGCACGCCGGTCACGTCGCTGTCGTCGGGCAGCGGCGCGCTGAGGGTGTAGGTCAGCACGGTGCTGTCTGCCGACCACGCGAAGCTGCCTGCTGCGTTCGGCGTGAGTTTGAACCCGGCTTCGGCGCCGGCGTGGTTCACCGGACTGTTGAACTGCACCACGATAGGATCGCGTGGCCCGGCAAACTTGGTGTCGGCCTCCGGCTGCGTGCTGACGACCGCCGGGCGCACGGTGGTGAAGGCGAAGCGGTAGTCCTTGTCGAGCGTACCACCCGCGTAGTCGGTCAGGCTGTGATCCACACTGACCGTGTAGCCGGTGGCTGGGCGCAGGGCCGCGCCGCGATAGGCCAGCGTGGTGCTGCCTAGCCATTGCCATTTGCCGCCCGCGTCGGGTTGCAGCCGCACCGCGCCGCCGGGATCTTTAGCCGCATCGAGCGCGGCCAGGGCAACCATCGGCTGGCTGAATTGCAGCGTGACCAGCGTAGTGGTCGGCACGTTGCGGGCATCGGCGGGCGGCACACTGCGATACAGACTGGGCAAGCCCGCCGTCTTGAACTCGGTCGTCGCGGCAGTGCCCACCCGTTGGAACAGCGGATTGCTGGCCTCTGCCCCCACCTGCACCGTGTAGGTGATGCCGCGCCCATAGCCGGCCTGTGGGTGGAAGACCAGCGTGTTGCCCTCCCAGGCCACGCTGCCGGGCACTGGCGGATCAATTTTGAGCGCAGCCTTGACGCTGTCGGGGTTCATCGGCTGGCTGAACGCCACGCTGATCGGCGTGTCACCGCCGACGTTGCGCGTGCCCGGCGGCGGCGAGATGCCCAGCACCTGTGGCGCATCGGTACGCCACCCGGCCTGACTCGCCCAGGCGGCTCCCCCCGCGCCTGTCAGCACGAGCAGCGCCAGCAGGCCGGTGATCAGGGGCCACACCCGTCGCCGTTTGCGCGGTGGCGTGGGCGGCGGCGTGGCTTCGGCGGGGCCACGCGCGGAGTTGTCAGCAGCGGCAAGGGGCGGGTTCTGCATGGGTGGGGCTCCTGTGGTTAAGGATTGCGGATCATCGTGCAGGTGCTATTCTATCATACAATGAGGAGACGCGGGGGCAGGGTTACGGGTTCCGGTCACCTACCGGGATAAAAAGCGGGTACAAAAGCGGGCTAGGTTGGGACGGGGCAGCCGGTCCCCGAATGCGGAACGAATACCCGAATACGGGGGGGATCGCTGGCGGGCAGGCGGTCCCCGCATGGGGAACGAATACCCGAATGCTTGGGTGGTGGGGGGGCGGGCGGTCCCCGAATGCGGAGCAATACCCGAATGTGGGGGTGGCGGCTAGGAGGGGGCAGGCGGTGCCCGAATACAGGGGCTGGCGAGTGGCGGCGGGCGGTCCCCGAATGCGGAACGAATACCCGAATTGCTTTGTGCAAACGCTTGTAGGTTGTGCTATGATGTGCCAGGAACCACTGTGCTGTGATGCTTTGCCGAGGAGGGCAGTAATGAGCAACCTGGAAGTGGATGCATCGGCGCGGCCATGACGGTGCATAATGCGCTGGGCTGTGGCTACAAAGAAGCGGTCTATGATCGGGCGTTGGGGGTAGAGTTGCACCAGTGCGAACTTAACTTTCAGCCCCAATTTCCCGTCCAAGTGTTACACGAGGATGTGCTGGTTGGTCTGTTTTATCTTGATTTCTTGGTGGAAGAGATCGTGGTCATAGAAACCAAAGCACTAGCTCACCTGATGACTGGCGACGAACAAGCCCAAGTGATCAACTATCTCAAAGCGACCGGCGCGCCGGTCGGCTTACTCATCAACTTTGGCCGACGACGACTCGAATACCACCGCATCTTCCCACCCCGTTCCAATTCCGGCCCCGTCCAACGCCTGGGCCGCGACAACGTCATTAAGCCGCCAGGATTCAGAGAATAAAACGCGCCGCTAAACCAACACAGACCAATAGC
>Ga0123338_10003277_pt1 | contig 14656 bp, 14 predicted proteins | sample grotaG_FD_89793 | JGI IMG/M metagenome (GOLD analysis project Ga0123338, IMG submission 89793) | Glacier valley bacterial and archeal communities from Borup Fiord, Nunavut, Canada, to study Microbial Dark Matter (Phase II) -... | ecosystem: Environmental > Aquatic > Freshwater > Ice > Glacier ...
AGCGGCGTTGCGATGGCTCACTATGAGCTTCACGCTTGGTGCCTGCTAGTGCTGGCTTGGGTCTTTGTGCCGTTCTACATGCGGTCCATGGTCTTCACCATGCCGGAGTTTTTAGAGCGACGCTTCAACGAAAAATCGCGTTACGTGCTCTCCATCGTTTCGCTCATCACTTTTGTTATTTCAAAAATCGCCGTTGGCATCTTCGCGGGTGGTGTGGTCTTCGCAAGCCTGCTGCCTGAGGTCCGTTTAGATATTGCCGGCGTCTCCATCGATAGCTTCTGGATCGGCTCCGTGCTCGTGATCGTCCTCACCGGGCTTTACACCACGCTCGGCGGCATGCGCGCCGTCGCTTACAACGATGCCGTGCAGGTGGTGGTGCTCATCATCGGGTCGGGCCTGCTCACCATCTATGGCCTGAATCGCTTGGGCGGTTGGGGCGAACTGCGACACTTCGCCGGTTCGGAAATGTTCAACCTCTGGAAGCCCCTAATCCCCTCCGGCGTGGAAGGCACCTGGGCGCCGGTGATGGAAGTGGGCGCGGCCGGCAAAGTGGTTCGCGAAGCCTGGTATTTCAACGGCAACTTTCCCTGGCTAGGCATGCTTTTCTGCGCACCCATCATCGGGCTTTGGTATTGGTGTACGGATCAATATATTGTGCAGCGTGCGCTCGGCGCGCCAAATGAAAAAGTCGCCCGCCAGGGAAGCATCTTCGCCGCGTTTCTGAAACTCTTTCCGGTTTACCTATTCATCATTCCAGGCTTGATTTGCTTCGCTCTCGCGAAGAGCGGGAAGGTTCCGGAACTAGCCAATATGATCGGTCCCGATGGCCAGGCCGTGCCCGCCATCTCAAACGCCGCCTTCCCCATGATGGTTCAGTTCCTGCTGCCTTCCGGCATTCGCGGCATCGTGGTCGCCGGTCTGCTCTCGGCTTTGATGGGCTCGCTCGCCGGCGTTTTCAACGCCTGCTCCACACTCTTCACAGTCGATCTCTATAACAAGTGGAAACCGAAGGCCACCCAAAAGGAGTTGGTGCAAATGGGTCGCATCGCCACGGGCGTCATGGTGCTCGTCGCCCTCGCCTGGATCCCCGTCATCAAAGGCGCGAACGGCCTTTACACCTATTTGCAAGCCGTGCAAGGTTACCTTGCGCCGCCAATTTTTGTAGTCTTTTTCCTGGGCGTTTTCTTTAAACGCATGAATGGCAACGGAGCTCTCTGGGCCATGATCGTCGGCTTCGCTTTGGGAATCTTCCGAATGCTTGTCGATACGCCCATCACGCTCGGCCTGGCCGGATTCGAGAATGGCTATCCGAAGGATTCCTTCTTCTGGATTGTGAATAACATTTACTTCCAGTACTTCAGCGTGCTCATCACTGTGGTCTCGGCCATCGTGATGTTAACGGTAAGCTATGCCACCGCCGCACCCGATTACAACACCATCCAGAGCCTCACCTTCGACACCACCACCAGCGAAGACCGTCGTAAGACACGCGCCAGTTGGGGCGGTATTGAGGTGGCTGCTTCCGCTCTGGTGATGGCCGGCATTTTGGGCGGCTATCTGTATTTTCGCGGCTAAACGCCCCGATTCTGCAAGCGCTTACGGTTTTGTTTGACACTCGCGAAGCGCCTAAATATAATTGTTCCCGCAGCGTCACCCGCGCGCTGCATGAGGAATTCATGAAATCGATTGCAGTCTCTGTATTTCTGCTCGCCGCCTGCGCTTGGTCGCAAGCTCAAGTTCCAATGGATTCCAAGCCAGCCTCCACCAATGTCATGGGCTCTCAATACCCGCGCCTCTCGCCAGACCTGCGCGCATCTTTCCGCCTGAAAGCGCCAGACGCCCAGAAAATGCAGGTCCATGTGGGCGGCGCCGATTACGACATGTAAAAAGATGCCGACGGCTTCTGGACCTCCACCAGCGCGCCCCTGGTGCCCGGATTTCACTACTATTCCATCAACGTTGATGGCATCTCCATCAACGATCCCGGCAGCGAAACATTCTATGGCGTCAGCCGCCAATACAGCGGCATTGAAGTTCCAGAGAGCGGCGTCGATTTCTATCAGCCCAAGAACGTGCCGCACGGAGAAGTACGCGAGCGCTGGTACCACTCCGCCATCACCGAATCCTGGTGCCGATGCTACATCTACACTCCGCCCGGCTACGATGCGGTCAAAACCAAATATCCCGTCCTCTACCTGCAGCATGGCGGCGGCGAAGATGAGCGCGGCTGGGTAGTGCAAGGGCATGTCGCCTTCATCATGGACAACCTGATTGCCGAAGGAAAATCGAAGCCAATGATCATCGCGATGGATCGTGGCTATGCGTCGAAACCCGGTGATCCGCAGCCGGATCCGCGTCCGCCTGCACCCTTCGCCGCTGCTTCCCCGCTCACCGGTGGCTCCGGTTCCGCCCAACCCGCGCGGCCTCCCGGCGCGTTCAACACGTTCGAACAAGTGTTCACAACCGAATTCATACCCCTTGTGGAATCCACTTACCGCGTCATTGCGGACCGTGATCATCGCGCGATGGCGGGCCTCTCCATGGGCGGCATGCAGACCTTTCAGATCACCATGAAGAACCTGGATAAGTTCGCCTATATCGGCGGCTTCAGCGGTGCGGGCGCTGGCATGGGAGAAGTTCCGTTTGATACCAAGACAGCCTTCAACGGAGCGTTGGCAAACGCCGATGCCTTCAACAAGAAGGTGAAACTAGTCTGGCTCGGCATTGGCACCAAAGAGCCGGAACGCATGTACAACGGTGTGAAATCTTTCAAGGCGGCGCTCGATACGGCGGGCATCCACAACGTGTATTGGGAATCGCCTGGAACGGCGCATGAATGGCAAACCTGGCGCCGCGACCTGGTCCGGTTTACGCCCTTACTTTTCCGCTAACGCGCACAGGAGCCGTTCCCGTGGAATCGCGCACCAGAAACTCCGGATTGATCACAATCTCTTTTCCCAGAGTGTTGCTTTTTGCATCAGGAGCCAAACTGGTGAAGAGCGCATGGCCAATCACATCGCGCGGAATGTGAACCGTCGTGAGTGCCGGGTAACAGAATTCAGATAGCTTAATGTTGTCGAATCCGGTTACGGAAATATCTTCCGGTACGCGCAACCCGCGGTCGCGCAATTCCTTCAGTGCACCCACGGCCATCAAGTCATTCACGCAGATGATGGCCGTAGGTGCAGGGCCGCTCGCCAATAATTCCGCCACGGCTTGCCTGCCGCCTTCCAGACTATCGGTGTCCCCCACTTGGCGCACTCTTGCATCCGGACAAATCAACTGAACGGTATCGAACAGCGCGCGCCTTCGTTCATCAATTGGGGCCAGCACGGAATGGTGTCCCACCCACGCCAGATCCTTGTGGCCCAGCGCGGCCAGATACTCCACAACGCGCTCCACACCCTTACGATAGTTCACCCGAATCTTGGTGATATTCACGCCCGGCTTGCCTACATCGTAAAACACAATCGGGATCTTACTCTCGGTCAGCTCCTGAACAATCTCGTCCTCCATTTCCGATACGATAGCCGCCAGCCCGGCCACGCGTCGCCCAATCATCAGCCGGATGCTGGACGCAAGTTGTTCGGCCCGGTACGCCGTATTCGCCACCAGAACCTCATAGCCGTGCGCATGGCAATCGTTCTCCACCGCGCGATAGACGTCCAGAAAAAACGGATTGTCCAGATTCGAAACAATCACACCGATGGTCCGGCTGCGTCCGCCTGCCAGATTTCTTGCATGAAGATTTGGGTGATACTTCAGTTCCGTTACGGCTTTGATAACGCGTGCGCGGGTCGAGCTTTTTACCGCATCCACCCCATTCAATACACGCGAGACGGTTGCCGTCGAAACTTTGGCCTTCAGCGCGACTTCTGCCAAACTCATTGCAAGGTATTCTACCGTTACCCCAAGGGACAAGTGCAATCCTCTCAATCGTGGGCGAACCTCCATTGACACTCAAACTCGAAAAACCTATGCTAAATTCGCAAGCGATTACATGACCATGACCTTTGGACTTATCGTTGGAAACCGGGGCTTCTTTCCCGACCACTTAGCGCGCAGCGGCCGCGAGGATATGCTTGCCGTTCTCGCGCGGCAGGGCATCGACGTCGTCGCCGTGTCCCCGGAAGAGACTAAGCATGGCGCCGTCGAAACAAGGCGCGAAGCGGTTCGCTGCGCCGATCTATTCAAGGCAAACCGTCACCGCATTGACGGCGTGATCGTCACACTGCCCAACTTTGGAGACGAACGCGCCATCGCCGATACGCTTCGCCTGGCTGGTCTCAATGTGCCAGTGTTGGTTCAAGCCACGCCGGATACTGTCTCCAAGATGTCTATTCGCGACCGACGCGATAGCTTCTGCGGCAAAATGTCCGCCTGCAACAACCTCAAACAATACGGCATCCCGTTCTCGCTCACGTCTGCTCATACCGAAGCGCCCGATTCTGAAATCTTCCAGCGCGACCTAAACTGGTTTCAGGCCGTCTGCCGCGTCGTGAAAGGCCTTCGCAATTTGCGCATTGGAGCCATAGGCGCAAGGCCCGCGGCGTTCAACACTGTGCGCTATAGCGAAAAACTGCTGGAAGCGAATGGGATCTCTGTCGAAACAATTGACCTCTCCGAAATCCTCGGCCGCATTGAACGCATGAAGGATACCGATGACGATGCCGTTCAGAAACTTGCGTCTATCAAGAAGTACGTTTCCACCGGCTCAGTGCCCGAAAGCGCCCTGCTCAAGATGGCGAAATTGGGGGCCGTGGTAGATGGCTGGATGGAACAAGCGGCGGTCACCATCAGCGCCATTCAGTGCTGGACTTCGCTAGAGGAATATTTCGGCGTGGTGCCCTGCACCGTGATGAGCATGATGAGTGAGAACCTGATGTCTAGCGCCTGCGAGGTGGATATCTGCGGCGTCGTCGGCATGCACGCGCTGCAGCTTGCCTCCGAAACGCCCAGCGCCTTGCTCGATTGGAATAACAATTACGGAGACGACCCCGATAAGGCCGTCTGCTTCCATTGCAGCAACCTTCCCAAGCACTTCTTCAACGAAGTGAAAATGGATTTTCAGCAAATCATCGCCGGCACCGTAGGCATGGAAAATACTTTCGGCACGTGTGTGGGGCAGGTGAAGGCGGGCCCCATGAGCTTCGCCCGCTTCTCCACGTCAGACCGCGAGGGCATCATCCGTGGGTATGTCGGCGAAGGCGAATTCACGAACGATTCGCTCTCGACTTTTGGCGGTGCCGGCGTGGTTCATATCCCTAAGCTTCAATCCCTCTTGCGTTACATTTGTGAGCAGGGTTTTGAGCATCACGTTGCGGCCAACTTTTCCACTGTGGCCGGTTCGGTTCAGGAAGCCACCACGCGTTATCTGGGCTGGCAAGTAGTGCATCACAACGCTCGTCATTCAAGTGCCGCTTGACAGAAACCGGGCCAAAAACATAGAATCGATCCCGTGATGAAATCGCTTACATTGGCGAAAATTGGCCGTTTCGCCGCTCTCGCTTCCCTGTTGTCCACCAGCCTCCCACTGCCCGCGCAACAACAGGCCCACATCCGCTTCGATACACAGCGCGTGATTGGAGAAGTGGACCCGAACATCTTCGGCAATTTCGCCGAACATCTGGGCCGCTGCATCTACGGCGGCATCTTTGAAGAAGGCAGTCCCCTCTCCGATTCAGAAGGCTACCGGAAAGATGTGCTCGAAGCAGTCAAGCCCATGGGTGTATCGGTGCTGCGCTGGCCGGGCGGCAATTTTGCATCGGGTTATAACTGGGAGGACGGCGTTGGCCCGCGCGATCACCGGCCCGCGCGTCCCGATCATGCATGGGGAGCGCTGGAATCGAATCGCTTCGGCACCAACGAGTTTCTTCGCTACTGCGAACTGGTGGGCGCGCAACCCTACCTGTGCATCAACGCCGGGCTGGGAACGGTAGATCAAGCCCGCCAGTGGGTGGAATACTGCAACGAAAAGCGCCCTACTTATTGGGCCAACCAGCGCAAGAAAGACGGCCATGAACTTCCCTGGAATGTGAAAATCTGGGGTCTGGGCAATGAGATCGATGGCCCTTGGCAGTTGGGTCACAAGAGCGCGGAAGATTACGCCACCTTCGCGCTCGAAGCCGCGAAAGCCATGCGCCGCGAAGATGGCACCATCCAACTCATCGCCAGCGGATCTTCCAACTTTCGCGCCGCGGCCGATTGGATCGGATGGAATCGCACCGTGCTGGACCGCCTTAAAGACGAGATAGACTACATCTCACTCCACACTTACATCGGGAACCCCGATAACAACTTTGAGAAATATCTCTCCGCCTCGGACGACCTTGATTACCGCATTACGGTCGTCGAAGGTCAGATTAAAGCGGCGCAGAACAGCCAGACCCGTCCGCACCCCATTTACATTGCCTTCGATGAATGGAATACCTGGTACCGCGCGCGCGGCGGAGCCACTGAATTTGAGATCGCCAAGACGGGCCTCGAAGAGCACTACAACTTCGAAGATGCTCTCGCCACCGGCATGTTCCTGAATGCGTTTATCCGCCATGCCAACGTGGTCAAAATGGCGAACCTGGCGCAGTTGGTGAATGTCATCGCGCCCATCTTCACCAACAAACAAGGCTTGTTTCTGCAAACCATTTATTTCCCACTGGTGCAATATGGCAAGCAGAGGAATAACAACTCAATCGACCTGCAGGTTACTGGGCCCACTTACACTGCGGCGCGCGGCGCGAAGCTCAACTATCTGGATGCTTCCTCAACTTACAACGCCGCCGAGCACGCCGTCTATCTCAATGTCCTGAACCGTAGCGAAAAGAACGATATTGCCACCCAACTGGAAAGTATCGCAGCGCCCATAAATGGGCAGATTTCCATCTGGGAGATGAACTATCCCGATCTGAAAGCGATGAACGATTTCGGCAGTGAAAAAGTTCGTCCCGCCACGCGCACCGCAAAACTCGATAAGTCATCCTCGTACACGTTTCCGAAGCACTCACTCACCATCTTAAAAATTCCCGTCGCAAACAAATAAGACATGCAACTTTTCAAATACGCAACACTAGCTTCCTAACTTGTTCTCCCCGCCTGCGCTCAAAACGCGCTCGCGCCCACGCCTCCCATGGGCTGGAATAGCTGGGATTCTTTCGGCACCAGCGTCACTGAAGCCGAAGTGAAAGCCAATGCCGATTACATGGCGAAGAATCTGAAGCAGCATGGCTGGCAGTACATCGTGGTCGATATCCAATGGTCTGAGCCGAACCCAAAACACATGGCTATCGCCCCGGTGCGGAGCTTGCCATGGATGACTATGGCCGCTTGCTGCCGGCGGTGAACCGATTTCCTTCCTCCGCGAATGAATAAAGCTTCAAGCCCCTTGCCGATTATGTCCACGGCAAAGGTCTCCAATTCGGCGTTCACATCATGCGCGGAATCCGTCGCCGGGCCGTTGACGCGAACCTCCCCATTTTCGGGACTGATTTCAAAGCCGCTGACGTCGCCAACAAAAGATCCCTCTGCGGCTGGAACACCGTTATGTACGGAGTGAATACCGCCGCTCCGGGCGGCCAGCCTACTACGATTCCATCGTGAAACTATACGCCGCGTGGGGTCTCGATTTCATCAAGGCCGACGACATGTTCGGCTTCGGCCCGAACGGCGATCACAGCAGCGAAATCGATAGCTTGGGTATCGCCATCCGCAAGAATGGCCGGCCCATGGTGCTGAGCCTTCCCCAGGCACCCGCGATGCTTCAAAAGCAGAGTTCATCGGCAAGCACGCGCAAATGTGGCGTATCTCCGGCGATTTCTGGGATCGCTGGGTTGACCTCAAAAATCAGTTCCCCCGCTTCAACACCTGGAGCCCTTATTTGGAGCCAGGCAACTGGCCGGATGCCGACATGCTGCCACTCGGCCACATCGGCGTTCGGGCGGAACGCGGCGATCCTCGCATGTCCCTGCTTCACTCATGACGAGCAGCACACGCTCATGACCATGTGGTCCATCGGCCGTTCACCGCTGATGTTCGGCGGACACTTGCCCGATAATGACGAGTTCACCATCTCGAATGGCGCAATGGCCAAGCGCACTCAGCTGTGCTGCGTTCCAAAGCAAACAGTGCCTGGCGTTTGAGAATGCCGCAAGGTCAAAAGGTAGCGGGCATCCAAACAAAATCGCGCCCCGACGGCACCCAAGAAATTCGCCTCAGCAAAGGCTCGGAATACCGGCTGACTTTTTCCTAAGGCTCGCTAACACGATGTACCCGATCCAACCCCGGCTGTACGCGATTACATGGAAATTTATCGAAACGCCAGATTCGCTGTCAATGCTTTCTTGCAACCTCACAAACCTGCCCCACTGCCAAATCGTTCAGTATTTAACGTAAAAGAGGCCCGGCTTCGCCATCCGTCAACTTGACACAGCTCCCCATCTCGATATAATTCAAGACAACGCTGAAATGTAAAGGCTTGCAGCTTACTCCTGGAACACCACGGCGGACGGGGAGCGTACCATTGAACAAGTGTTATTAGCGTTTTCGTCAGACCTGATAGCCGCTTGGCGCGGTACGTTCCCGCTTCCCCTGTACTTCCCTTCTTACTAATCGCCGGCTTGGCACTGTTACCCGGTCAGACTCCGTCCGATCCGGAGTTCAATCGCGTTGCCCGTCCCTTTCTCGCGAAAAACTGCGCGGCCTGCCACAACTCCTCACTCAGCAGCGGCGGCCTGAACGTCCAGACTTTCACCACCTCAAAATCTGTCGCTCAGGATCGCGATCAATGGGAGCAGATGCTTCACAAAGCGGAAAGCGGTGAGATGCCGCCCACCGGTGCGCCGCGCCCTAACCCGCAAGATCTGGAAGCATTCACCACCTGGGTGGAGCATCAGTTCACGCAAGCCGATGCGGCTCAGAAGCCCAACCCGGGACGAGTCACCGCTCGCCGCCTGAATCGCGCCGAATATAACAACACCATTCGCGACCTCTTGGGCGTGGACTTCCACCCTGCAGACGATTTTCCAGCCGACGATTCCGGCTACGGCTTCGACAACGTCGCCGATGCCCTGTCCCTCTCACCAGTCCTGATGGAGAAATATCTCTCCGCCGCGGAGAAAATTTCACAAACCCGCGATATTCGGACCTGAAACTCTGAAACCCGCTGTGGTGCGCCATCAGCCGCCCCATCTCGCCGCCAACCAATACAAATTTTCCAGCCTCGTGCTGGGTATCGTAAACAGTCTGCCCTTTCAGCAGCGCAAAGGGGACAGAGGAATCTCATGATCGTCACACGCAAACATCTGCACAGGCGTACTTTCTTGCGGGGGTTGGGCGCCGCCATCGCGCTTCCCCTGCTTGATTCCATGGTGCCCGCTTTTGCCTCACCTGCCGTGGCCGCGGCCTCCCCCAACCGGCTGGTCTTCACTTACATTCCCATTGGCGCAACCATGAAGGAATGGACACCGACGGGTGAAGGTTCTGGCTATACCTTCTCCCGCATCCTGAAGCCCCTTGAGCCCTTCCGCGAAGACTTCACCGTAATTACCGGCCTCGATCATCACCAGGCCGAAGCGCTCGGTGACGGTGCCGGCGATCATGCCCGCGCCGGCGCCGCCTACCTCACCGGCGTCCATTGCAAAAAAACTGGCGGCACCGATATTCGCGCCGGCGTCTCCGTCGATCAGATCGCCGCCCGCCAGACTGAATCGTCTACACGTTTCCCTTCGCTCGAACTCGGCTGCGACGATACGCGCATCGTGGGCGCCTGCGATTCCGGCTACAGTTGCGCCTATCAAAATACAATTTCCTGGCGCACTCCTACCTCGCCCATGCCCATGGAAACCAATCCAAGGGCTGTGTTCGAACGCCTTTTCGGAACCGACAACCTCAGCCTGCCTCCCGCTGAGCGAGCCCGTAAAACCGCCGAGCGCAAGAGCATCCTTGATCTGGTCATGGGCCAGACACAATCGCTCTTAGGCGACCTGGGCCATGCCGATCGCCGCAAAGTGGATGAATACCTCTTCGCCATCCGCGAACTCGAAAAGCGAATCGAAAGCGTCGAAAAGATCATCACGAATACGCCGCCACCATCGAAAAACCCTCCGGCGTCCCCGTCCTCTTCACGGATTATCTGAAGCTCATGTTCGATCTTCAGATCCTGGCCATGCAGGCCGATCTCACGCGCGTCATCACCTTCATGTACGGCCGCGAAGCCAGCCAACGCACTTATGGCGAAATCGGCATCTCAGATCCGCACCACCCTCTCACCCATCACCGCGGCAATAAAGAATGGATCGAAAAGGTCACCCGCATCAACGTCTATCACGCGGAGCACTTTGCATATTTCCTCGGCAAGCTGAAATCCACCCGCGATGGCGATGGCTAGCTTCTCGATCATTCCATGGTGCTCTACGGCAGCGGCATCTCAAACGGCAACGCGCATAGTAAGGTCAACCTGCCTCTCGTCCTCGCCGGTCGCGGTTCGGGTACACTCAAGCCGGGCCGTCACATCGTGTATCCCGCCTCCACACCCATGTCCAATCTCTTCCTCACCATGCTGGACCGCATGGGCGTCCACCCCGAAAGCGTTGGCGATAGCACGGGCCGTTTGGGCGAACTCACCAGCGTGTAAAACTCGTAAGCCATACTGTCGGAGTGAAACTTCGGGTCGCGCTCCTCCTCTTCACTGCACTCACCACCTGCCATCTCGCCAACGCACAAAGCGTGGTGGATGCTCACAACTGTTATCCCTATGAAGGACGCTATGCCGACCGCATCGAGCGTGCTCTCCGAGCAGGCTTCCCCGTTTCCATAGAACAGGACCTCGCTTTCTACCAGGGCCGCGTCGTACTCTCACACACCACGCAAACCACCGGTCGCGAACCCGATTTCGAAACCTACTTCTTCCAACGCATCAAGCCCCTCGTCGAAAACGCGCTCAAGAAAAACGATCGCGCCCACTGGCCCCTCATCTACCTGCATTTCGATTTCAAAGAGAACCGCCCTGAGCTTCTGCGCGCCGTCTGGGAAATTCTGGGCCGCTATGAACCTTGGCTCACCACCGCGCTCAAGCCGGCTGACCCCAATGCTCCCGCCACCGTGTCACCGTATTCCGTCGGCCCCATCATGGCTCTCACGGAAGATAACGACGCGCAGGAAGCCGTCTTCTACGGGCAGCTTGCCACCGGCGCGAAGCTTCGTGTCTTCGGCTCCGCCCACGCGCCGGAACAGCCGAAAGATCTCACCACCCAGCAGCGTATTGACCTTGCCGTCACCACGCCTCCGGAGCGCCTGCTTGCGGAACGGCCAACGGCCTACCGGCGCTGGTGGAACAATTCCTGGTTCGTTGTCGAGCGCGGCGGCGCGCGCGGTGCGGCCGATTGGAACGGCCAGACTTCAGCGCGTCTGAAATCCCTGGTGGATCACGCCCACAATCTCGGCTTTCGCATCCGCTTCTATTGTCTCGATGGCTTCACTCCTGAAACCAACCAAGGCTGGGACGCAAACTACAACTTCGGCTCGCTCGTGAAAGCCCGCTCCCGTTGGCTGGCCGCCCGCGATGCCGGCGTCGATTTTATCGCCACAGATCAATACGAAGACTTGGCCGATACCATTCGCCCTCCCGTCTTCAAAACTTCCCCCGGCGCTCTGCTCATGGGCGGCGGCAAGGATCTGGATGAGGCCTTCGAGTGGCTCATCGCCAAAGCCGGCGCCGGCGACATAGTAATACTCCGCACCTCCGGCACCGATGCCTACGACCCTTACATCAATGGGCTCGGGAAAGTGCATTCCGTGCGCACCCTCAAAATCGATACCCCGGAACTAGCCCGCGACCCCGCACTCGTCGACACCATCCGCAATGCCAGCGCCGTCTTCATCGCCGGAGGCGATCAGGGCACTTACGCCAAGCTCTGGAAGTATTCGCCAGTCGCCAGCGCCATCGATTACGTCGTCAGCAAGGGCGCTCCCGTGGGCGGCACCAGCGCCGGCTTGGCCATCCTCGGCGGTCTTGCCTTCACTGCGCGCCAGGACACCATCACCTCAGCCGACGCCCTGCGCAATCCCTATGACCCGCGTATCACCGTCGAATCCGGGTTCCTCACCGTCCCTTATCTGGGCGGCGTCATCACCGATAGCCACTTCACCCAACGCAATCGCGAGGGGCGCCTGCGAGTCTTCCTCGCGCGCGCACTCGCGGACAAGATGGTCTCAGAAGCGCGCGGTATCGGCCTCGACGAACAAACCGCCCTCGCCGTGGAAGCGGACGGCACCGCCCGCGTGATGGGGAAGGGCTCCGCATATTTTCTTCGCGCTTCCACCCCGCCCCAGGTCTGCCGCCCCAATACTTCCCTGGTTTTTCGCGGCGTGGAGAGCATCAGAGCCCACGCCGGCGCGCGCTTCAACCTGAAAAGCTGGACTGTAATAGACTAGTGGTGTATTACTCGAGGAGCCTCGTTTGCGCGCTATTCTCTCCTTCTTAGTTTTCGCGTGTGCCATTCCCGTGTCAGCCGCTATCGATTTCAATCGCGATATTCGGCCCATTCTTTCCGACAATTGCTTCACTTGCCACGGTCCCGACGCCAAGCGCCGCATGGCCGACCTGCGTCTCGATCAGAAGGAAGGTGGCGCATTCCGTGTGATCACGCCCGGCGATTCCACGCACAGCAAACTCTACGAACGCATCAGCACAGACAAAAAGGGCATGCGTATGCCTCCCGGTTCCGCCACCCCACTCACCCCAAAACAGCTTGAGCTCTTCAAGTCCTGGATCGATTCCGGAGCGAAATGGGATGCTCATTGGGCCTATATTCCGCCGAAGCGCCCTGACCTTCCGGAAGTCTCCGCCAAGAGTTGGCCCGTAAACGCAGTCGACCGCTTCCTCTTAGCGCGCCTGGAAAAAGAAAGCCTGAAGCCGTCTCCCGAAGCGGACCGCGCCACGCTGTTACGCCGCCTCTCTCTCGATTTGACAGGCATCCCACCCACGCTCGCCGAACTCGATGCCTTCCGCGCCGACAAATCCCCCAACGCTTACGAAAAGCAGGTAGACCGGCTTCTCGCCTCGCCCCGCTACGGTGAGCGCATGGCCATGCAGTGGCTCGATCTGGCACGTTACGCCGATACCCACGGCTACCACATCGATAGCCATCGCGATATGTGGCACTGGCGCGATTGGGTGATTCAATCGTTCAACAACAATCAACCCTTTGATCGCTTCACCATCGAACAGCTCGCGGGAGATATGCTCCCCGCCGCCACCCCGGAGCAGCGTCTGGCCACTGGCTTCAACCGCAATCACATGATCAATTTCGAAGGCGGCGCCATCCCGGAGGAGTATCAGACCGAATACGTCATTGATCGCCTGGAAGCCACTTCAAACGTCTGGATGGGCACCACCATGGGCTGCGCGCGCTGCCACGATCATAAGTACGATCCCATCAAACAGAAAGAGTTTTATCAGTTCTACGCCATTTTCAACAACATCGCCGAAAAGGGCCTCGACGGAAGACGCGGCAATGCCGAGCCCATGATCCAGTTGCCCTCCACCAGCCAGGCCAGCCTTTTGGAGCAGGCCACGCACGAGTTGGAAGCAAAGAAACTGATTCTGGATGAAAAGCAAATTGCCGACGCCGAAACCCGCTGGGCCGAAAACGCGCTCGAACAGCTCCCCAAGCCTTCCCGCGACGGACTCCTGGCCCATTACGATTTCGATGGCGGCCTGACCGATTCTTCCGGCAACGAACACGACGGCCGCTTCCTGCTGGGCGACCTGACCTACCCGCTCGGCATCGTCAACAAAGCGGGCGATTTCGATGGCCAGGTCCATGCCCAATTGGGTTCGTTTTTGCAAATCGACTCTTCCACCCCGTTCGCAATGGCTTTCTTTGTCCGCTCCGGCGATAAAGAACCCATGACGGTGCTCAGCCAACTCGATCCCAAGACCGGAAATGGGTTCGTTTTGTCGTTCGATGAGGCCATCCCAATTGGAAATCTGCTGCGCGGCTCGAAGGTTTATCTGCGTCTAGGCGGCTCAACCCCCACCGAATCTATCGAAATTCAGACCAAACACCGCCTGCCCACATCGTCGAAAGACCCCGATTCCGGGCGACCCTGGTATCACGTGGCCGTAAATTATGACGGTTCCGGCACCGCCGCCGGTCTGAAACTCTACATCAACGGAGCCCTAGAGCCGGTCGATGTGCTCGGAACCCGAAAATTGGCTTCGTTTCGGAAAACCACTCCTCTCGAAATCGGCAACAAAATCGCCGGCAAGCCCTTTAACGGGCAAATTGACGATCTACGGCTTTACAACCGCACACTCCCCGAGGCCGAAATCGTTACCCTTGCCATCCATCAGCCCGCTCGCGCCATCCTTGCCGTCGCCCCCACCAAGCGCGCCAAAGAGCAAAACGCCCGCCTGCGCGATTACTTTCTCACCAGCGTCGCGGACGAACAGCTTCGCGCAGCCTGGGCCGATACCAAGCGCCTGAAAGCGGAAATTTCCGATCTAAATGACGCCATCCCTACCTCTATGGTGATGGCGGAAATGCCGAAGCGTCGCGAAACAGCAATTTTGGGCCGCGGCGATTATCAAAATCGCGGCGAGATCGTCTCTCCCGGCGTTCCGGCCATGCTGCCGGCTTTGCCTGCCGGCGAACCCGCCAAC
>Ga0123338_10003279_pt1 | contig 14656 bp, 13 predicted proteins | sample grotaG_FD_89793 | JGI IMG/M metagenome (GOLD analysis project Ga0123338, IMG submission 89793) | Glacier valley bacterial and archeal communities from Borup Fiord, Nunavut, Canada, to study Microbial Dark Matter (Phase II) -... | ecosystem: Environmental > Aquatic > Freshwater > Ice > Glacier ...
GCGGCTGCGCCGCTTTGTCTCCGGGAAACTCCAGCTTAAAGTGGCTCAGTTTCAGGGGTCAACGTCACTAGTGATGAAAACAACTCACGGCCGCGGTGTGGACACCGCAATCGAAGCAGTAGGTGCGCCCGAGTCGTTCCTCATATGCCAGGACATCATTGCGCCAGGCGGTACAATCGCGAATGTCGGGGTCCATGGCGTGAAGGTTGACTTCCACTTAGAACGTTTATGGTCCCGCAACATCACGATCACCACTCGGCTAGTCGACACAGTTACTGTTCCGATTCTCCTCAAAATGTTACAGGCAAGAAAATTGGATTTAAGACAATTGATCACTCATCGATTTCACTTCGACCAGATTTTGGCTGCCTATGAGACTTTCGGCCATGCTTCCGGCACGAAATCTTTGAAGGTGATTATCAACGCATAATTTTGTTGCCTGGGGTAATTATTTCGATGCAGACAGTGTTTTTAGAGACATTTTTAATTGGCCGTTTGAAGTGGTTATGGCCTTTCAGTCGTACTCACGTTGCAACATTGAGCAGGGGGGTTCAGAATGGCCGATATCGCGGATGAAAAAAAATGTGCGGCAACAAAAAGCCTTGATGAAGTATAAAGCGGAATGCTTGTAGGTTTGGAGAGCCGATCCGCGTCATTGCTAATAGGAATAAGAGCCGCGAAGGTCTCGGCGCAACACCGACTGAGTAGACGGACTATGACAACTGACAATCATGAAAGAACTTCAGAGGCAGACAAGTCATTCAATGAGCCAACCGAAACAAGAATAGCCATCATTTCTAAAATTCTGGTTCCCGTGGTCTTTTCGGAACGTTGCGCCTGGGCAGCGCGTTATGCTTTCCGTCTGGCGGATACTTTCGCAGCTGAGTTGGTGTTTGTGCATGTGGGCGAAAACGGTGAAAGCCAACGGTTAAAAACTTTCCTGACAAGCGTCATTGGTTCAGGCCGGTACCAATCGGTAACTATCCATGGCGATGCGGCTGATCGAATTGTCGAGATTGCAAGAGAAAGACAGGCCGATCTTATCGTTATGCCCACTTATTCGCGTGGAACGTTTCGGCGGTTCCTATTGGGTTCGGTGACGGCGAAAGTGTTGCATGACGTTGACTGCGCAGTTCTTACGGGAGTCCACCATGATCGTGATCCGATGTTGGTTCCAGACAAGATTGGTCACATTGTCGCTGCCGTCAACAAAGGTCCGGGTTGCCTGCCTGTAATCCGGTGGGCAACTGATCTTGCCAAGCACCTGAATGCAACGCTTAAAATAGTGCACGCTGTGCCTGCCGCGGATGAAACATCAGACAACCATGGTGTCATAGCCGTTCGGCGTTATCTGTTTCAAGAGGCAACGGATGCCTTTGACCGTGATCTTGCTGGACAACAGTTAGATTCCCCGGTCCATGTAGCTGGCGGCGGTGTCGCTCGCGTAGTGCGTGAAACTGTTCTCGCGGAACACGCTGATTTAGTGGTAATCGGGCGGGGCTACACCGATCGGATTCTTGGGCGCCTTCGTACTCACACTTATGAGATTATCTGGAAATCTCCTTGTCCCGTGATCAGCATTTAGCATTCTGGATCCATGGAACGGCCAGACACAGTGAGTCAACTCTCACCGTTTGAACAGTCCGTTGGCGAGTTCGCGCGGAAACTTGGGACCAATCTTATATTGGGCCTTAGCTCGCAGGACGCGCAGGACCGTCTTCAGCGATACGGGCCGAACGAGCTGGGTGCGGAAACGTGCAAACCGGCTTGGCGGCGATTTTTCGAACAGTTCACGGACCCTCTCATTCTTTTGCTTATCGGGGCGGCAATCGTTTCCTGTGCCGTGTGGTTAGTGGTGCGAGATACTGCCGTACCCTATGATGGCATTGTCATTTTTGCGATTGTTCTCTTGAATGGAACTCTAGGCTTCCTTCAAGAGGGACGAGCCAGAAAGGCGCTTGCTGCGTTGAAAGCCATGTCTGCTCCCGAAGCCACCATCGTGCGGGATGGCGAGGCGCGCCGGTGTCTCACGCGAGAATTGGTACCGGGTGACTTGCTAATAATCAGTGAGGGAGACACAATCCCAGCGGACGCCAGGCTCATTGATTCGGTGGAGTTGCAGACACTGGAGGCATCGCTCACCGGCGAGAGCTTGCCGGTGATGAAAAGCGCGGATCCGGTGGATCGCGGTGCTGCACTTGGCGATCGTCTCAACATGATCTTCGCCGGTACCAGCGCAAGTAGTGGGCATGCCCGCGCGGTTGTAGCCGCTACCGGGATGAAAACAGAGCTGGGAAAAATAGCCGGTTTGCTGCAGACAACCGAATCTCCCAAAACTTCGCTGCAACGCGACCTCGACCGTACCGGTCGGCAAATCGGAATTGTAGTACTTGCGATCGCAGCTATTGTCGTAGTGACTCTTGTGATCCTTCACGGTGCGCGCGATGCGCAAACAATAGTTAAGATTTTTATGTTCGGTATCGCTCTTGCTGTTGCGGCGGCACCCGAAGGGTTGTCTGCCGTCATTACGATCGTGCTGGCCATAGGAGTTCAACGGATGGCGAGCCGCGGTGCAATTGTGCGTAAGCTGGCAGCCGTGGAAACGCTTGGCTCCGCCACGATAATTGCTTCGGATAAAACGGGAACGCTTACTCGCAATGAGATGACGGTGTGCGTCATTGTTACAGCAAGCGGCCGTGTAGAGGTGACAGGCGTCGGCTACTCGCCAGAAGGCAAACTGCGAGTGGAAGGCGAGGCTCAACTCTCAGGAGACTTGAGGACGGAAACAGACCGATTATTGGAAGCCGCCACCCTGGATAACAATGCAAGGCTCATGGAAAAAGAAGGTATGTGGAGCATTCAGGGGGATCCGACCGAGGCCGCTATGTTAGTCGCCGCCAAAAAGGCGGGTATCGATCATGTGGTAAGCCAGGGCCGCTTTCCGCGTCTAGCAGAATTGCCGTTCTCTTCTGAGCGCAAAAGAATGAGCACCTTGCATGAAGATGCCGAAGTTGAAGGTCGCCGCGTGCTGTTCATCAAAGGTGCCCCAGGACAGCTGCTGGCGATTTGTACCCACCAGCTTGCCGGGTTAAAGACGGAGGTGTTAACACCAGAACTGCGAGCAAAAATTCTCGGCATCACCGACGCTCTGGCCGGGGAAGCTTTGCGCACGCTTGGCGTCGCATACCGGTTTCTCGGTGGTGGCGTTACTGTGAACATAAATAATGCTGATGAGTGCGAGCGTGATCTCGTCTTTCTGGGCGTAGTAGGCATGCTTGATCCCCCGAGAGCGGAGGCGCGCGCTGCTGTGGAACGGGCCAAGTCCGCCGGCATCAGGGCGATCTTGATTACTGGGGACCATCCAAATACAGCTTTGGCTACCGCGCGAATGCTTGGAATCACATCTGATAATCGCGCGATTAGCGGTGCAGAACTCGACGCGATGTCTGATCAAGACCTTGCGTCGGCAACTTCTACCGTAGCGGTTTACGCGCGCGTCGGTCCCCGGCATAAGCTGAGGATTGTTAGTGCCTTGCAGAGCAATGGCGAGATAGTCGCGATGACCGGCGATGGAGTAAACGACGCTCCGGCCCTCAAGGCGGCTGATATCGGCGTGGCAATGGGCATAACGGGCACTGACGTTTCGAAAGAGGCGGCGGACATGGTGCTTACCGACGACAACTTTGCCACTATCGTAGCGGCGGTTGAGGAGGGACGCGCAGTATTCGATAACATTCGCAAATTCCTCCGTTATCTGATTTCTTCGAACGCAGGCGAGGTCCTGACTGTATTCTTTGCTGTGGTTATGGCCAAACCATTGGGACTCAGCGGCGGTGACATGCTGGTGGTGCCATTGCTGGCTACTCAAATTCTCTGGATCAATCTGGTCACTGACGGTCCACCCGCTTTGGCTTTGGGAGTTGATCCAGCCGCCCCGGACTTGATGGACCGGCCTCCGAGGCCCCGCGCTGAAGGAGTAATCAACGGCCGCATGCGAGCGAATGTAGCGATCGTCGGTGCCGTAATGGCTATAGGTACGCTTTTGGTCTTCGATGCTTCCTTACCCGGCGGATGGATTGAAGGTTCAGGGAGTTTTGAGTACGGGCGGACTATGGCCTTTACAACGCTGATGTTCTTTCAATTGTTTAATGCGATTAATGCCCGATCCGAGCTTCAGAGTGCATTTCAAGGCCTTTTCGATAATGGCTGGCTCTGGGGAGCAATATTTTTATCTATATGTCTGCATCTGTTGGTGATTTATATCCCGTTTCTTCAATCAGCATTTGGCACCGTGTCTTTGACCGCTCTCGATTGGGCTTGCTCCATCATGGTGGCGAGTAGCGTGTTGTGGATAGTCGAGATTGTCAAATTCGTTGCCAGGCGGCTTTCGCCTCGAGTAACTGGGTCAGCAATAACGGGTCAGTCTCCTGCCACGTTGGGAGGCGGCAGATCTGGTACAACCGCATTCGGTGACGCCAGTTTCTGAATTTCTTTCAGCAATGCAGCAGCAAGTGAAATGAGTAATGGACCCAGCAGAAATCCTAAAGGACCAAATGCGTACGTACCGCCAATCGCTGCCAGCGCAATGAGGACTGGGTGTTGCTTTTCTCGTGCCCCGACTACAAGTGGCCTCAAGACGTTGTCAACGGAGCCAACCACAAGAGAACCCCACAGAACAAGAATCAAAGCCTTCCAATAGAAGCCCATTAACAAATACGCGATCACGACAGGAAGCCACACTAAGGGGGCGCCCAGTATGGGAATGACCGAGGCGAAACCACCGATTGCCCCCCATAGCATGGGAGACCGGACACCGACGAACCAGAATCCCAGGGCAAGGCAACACCCTTGCCCTAGAGCTGCAATAACCATTCCGCTAATATTTGCCACTACAGAGTCTTTTACGGTGCGAATGATTCCATCGGTTGTCCTGGATTCAAGTGGAGTAAGAGAAGCTAATTGCCGGACCCATTCCTTTCCAGAGCGGAGAAGAAAGTACAGGAATAGTGTTACAAGCAGGCCCGTAATTAAAATAGTGGTCACTCCCCCAACTGCTGAAACAAGACTACTCAGCATATAACCACTAGCGGCCTTCATTCGCGTCAATAATTCAGTCCGAATTGCTTCTTTGTTCACGGGCAAGCGGGTCGCGACCGCATCGAGAATCCGGTCGGCTGTCTTGGTGACGAGGGCTGGCCAACCTCCCTCCTCCACGGAGTGGAGGTCGAGCGCATTGTAAGTTACTGTAAGTTCCTTAATAATGACAAGACCAATTAGTACGGAGATGATTCCCACCACCGAAACAGTCAATAAAGTAGTTATAAAAGTAGCAAGTCCACGGCGTTTGACCAAACGGGCAAGCCACTCTTCTAGTGGACTGATTACAATTGCAAGGACCGATGCAAGGATAAACGAACTTAGAAAGGGTTGAGCCATCTGCCATACAAAAAATAAAAGGATGATCAGTAAGACGGAGAGAAAAACGATGGAGGTTTTGTGCGGCATCAAAATGGCGCTCTTGCGTCTTTCCGCTCTGCCTGATCGAGGGTTCCAACTCTTGTTAGCTCTGACAGATCGGACCGTAATTCAGTGATAGGCGCTTGGAGGGTGGACCCTGGCGAATAGAATGACCGCGCGTTTATAGAACTCTCGAAGTCGCGCACGATGCGTGGCCAAGACCAACTCACTTGACCTCGCATCGTACTCGCCGGGACTCTTCCAACTTCTTGGTAAAGTGCTATGGCCGACATCTCCCCGAAAGTGTTCGTTACTCTTCCAACTTCTTGACCCATCCTTTCGGGGCGGTTCCGCTCTCGAAGGCCTGCACAAATCGGATCCAGCGGGAGGATGACATCTTCAAAACCACAGTCGCGATTACAACAAGAGCCCATGTCCCTCCTTAAAAACGAACTCCCTCTCAAAAATCCGAAAACGCCAGACTGCAAACCCTGGTAATGCACAGTCGCGTCAAACGCCCAGTACACTAGACGCGGCAGATCAGACCAATGTAGTCGCCCTTCAAGCAAATCTTTCCGGTTCACTGACGAACGTCAACGACGGGCGCGGACGGTTCGTAAAAATTTGATGAAACAACAACCCCAGTTGCTTCATACCGCGTTCCCCAAGCCAGTCTGAAAATGCTTGCGGGGACGCAGAGGGCACTCGTGTTTCCTCCTTTCACGGCTTTGATCCAGAAGAATTAGGCAGTATAAACATATTGCAAGCTCGATTCTCAGGCACGCAGAGCAAGTGTTGTTACCGTGTCTACATTAACACCCAAATGCCAACATTATTAGATCCTAACCACAGGCATTGCTGTTTGACGACCTCGTGAAGTTTACTCAGGCTTTTGATCGAGTTTTACAACACCGTTATTATCAGGTGAGCCATGTCGGATTGCGCCGAAGGAAAACAGTATTTCCAATCAAGAGCTTGATTCGGCAAGACTGTTGAAAAAGCGATACATTCCACCACATTTGATGTTGACTCTTAAGGTTGCCTTCGTTTCGACCAAGCAGACGATATACGGACTTGTGGTGACTCTGAATAATGACGATGCCGGCGAATCACTGTGTGAAAACTTCTCGCCTGCTTCCGCGACTCGCGCAGCTTGTTCTCACCTGGTTCTGAGCATGTCGGACTACGGCAACAGCCTTTGTGCCAACAATTCTTCGCTTCTGTGTTGCCCTCGGGTAAAGTGGCTGGCTTGGAATAGAACCGAGCAGGATTGCTCAAGAATATCGATTTTGGGCAATTTTGGGCAATGCACGATGGCAGACATGGCACTCCTGGCACTCGCGGCAATATGGAATCTGCAACTTACACATTCTATTCACCATAAGTGGGTTCGAATCCCACCCTCACCGCCAAAATAGAATCAACAATATACAGGCGAACGTTAGTTTCGCTTGAGCAATTTTGAGTAATGACTGCTAGAATCAGGGCTCCTTATGGCTCTGAATCTCTTCCGTCGCCACGGTTTTCATTGTGCTGGACGGCAAGCTTCGCAGGCGATGACTTACGAAGCGACGACGACCGGTAACTGTCAACTGGTCCGTCGCTGCGAGCACACGATCAACCTCCTCTGGAGAAAGGAAGGCGGGTACGCCAGGCTTCTGGCATTTGCGAACCGTGGGCACCGATATCGATAAATCAACAGCCAGATCTCCGCAAAGGAAGAGAAACCGAAAAAACGACCGGAGCGAAGTTGCCAGCAGCCGTTTGTATTCACCGGAGCGTTCGCGAACGTGGCTAAGGAGGAAGCTCCGGATCGTGGTCGCGTCGAACGCGTTAACCGACACATTGCCGGTTCTGGATACTTGGTCACTGAGCAAGTCACGGATGAAAGGCGCATATACAAGGATTGAGTTCTCGGCAAGACCGCGGTCTTTGTGCAGGTAGTCCACGTACCGGCAGACAAGCTCGTCGACGGCAGATAAGCAGGGCGACAGCACCAAGCCGATCACAGCAGCGCCATGACGCAAATAATTCAACAGAAGCCGCAGTGCGGATTTTTCGAACTGCACGCGCGCTTTGTGCCGCTCCGGTGCCCGCCCCAGAAAAGCTGCGATGGAGTGTTCGTTCAGTTCGCGCAGGCGGATTCTCTTACGCTGACCCCATCTGACGAATGCGGTGGCAACAGACCGCTTCTTCTTCAGAGTTCGTTCGGAATATCCATCTGCACGAAGCTTTGAGAGAAACCCTGCAATTTGGGAATCAGATAGCCCGGCAGGTTCAGGTACTTCAGTCTTCTGATATGTGTTCGTTGTCAAATCGTTCTCCTTGTCTGGCGCTTCGCCAGTCTGGGAGAGACGCTACAACTTATGCCGCGTCAATTATGCACAGGAACCGATTTACCGGACCCGGATAGGAGCGACGCGGCATAATCCGGCACGCGGCATTATCTCTGCAATGCCGCTAGCGGCATTGGCGGCGTTGTTATCCATCTCGGCACGGCCGTCTTGGAGGAACAGCAGGAGCGCAGGCCAGCGTTCGAGCGCATAGTGGATTGCCTTGGCCACATCGGACTTCCGCGACAGCTTTGCCATGGTTGCCTTCAACCATAGATGCATGGCGTCCAGCACCGGTCTCGATCTAATCTGCCGGATCTCTCTTCGCTCAGCCGGCGACCGTCCCCGGATCTCCTTCTCGATTGCATAGAGCTGCGCAATGCGCTCCAGCGCTTCTTTCGCTAGTGGTGACCGATGCGCCTGATGAAGGTCGAAGAACTTCCTTCTTGCGTGAGCCCAGCACGCGGCTTCGACGATGGCGCCTGTCTCGTATAACTTGTTAAAGCCCGCATACCCATCCGCCTGAAGAATGCCCCGATAGTTCTTCAGATGCCCGGCCGGATGCTCGCCCTTGCGGTCCGGCGAGTAGGCGAACCAGACCGCTGAAGCCGCTTCGCTTCCGGCTGGGCGGTCATCGCGAACGTAACTCCACAAGCGCCCTGTCTTTGTCTTGCCGTAGCCTGGCTCCAGCACCGGAACCGGCACATCGTCGCCATGAAGTTTCTCCGCGCCTAGCACATAGCGTTTCAACGCCTCGATCAGAGGCCGCAGGGTCCGGCTTGCGCCGCCTACCCAATCGGCCAGCGTCGAGCGGTCCAGATCGATGCCGGAACGCGCATAGATTTCCGATTGCCGGTGGAGCGGCTGGTGATCGGCGTACTTCGATACCAGAACATGGGCCAGGAGACCGGGGCCGGCTAGACCCCTATCAATCTGCCGGTGCGGAGCCGGTTCCTGCACGATGCGCGAACAGCAGGCGCAGCTCAGTTTCGGCCGCACCGTGCGAAGTACTTCGCCTTCTGGTCTCGCGTCTGGACGACGTCGGCACGACCGATAGAAATTACTACAAAGTGCGAGTCGTGACATCCAACATCGCACGACCTCGTGCTGAGCTTAGGCTTAACGTTGGCGCTCGAGCATCATTTAAACTTGAGAGTTGTTGAAGAAGCTGAAGCCGGTGGCTCAAGCCGGAGATTGTTGCCCAATTCGAATTCGTGGAATGGACGGAGGTGAATCACTTACCCACAGGAACATGGCATCAACCCGTTGTCGTCCTTGGCGGTGAGCGCCGCGAGGCGGGCGAGAATGTCTGTCATGGCTTACACTTTGATTGGGGTGTAACGGGAAGCGCTTTCGCGCCACAATAACTTATGAGAAAAAGCAACTGGTTTTTCGCATTAGTGATGGCACTCATGGGAACGTTTGTCTTGCTGAACTGGCTGGGCAAGCCCCGGGTTGAATCATCTGGCCTGCACGGCTCCGATATTTTGGGCCTCGTCGCCTCCGGCATGCTCTTCGGCGTTGCCTTGATGACGCTGACGGCTTCCAAATGGGCGAGGAAAGAGTAGGGCGCGTGGGTCATGCTTCGGAAGGGATGGACTTGGCTCACACGACGTTCCCCACAGTAAACAGTTTGGGTCGAGCGAAGGTGCTGACGAACGCCTATTCGGTGCCGCTAAAGCCCGGAACGCTGGTGCAGGCGAAAGTCTACGCCAGCATCGTTGAGCTCTGGCATGACGGGCACTGTGTGGCACGGCATGAGCGATGTTATGGACGGCAACAACAGATTCTCGACTTGGAACATTACCTGGATGTGCTGTCCCGCAAACCCGGTGCGTTTGCCGGATCGCGACCACTTCAGCAGCAACGGAAAGCAGGGCTTTGGCCAGCGAGCTTCGACGTGATCTGCCCCTAAACGAAATACCCGCTCGATTGCCGGTCCAGGGTCCCGAACAGATTGGCATGAACAACGCTGAAGAGACTTTGCGGGAGATGCTGAATCGCGCGGGCCTGCACGGTTATGAGGCGCAGCGTCGATTGGAACTTGGGCCGCCATTAGGTGCGACGATTCCTGACTTCTTCTATGCGGACCCGGATGGAATCGACCCGGGAATTTGCATTTACCTCGACGGGCTGAGTCATCGGCTGCATGGAAGCCCTGAGACAGCTGCGCGCGACCGCCGAATGCGCGAGCAGTTAAGGTCCATGCGTTATCAGGTAATCGAAATTCCTTTCGGCCACCTTACGGATCGCGCGCAGATGGGAAGACACTTCTTTTCGATTGGACGGCTCCTCCTTGATAAGGCACAGGCACGAAGCATCCGGGACAATTCGGCTTGGTTCGACGCGCCTGCACACGAACCTGAGGCTGCGGCAGACCCATGGGAAGAGATTCTTAGTCTGCTGGATGCGAAGTGGCACCCGCTAGCGAACGGTCTTCGTACCTCCGGGTTGCCTGCCCCCAAAGATGTCGATTGGGACATTCTGATGGACGGGCGTGTTTCCGGGCAGAAGGCCGTCATGATTTGGGATGCTCCGGAAGGTACCGTCCTCTTGATCGAGGAAAACACTCCTCTGCCGAATGGTACGCGGCATGTTGCTGCTACTACCGATGCTGACCCAAGCCGGGTAGCGGCGGACATTCGTGATGGGCTGGACTTCATTCCGTGAACTTCACCATTTCCCAAACTTTTCAAAAATCCCTCGCTCGCCTGAATAGCGACGAACAGATCCGGGCGAAAACTGCAGTTTTTGATTTTCAACTGAATCCCGCCTCGCCAGGGTTCTCATATGAAAAGCTGCATCGAGCCAAAGACCTAAACTTTCGGTCTGCTAGAGTCAGCTCTGATCTGCGCTTTATCGTTCACCAGCTAGGCGAGAACATCTGCCTGTGCTTTGTAGGACATCATGATGACGCCTACCTTTGGGCCGAGCGGCATAAGCAGGAAGTGCATCCTATCACGGGCGCGATGCAGACGGTGGAAATTTTGGAACGGACCGAAGAGGTGGTCCGAAAAATTGTGCGCGAGGAGTTAATCGACCCTCCTCTGTTTCGCAAATACGAGCGTGACTACCTGCTGGCACTGGGTGTCCCGGAAATTTGGTTGGATGCCGTAATGGCCGTTTGGGACGATAACGGCCTGTTGGAACTGATCCGTCACCTTCCAGACGAGGCCGGCGAGCGATTGCTGGAATTGGCGGATGGAAAACCGGTCCCGCGTCCCGAACCGCTGGTTGCGGCTAATCCCTATGACCATCCTGACGCCAAGCGTCGCTTTAAAACAATCGACAGCAAGGATGCGCTTCGTGAGGCGCTGGATTTCCCGTGGGAACAGTGGATGGTGTTCTTGCATCCCGTTCAGCGGCGGGCTGTCGAGCGGAGCTACCGCGGACCTGCGCGCGTTTCTGGTGCGGCTGGTACTGGTAAAACAGTGGTAGCACTTCATCGCGCCGCGTTTCTTGCCAGGCAAGATCCACATGCACGAGTCCTACTCACGACATTTTCCCGTACGCTGGCGTTCCGCCTGACCCAACAAGTCGATATCCTTCTTTCGGCTGAGCCGGCTGTCCGGAATCGAATCTCCGTCGAGCATATCCACAAGCTGGCAAGAGATGTGTGGAGTGCCTCTACTCGTAGACAGTTCGAAGCGCTGGATTCCGACAAGCTGAACGAGGTTCTTGAACGATCAAACCAACTTCACAAGAGCGAGTTTCCACTGAGCTTTGTGAGATCGGAATGGGACGCGGTAGTTCAACCAGCTGGAATCACAACTTGGGACCGTTATAAGACTGCGGCCCGGACCAATCGCGGAACTCCGCTGGGCGCTCGGCAGCGACAATCATTGTGGAAGGTTTTCGAGTTGGCGATCGGTTTACTTGCGGAACGCGGCCTGATGACCTGGGATCAGCTTTGCTTCGAAGCGGCTAGCGTCGCAAACGATGGTCCTCGTCGGTTTAAGCATGTGATCGTTGACGAATTTCAGGATCTTGGACCAGCCGAGCTCACATTCCTGAGCGTGCTGGCCGGTGGCGCGGAGAATGCTTTGTTTCTTTGCGGCGATTCAGGGCAGCGGATCTATAAGGGTCGAGCTTCATGGCTATCGCTCGGCATTGATGTTCGCGGTCGGTCGAGCGCATTGACCGTGAACTACCGAACCACTGAGCAGATTCGTCGATTCGCGGATCGAATCCTCATCAACGCCACTGACGATTCATCGGGGGAACCGGAAGAACGAAAGTCTGTTTCATTGCTAAGTGGTCCGGAACCTCGGGTGCAGTCTTTCGGGACGGTAGCCGAGGAAGTTGCGGGCATAGCAGAAGCAATTCGCGGCTTTCTGTCCGAAGGTTACGACCTCAGCGGGATCGCAATCTTTGCCCATGGTCAGACGACCCTTACCACCCGCGCTAAAACCGCTTGCAGGCTCGCCGGGGTAGCATGCCGTGAGCTCAGCGATGACAGTCCTTTCCAGGTTGGCGCGATTTCAGTTGGAACAATGCATCGCGCGAAAGGGCTCGAATTTAAAGCGGTAATCGTCGCGGGGTGCGACGAAAAGCTGCTTCCAGCGAAAACCGTTTTAGACCGCCTCACGGACGTTGCCGATCAAGACGCGTTTGTCGCACAAGAAAAGCGCTTGCTCTACGTTGCTTGCACCAGGGCTCGAGAAAGGCTGCTACTGAGCCACTCCGGGCCGAGAAGCCGCTTCTTGGCTCCGATGCTTGGGTCTGATGGAATTTTTTAAGGGGCTGCAGAAATCCGTAAACCCGGGCGGCGCGGGATCGATCAGGCTGGACCAGTTCACTGCGGACCATGGATTGCCGTTCATCAAAGAACTCGGCTTTGCCAATTTATGTCCAATTTTGAGCGTGCTCCGTGAAGCCTTCACCGGCGGGGTCGACAACGGGGGATGAAAATGGAGCGAGCAATCGCGAATTGCGAGGGGCCACCGCCGAAAGTGCGAATATTTCAATCGACCGGAATTTACGCGGTCGCCGCTGCTCTAAAGATTGATTCGTAAATCTTCGCCCCACAGTCACTCGCACGCTTTCCGGAGCGTGTCAACAAGAGTGGGACCAGCGGTGTAAACTGAATTGGGTTTCTGGCGCGTGGACAATGGACAAATCATTGGGGAGACATCAGAGAAGTGCAGCTCCAGACGCAACAGCAGCGCCTCGCCACGCTGGAAAACGACTTTGCCAAGTAAAAAATCAACCTCGCCCGCCTCACCGGCCTGCCCGTGAACCCCAATTTCAGCCGTACTCCGAAGCAAAGGGAGGGGTCGCATAAGCTGCTCCTTACACTTAAGTTTCGGTCGCCCAAATGGGGACTTGCTGCGGAGGTTGGCATTTTGAATGATAAGATCTGATGGAGTCGTCCTTCGTGAAACGAGATGATGATAAGCCTTCCGAAATTCACGATCTGCCGGGACTCACGCCGAAGCGCGACGAACGACTCATGCAACGGCTCGAAGAGGCGGTCGCCGGTCGCGTCCAAGTTTATTTCGCTGCCGTCCCTCTTGGTCTGTGCGTGCCATTTGATCTCGACTACCGGCCCGACAAGCATCCTGTCGGAGAAGCCGCAATCCACGATGCTTTCGAACAGGCCAAGGCCGGTTCGTTCCCGAAAATGTTTGCGTATCAGCGGGGGGCGTGGTTCGTAATCTCCGACGATTACAGTCCTCTGTTTGCGGCGATGGCCGGTCTTGCAGACTATGTTCCCTGCTGGGTTTTGGGTAAGCCGGACAGCGAGCTGGTAAAGGATATTCAGGGACCGATTGACCTGGCTTCAGTGAAAAGCTTATTAGGATTCGCGTAGCATCGTCCCCTTCAACTGTCAGATTGCATCAATCTCATCTGTGAGCTGAGATCGAACTCGCTGGACCGCCTCGGTCCGGTTTCTTGCCGCTTCTGCCTGAGTCGCCCGTCCGACGTCGCTATACACTTGACCGAGCAATTCCCACGTTTGGGTTTTCCACGGTGCCATCTCCGTCGCGCGCTCCGCCGGGCCGACAGCACGATCGAAGTCTCCTGTTCGAGCGCGAAAACTAGCCCGCTGAAACGGGACTTCCCAATAGTCTGGATAAAGTGCTTCAGCCTCGGCAAGCACTGCTTCCGCCTGCTCATCCTCCCCCAACCATTCATGGAGACGCGCCAGATAACAGAAATCACCTGCTTCCCTGAACTCTGCATCGCCCACTATGGGCATGAAAAACTTCCCCACATCGGGCACGATCACACGCTTGCCATCTATCGCCAGGATTCTTCCACCAAACCAGAACGGCGGCTTCTCCGTGCTGCTGCCGAATTCGCCCACGGTTCCGTTCGCGAGCGGACCGTGGACTTTCAATTTGCTGGCTAGCCTACCGACGACCGCGGATGTCCAGGCCTTCATCAAGACGGCTCGGACGCCGACTCTGACGACGGGCAGGCTGAACGCCAATCTGTTCTTCGTCGGGTTGCCTGGCCTCAATGCCGGAACTGCGCCGACAGACCCGAATTTCCAGATGGTTCTGTCGAAGGTGCGGAGCATTTATGGGCAGATCGGCGTGGAGTTCGGAGATCTGACCTACATCGACATCACCGGGGCGGACGCGGTCAGCTTCACGAACCTTCAGGAGCAGGACCTTGCTGCCCTCTTCATGCTTTCCAATCATCCGAAGGCACGCGACGGTGCAATCAACATATTCCTGGTCGGTAGCATCATCACGGGGGGCGTCGCGGGTGGCGCCCCCGGCGGCATCATCCTTGGCGAAGCCGGGGGCATTCCAGGGATACCGATCCGCGGCACTCCCGGGAGCGGGCTGGTAGTGACGATGGCAGACTTTCCGAATGGCCTGGATTTTATCTCCAAGACAATAGCGCACGAGTCC